>ENA-UEPJ01003512-UEPJ01003512.1-human-gut-metagenome-genome-assembly--contig:-NODE-3512-length-13823-cov-99.428052_pt1 | contig 13823 bp, 9 predicted proteins | sample MGYA00242890_ERZ507896 | MGnify/ENA primary metagenome ERZ507896 (study PRJEB26167, sample SAMN06115508) | human gut metagenome | host: Homo sapiens | place: China:Qinghai | collected 2015-08-20... | reverse complement strand
AAATCCACTTCCATATCGGTGATGGATTCTACAAATTTCTTTTCTTTTGCCATTTGATTTCCTCCTTAAATCTTTCTTGCACAGAGAATTTCTGAAAATAAAAAAAGCCTTCATCCCTCTGAAAAGGGACCAAGGTCATTCGGCGGTGCCACCCTTATTGATGCAAAAACACATCCTCTCAAAGCCGTTAACGCCGCACTTACGCCGCATTTTCCCTGCGGAACTCAAGGGGCAGGTTCAAAAAGGCTTGCCGAGGCTCGCATCAACCGCCTGTTTTCTGGGGGCAAGGGGACTTTTTTACTATTCCCTGTCATTGTTTTTCACGGTTTCTATGATACCCCGAAAAAGCAGGCTGTGTCAAGGAGAAAGGGAAATTTCTTAGGAATTTCTTTCGGATTTTGTTAGAGGACTGCAAGATAGATATGATGGAAACGAGGAAACAGATTAGAAAAGATTAGAAAAGATTAGATGCACGGCTTTACTTGAAAGAAGGATTTCCCTGTGGTATGATACATCTGTATCAGAAAAATAACCCGAAAAAAGGGAAAGGATAAAGAAAAATGAAAAAAATTTTGATTGTTGTGGATATGCAGAATGACTTTATTGACGGCTCTCTCGGCACACCTGAGGCGGAGGCGATTGTAGACAATGTGATTGCAAAAATCAACACCTACACCAAGGATTGCGTGTATGCAACCAGAGACACCCATCAGGATGATTATTTGCAAACGCAGGAGGGTGAAAACCTTCCCATTGTGCATTGCATCGAAGGCACATACGGCTGGCAGCTGAATGAAAGGGTACAGGCAGCTCTGGGCAGTGCCGTTGTGATGAATAAGCCATCCTTCGGTTCATGGGAGCTGGCAGATATGATGGTCATGGAATTTGCAGGACTGCCTGCGGAAGAATGTGAAATTGAGATTATCGGTCTTTGTACCGATATCTGCGTGGTTTCTAATGCGCTGATTTTAAAGGCAAGACTACCTGAGGTGAAAATCAGCGTAGATGCATCCTGCTGTGCAGGGGTAAGACCCGAAAGCCATGCGGCGGCATTGCAGACCATGCAGATGTGTCAGATTCATGTGCGGTAAAAAGCACCTTTTTGCAGAAAGAGAATCTTTTTTATAGGAATTTTTTTGTAAGGACGTGAGGGTATGAAGGACGAAAGATTAGAAAAGCTGGCAGATGTGCTGGTAAATTATTCAACAAAGGTGAAAAAAGGTGACCGCGTTGCTATTTCCGCAGAGGATGCGGCATTGCCGTTTATCAAGGCAGTCGCAAGGGCGGCAGTGAAGGCGGGCGCGCTGGTGGAATATTATATTGACGTTCCCGATGTGGATGCGGAGCTTCTGAAAAATGGGACAGAGGAGCAATATGCCAGAGAAAATATTCGTTTTGGTGCCTGCGCAAAAAGCGATGTCTGGATCAGCGCATGGGGCAGCGAAAACACAAAGACCATGCAGTCCATCGAAGCGGAGAGACTGAAACAGAAGCGTCTGGCGAATAAAGACAACCGCAAAATTTATTCCGAACGCATGGGAACGGGTGAGCTGCGCTGGTGCGGCACACAGTTCCCGACAAACGGAGATGCCCAGAATGCCGGCATGAGTCTGGAGGAATATGAGGATTTCGTTTATACCGCAGGCTATCTTTACGAGGAAGATCCTGTTGCAAAATGGCAGGAAATGGCGGCATGGCAGGAAAAATGGGCAAGCTATCTGGATGGAAAGAAGGAACTGCATATTCTTTCTAAGGATACGGATATTTCCGTGAACGTGGCAGGCAGAAAATGGATTAATTGCTGCGGGGATGCCAATTTTCCTGACGGTGAAATTTTTACCTCTCCTGTGGAGGATGGGATTAACGGCTATATTACCTTTTCCTATCCCGCCATCATGAATGGGAATGAATTTTACGAGGTGCGCCTGACGGTAGAAAAGGGACGCATCGTGGATGTTTCCTGCAAAAATGAAGAAATGTTGGACACCCTGCTGTCCTATGTGGACACCGATGCAGGCTCCCGTTATTTCGGCGAGGTTGCCATCGGCACGAATTACGGGATTCAGCGGCACACGAAAAATATCCTGTTTGATGAAAAAATCGGCGGTTCCATGCACATGGCGATTGGCGAAGCCTTCCGGGAGGCAGGCGGTAAAAACGAATCTGCTATCCATTGGGACATGATCAATGACATGACAAGGGAAGGTAAAATCTATGCCGATGGTGAGCTTTTCTATGAAAACGGAAAATTCAAAGAAGAAATCTTAAAGAAATCCTAAGAAAGAGGAAATACCGAAAGGTTACGGAAAATAAGTATTTTCTGTAGCCTTTTCCTTCGGAAAAATCAGAAAATACAGGTTCTGTCGACAGAAAACTATTGACAGATTTATTACTTTTTTTTATACTGAATGTAATAGATTTGTAACAATTGCGACGGGAAATGGTTTGGAGGAGATTCCAATGGGTTTAAATAAAGTAATGAAACAGCTTTGTGTCACAGCTGCACTTGTTGTGCTGAGTACCGTAACTGCGTTCGCGGCAAACGTGGGACAAGCTTCCGGTACAAATGTAAATGTCCGCGCAGGGGCAAGTACAGGTGCAAACGTGTTAGGTAAAATTAACAAGGGTACAGAATATACTGTTCTGGATAAGGTTGATAACTGGTTTAAGATTTCCTATAACGGTGCAACCGGCTATGTTTTCGCGGATTATTTCTCCGTAACAAAGGCAGATGGCAGCATTACCGGCTCCGGTGTTAACCTGAGAGAAAAAGCAACTACAGCCTCCAATTCTCTGAAAAAATTCAGCAGCGGGGAAGCAGTCACCGTAACAGGGCAGAATGACGATTGGTATCGTGTTTCCTATAACGGCGGTTCTGCTTATGTCAGCAAGGATTATGTTTCCGGCAATCTGCTGCAGTATGTTTCCAAGGTAAGCAACGAAACCACAGCTGCACCTGTAAGTGCAACAACAAAAGCAGAGGACACCTACGGTGTGGTAACGGCAGGCTCCGGCTTGAAGCTGCGCAAGGAAGCATCCACAAGCGCAGAGGTGCTGACGGTTCTTCCTTCCGGTACGATTGTTGATGTGGAACGTGCCGGACAGGATTGGGTCAGCATTGTGACAGATGCAGGGCAGAAGGGATATGTTTCCGCAGATTACCTGACTGTGAAAACAGGCGAAAAGCCCGATAACACTACAAGTAATACAGCATCTGCAAAGGGTGCTGCGGTGGTTGCATACGGCAAGCAGTTCATCGGTACGCCTTATGTATGGGGCGGCACGAATCTGAACACAGGCGTAGATTGCTCCGGCTTTGTATACGCTGTTTATAAAAACTTCGGCATCACATTGAGTCGTTTTAAGCCTATTTCGCGACTGTCCCTATTTACGGTAGCGATACCGGAAGTGCTTTCACAAAAAATCATTAACCAGTATGAAAAAACTAACGCTTTTGTTGGTGTCTTTTTTCGCGGTTTTCGCTTTGGGCCTCACGGGTTGTAGCGACGACCCGGATGTGAAACAGGAGACACCAGTCATTAAGGCCTCGAATCCCGCAGACATCGCAGCCGTTGCGGGTAAGGTAACAGTACCTTACACCGTGGATTATGCCGTAGATGGTTGTTCTCTCGATGTGACGTGGGATGCGACTTGGCTGCACGATCTGTCGGTCAGTGCAGATAAATTCACTCTTCAGGCAGACGCCAATCCGGGTGCTGCGCGGGAAGCTAAACTCACGCTGACTTACCCGGAGGCAACGAGTGTGGAATTGACGGTTCGTCAGATGTCTGCTTCGGAGTCTATTTCGATCAGTCCGAAGACCTTGTCGTTCTCGTACAAGGGCGGCGAGGAGACTGTTACCGTTACCAGTTCGAAATCCTGGACGCTGGAAGGTAGCGCAGATTGGGTTGAGGCGGACAAGACGGAAGGCGAATCTGGCGAGAGCGTCGTGAAGTTTACGGTTTCTACGACCAATGAGACAGATGCGGCCAAGGAGGTGACATTCAATTTCGTAAGTGGCAGTGAGAAGGCCCCTCTCAAAATCCAGCAGAATCAGGAGGGGAAGCTCATTATCGACGAGGATTCGAAAACGATATCTGTGTCCAATACGGAGCAGAATGTAACGGTGAAACTTCAGACGAACATCGAGCCTGTGACGGCTACGATCGAGGAGGGAGTCGATTGGATCGAGGCTGTGGATACCCGCGCTATGATCGACAAGGAGTTCTCGTTCAAGGTGTTGGCGAATACGGAGGGTGGCCCGCGTGACGCGACGATTATCTTCAAGAATGCAGATGCTTCGGAGCATATCGTAATCAAGCAGGCGGGCAAGGAACTGACCTATCCTGCCGTGATTCCCGATAAGGTGCTGAAGACCTACATCATGACGAACTTCGATACGAATAAGGACGGTGAGATTTCGAAGGAAGAAGCCGAAGCGGTAAAGGCGATCGAGCTTACGGGGTCGGAGATCGCATCGATCGACGGTCTGGAATATTTCCCGAATTTGGAAACGGTCGATTTCACTACGCACCGTTTGTTAAAGGCCGATTTCTCGCAGTGTTATGCTTTGAAGGAGCTTAACCTGAGCAGCGGCGCCGGCCTTTCGTCGGTCGTGCTTCCTGCCAGCTTGGAAGAACTCTCCGTTATGTCGTGTAATAAGCTCAAAAAGATCGATCTTTCGGTTGCACCTAATTTGAAAAATCTCTATGCTTCGAGTGCTGGTTTCGTGGTCGCTCCCGATTTGAGCAAGAACACCAAGCTGGAAATCATCGGCTTCAGTTCGGCTAAATTCAGTACGATCGACGTTTCGAAGAACACGGAACTGAAGTCGCTGAATGTCGGCGGCGACGTGTTCAACAGTTTGGATGTTACGAACAATACAAAATTGACAAATTTGGCGGTAACGGGTACAATTACAACGCTCGATCTTACGAAAAGCGCACAGTTGGAAGTTCTGAATATCAGCAACACCAAGATTTCAGAGATCGACGTAACGAACTGTCCTTATCTGCGTTCGATCGACTTCGGCAGCACCCCGATCGTCGAGATCGACCTTTCGAGAAACCTGCTGCTGACTTCGGCATTGGCATATATGGCGAACTCCCTGAAAACGGTTTGGTTGAGTAAGGGGCAGACGATCGAGAGCACGTCGAATATCGAGAGCTTTATCCAATACAAGGATTATGAGGCAGGGCCGGATGCTATCGCTAACATCGAAGACGAAGCGTATAAGACTTATCTGCTGACTTTCGATAAGAACGGGGACGGTAAGCTCGACAAAACCGAGGTCGAGGCGATCACCGAGATCAATATCAAAGGTTTGGGTATTAAGTCCCTTAAAGGTGTGGAATATGTCAATTTCACGAATGTGCGGAAACTGGATTGCTCGGACAACGAGCTGACTGAGCTTCCTGTTGCCGGATTCTTCACCAATCTCGAGGAGATTGATTTTTCGAACAATCAACTGACCGGGCGAATCGAACTGAATAAATGTAAGAAGTTGCGTATTCTGAAAGGTAGCGGCAATATGCTCGAGGAGGTTGCTTTCGAAAACTCGGTATTGGAGTCTGTCGATTTGAGTAACAACCAACTGACCCGCTTCCAGTGTTCGTATAATACGAGTACTTTGAAAAGCGTAAATGTGGCGAATAATTTGTTGAGCGAGTCTTCCGGTTTCAGTTGTTCCGACAATGCGGTTCTTACGGATTGGAACGTAAGTAATAACAATCTCAAGTATGTTTATCTCCATTCGACTCCGATGTTGGAGAATTATAATGTCAGCGGAAATCCGCTTGTGGAACTTACTTTGTTTGGTGCCGGTTACGGGACAGCTTTGAAGACGCTCGATGCGAGCAATACTGCATTGTCGAGTCTGGATATTTCGGGTAATATGTCGTTGCAGTCTCTGAATGTAATGGGGTGTGCGACGCTGACCAAGATATTTGCCGGAACTCTCGACGTGGAAGCTATCAATATCGAGAAGGAGAGCTATACGATTATCGAAACGAGTACGATTGTCGATGCGATCAAAGATAATGCATTCCGTGAGTTCCTGATTGAGACCTATGGTTCCAATGGGGGTATTACGCAGGAGGAAGCTGATCGGGTTACGGATTTGGAGCTTAATGCCGACAATGCGGCGGAAGTGAAGTCTTTGGCTGGTATCGAATATTTTCGGAATTTGAAGACGCTGAAGGTGTCTGGGTTGGAGTCTTTGGATGATACGAATTTGGCTGTTGGTAATATCAATTTGACTTCGGTTGATATTTCGTTGGTGAAAGGTTTGACGGCAATCGATTGCAACGGTCTTCAGAGCCTGACGACTTTCTCCTTGGTGGTGACAGGTGCGGCCGGTACGGAGGTTGGGCCGAAGCGTGTCGAACTGGATAAATGTCCGAAGATCGAATCCGTGACGGTAAAGGATTGTCGGGCGATTGTTGCTGTGACCGTAACTGGTTGTACGGAATTGACTTCTCTGAATCTTTCCGGCTCTTATTTGGAGAAGTGGGAGAGTGAACCTAATAGTGGTAAATGGATCTATCCTTCGATAAATATCTATACCAATACAAAGTTGACAGATCCTGCTAATTTCATTCCTGCGGCTAATCTGGTCGATATTTGGGCTACTTCGGCGCAGATCGAAGCATTCCAGAAGTATTTTGAGACAAATTACAAGTGGACCGGTACTTGGCATAGTAACGATGAAATGCCGTCCGCATCGGTCGTTAGATAATTGAAGCCGTGTCGGGCATCGATGTCCAGATATGCGGAACGCTAATTGGAGTCCCGGTCGGAAAATACCGACCGGGACTTTTTTGTTCGGTTGTGGACGATATGTGGTGTGGAACGTATTTTGTCTGAAAAACGAAATAACCCGAAAGGGTTGTGTGTCGGATTGAACCAGTTGCGGTCGGTTTTATCGGAGCTGGTCGGACTGTTGGGGGACCGATGTTCCGTGTTTGCCGGGGATGAATATTTGTTTATCCTTGTCGAAGATAGGAAGCGGTTGGGCGATTTTTGTGTATAAGTCTGTACGATTGTTCTCATTTTTCTCTGTCTTCGATTTGGATCGGATAATTGGATATTTCATTGCGACAAAATGCAAATAAATTTGCTTTTGTACCCGGCTTATTCGTATCTTTGCAAAGATGCGCGAATCGAGGCCGTGTGTTTCGTTCGTGCTGTTTTGTAAAATCCCGTTAAACCGACGACCTGGTGCCTATGAAGACCCGATTGAGTGCAATTTGTTTGACTTTAACCGCAACGACGATGATTTCCTGCCATGAAAAGAAGACGGAGGATGCTCCCTGGATCCTGGACCGCTTCGACGATATTAAAATTCTCCGCTACGAGGTGCCGGGCTTTGCCGAGCTGCCTCTCCGGGAGAAAGAGTTGATCTACTACCTGGCCGAAGCCGCCAAGTGCGGCCGCGACATCATGTTCGACCAGAATTTCAAATACAACCTTCCCGTGCGCCGCACGTTGGAGGTGATTTATGAGAATTACGACGGTGACCGTACGACGCCCGAATGGAAAGCGCTGGAGAAATACCTCAAAAAAGTGTGGTTCGCCAACGGAATTCATCACCACTATTCCAACGACAAGTTCGTACCCGAATTTCCGAAGGAGTATTTCCTCGCGGTTGCCGAGTCGATCCCCGTCGAGAAGTTCGGCGACGAGCTCAATGCGCTGCGGGCTGTGGTCTGCGAGGCGATTTTCAACCCCGAACTTTATAAGACTCAACTCAATCAGGCTGAAGGTCAGGATTTGGTGGCCACTTCCGCCAACAACTATTACGAAGGCGTGACACAGGCCGAGGCCGAAGATTTCTATCGTGCCATGGCCGATCCTGCCGACCCCGAACCGGTCTCCTACGGGTTGAATTCGAAGCTCGTGAAGGATGAGGACGGAACGATCCGCGAGCGGGTGTGGAAAGTAGGCGGTATGTATTCGCCGGCGATTGAGAAGATCGTTTACTGGCTGGAGAAGGCGCAAGGCGTTGCCCAGGAGCCGCAGAAGGCGACCATCGCAGCCCTGATTGACTATTATAAGACGGGTAACCTGCACGATTTCGACCGTTATAACATCCTGTGGGTGCGGGATACCGTATCCAACGTCGATTTCGTGAACGGATTTATCGAAGATTACGGCGATCCGCTGGGACGCAAGGCGTCGTGGGAGTCGCTGGTCAACTTCATGGACAAGGAGGCCTGTCGCCGTACGGAGGTTATCTCCGAGAATGCGCAGTGGTTCGAGGATCATTCGCCTGTAGATTCCGCCTACCGGAAGAAGGTGGTCAAAGGGGTTTCGGCCAAGGTGATTACGGCAGCGATGCTGGGCGGCGACTGTTATCCTGCGACACCGATCGGTATCAATCTGCCCAATGCGGATTGGATCCGCAAGGAGCACGGTTCGAAGTCGGTGACCATCGACAACATTACCTACGCTTATGCTCAGGCGGCGCATGGCGACGGATTCCTCGAGGAGTTCATGCTGCGTCCTGAAGACCGTGAACGTATCGACAAGTACGGCAAGTTGGCCGACGATCTGCATACCGACCTGCATGAATGTTTGGGACACGGTTCCGGGCAGTTGGCTCCGGGTGTGAAGGGCGGTGAGTTGAAGAACTATACCTCGACGCTCGAGGAGGCCCGTGCCGATCTTTTCGGGCTCTACTACCTGGGCGATCCGAAAATGGTTGAATTGGGGCTGATTCCGTCGCTGGATGTGGCGTATGCGGAATATGCCCGGTATATCATGAACGGTATGATGACGCAGCTCGCACGTATCGAGCCGGGCAAGAATGTCGAGGAGGCGCACATGCGCAACCGCAAGCTGATCGCCGAATGGTGCTACGAGCAGGGGAAGCCCGACAACGTGATCGAGTGGGTCGAGCAGGATGGTAAAACGTATGTCGTGGTGAACGATTATACGAAGCTGCGCGAGCTGTTGGGTCGTATGCTCCGCGAGGTGCAGCGTATCAAGTCCGAAGGCGATTTCGAGGCCGGCAAAGCACTGGTCGAGAAATATGCCGTGACGGTCGATCCGAAGCTGCACGCCGAAGTGCTGACCCGTTACAAAGCCCTCGATATCGAGCCTTACAGCGGTTTTGTGAATCCGCAGTACGAGCTGGTGGAGAAGAACGGCAAGGTCGTGGATGTGAAGGTTTCTTATCCGAACGACTACGTGAAGCAGATGCTCGAATACAGCCGGGATTACTCCTTCCTGCCGAATCTGAATTAAGATTGAACGATACATTGAAATCAGGGGAAACTGGTACACAGTTTCCCCTGATTGTTTTTCTGCGGCGAATGGAAAATCGTAAGATGCGTTAATGTAGGCCGGATTGTCGTGTATCGTATTTCGAATTCGGAATTCGTGCGTTTATCATCCCTTAACATGCAGATACTGATATACACAACATAGCATCCTTTTGGGGAAGGTAATGAATCGAGATCCCCTTCGGGAAGAGAATTTGGGAGAGGGGGGGAGAAGTGTAGAGGCCGGTGTCTTTTGTTTTGACGTCGGAAGGTGAAAACTATCGTGTTTCCGTCGTTTCCTGGGACTGTAGCTCCTGTGCTCGTCGTTCTCGGGCGTGCGAGATGAGTTCCCGTAAGTCGTTTACGAGTTCTTCTCCCTGGGTACAGGAGACATAGATCCGATTTTCATATATATCGGTGATTTCGACGAAATTCCGCCATTCGGAAGCGTAGATTTTGACCCTTTCGAGATTTTTCAGGTCGAAATAGTGTCCGTAGAACCCGAAAAATCCGTAACCGCCGAAATAGGGCACGTAGCCTCGGAGTTCCTGCTTCTCGACTTGCCGTACGGAGGCGATCTCTTCGGGATGAAGCTCCGTGATGTCGAGCAGACAGAGGATATGCAGTCCTTCGTCGTCCACGAGGATGCGACGCGGAATGGAGAGTGACATCAGGGCGACGAGCGCCACGATGAACGAAAAGAACCAGGCCGAAAGATAGCCTCCTTCATATAGAAAGTAGAGCCCGATCCCCAGTGCGAGGAAGATCGTGAGGTAGATCGTCGTGAGCGAAAGCGTGTGGCGGCTGAAGCTGTATTTATAGATTTTCTTCACGGGATGCTCTGGATAAAAGAATTGCTTCAGCGATCGGAAGATCGTCCGCTGTCGTGATTTTCAGGTTGCCGCGCTCTCCGTGGCAGAGCGTGACCGCATGTCCCGCCCGTTCGACGACCGAGGCGTCGTCGGTGAAGTCGGGGGAGTAGTCGAGTTCATAGGCACGACGGAGCAATTCCGCGTCGAAGACCTGGGGCGTTTGTACGATTCGCAGCGTATTGCGGTCGATCGGGTGCGATCCGTCGGGTGTGAGCTGCCGCAGGGAATCGACGGCTTCGACGACCGGAATGGCCGTCCCGTGGGCCGCCGCACACTCCACGGCTTTCAAAATCAAGTCGGACGATACCAGCGGACGTACGCCGTCGTGGACCGCGATCAGTGCGACGGTTCGGGGCAGAGCGGACAGGCCGTTGCGTACCGAGTGGAACCGTTGCGGCCCGCCCGCCGTGCAGGTGTGCTTGGCTATGTCGAAACGGGCTGCCAGATTCTTCCAGAAATCGATCTGTCCTTCGGGAAGGACGACGACGATCTGCGTGCTGTGCAGCGTTCTTGCAAAGGCGTTTATCGCATGGCCCAATACCGGCAGCGATCCCAGCATGCGGAATTGTTTGGGAAGCGGACCTCCCAGGCGGCTGCCGCTCCCGCCGGCGACGATGATTACTCCTGTTCCTTGCTGTTCCATATCAGTTTCTTTCCGAATCCGAGGGTATTGTCCGTGAATTTCATGTAGGAAATCTCTACAACCCACAACGTCAGCTCGGCGAGTGCTGCGAACGGGAAGCGGCGGATATATGTTTTTCGTGCCTCTTCGTCCGCTTCCCGCACCGTTCCGCAAAGCTGGAGCCCCTGAAGTTTGCCCACTGCCTTGCTTTCGAGCGCGATGCCCAGCGCTACCTGCCGGTTCGCCTGCATCTCCTCCGCATGGCGCGTCGTCTTATCGGCCGCGAATACGAGCAGATTGCGCTCTGGGTCGTAGGCGTAAAACGCGTGCGAGCAATAGGGCTGTTCTCCGGCGACGGTCGCCAGTGTCAGGACGTGGTGTCGGCCGATGAAGCGGACAATGCGCGGGTCGATCATAATTTACTGCTGAAAACCAGGCTGTCTGCCGTTTTCGACGGGGTGAGTACGATCGAGTCGAGTTGTTTGATCTTGTCTTCTTCCTTTACCTCGCCGTCCAGTTCGGCCATAATTCGGTCGCGGACATATTCGTAAGCGGCACGGTTGGCTTTGTGAATCGGTTCGCCCGGTTCCTGCGGAATTTTCAGCGGGTCGATCGGTTTGCCGTTGCGCCAGACGCGATAGTCCAGATGCGGACCCGTCGATGCTCCGGTGCTGCCGACATAGCCGATCAACTGCCCCTGCGATACGCGGCTGCCCTGGCGAATCCCTTTGGCGTAGCCGCTCAAGTGCAGATAACCGGTCATAAACCCGTTGTTGTGTTTGATCTTGAGGGTATTGCCGCCTCCGCCGCCCCAGCCTTTGAAGATGACCGTGCCATCCGCTACGGCATGTACCGGAGTGCCTTTCGGAGCTGCGAAATCGACGCCCGTATGGGCTCGGTAGGTTTTGTAGATGGGGTGGAGCCGCGAATAGGTGAACCGGGAGCTGATGCGTGTATATTTGAGCGGCGTGATAAGCATCAGCTTGCGCAGGCTGTTGCCGTCCTGGTCCCAATAGGCGATTTTATTGCCCTGGCGGAACGGAATGGCGTAATAGGTCTTGCCGCCGTAGTTGAATTTGGCTCCCCATATACGCCCGATGCCGGCCGGTAGGGTGTCGATGTAACGCTCGTCGTAGATGACCGTGAAGTTATCTCCTTTCTGGATGCTGAAGAAACTGATCGTCGATTGATAGATGTCCTCCATTTCGGCGGCGAGAGAGGCCGGCATGCCGGCGCCTACGATCGCCTCCCAGAGCGAGGAATCGATCGTGGCAGTCTTTTTCTGGCGACGTATTTCATACTCTTTTTCGCCTTTGGTGACACTGATCGAGTCGTCGGCCAGGCTGAAAACGACATACTGGGAGATGCTCTGTTCGTACACCAGATAGTCCAGATGGGGGGCGTTGAGCGAATCTTCGTGGATGAAAGCCGTGTAGCTGCGCCCGGCCCGGATGTTGCGGAGCGGGAATACGTCTTTGGACGCTTTGTCGAGCTGATCGATCTGGGCGGCGGAAACACCGTATCGGTTCAGAATCTGACCGAGGGTTTCGCCACGGTCGATGATCTGCTGTTCGAGCCGGTAGTTGTCGGCGGGAATGCCGTATAAAAGGTTGGGTTCTATGATTTCATCGGAATTTTCTTCGGCATCCGTTGCCGTGCGGCCGCATCCTGCTAAAAAGAGCAGGCCTGCTAACAATGCGGCAGCTGGTTTCAGTTGTTTGATCATGTTAATAATTAAGGTATAAAACTGCGAACCGGGTCAAATTTTTTGGAGTCCGGTCGGGATGTATCCTGATTTTTAACGGAAGTTTTCTTCCGGTAAAGATAAGAAAAAAAACAAAATTTCCGCTGCTCTGCGGTCGGATTATCCAAGTTTTGGGGTGTTTCTTTTGTAATTCATTGAATTGTTGCTATCTTTGATTGCTATAAACCAGTATTGAGAATGTCGAATTTTTTTTTGATGCCTGTTTCTTTCCTTTATAAGTTGGGGGTCTTGTTGCGCCACCGGCTTTTCGATTGGGGGATTCTGAAACAGGAGAAGTTCGATATTCCGGTCGTCTGCATCGGCAATATCACCGTAGGCGGTACGGGCAAAACCCCGATGGCCGAGATGGTGATCGCCTACATGGCTCAAAGGCATCACGTAGCGTTGATTTCCAGAGGATACGGGCGGCGAACGAAAGGATATATTGAGGTCACTCCCGAATCGCACTACCGCGAAGTGGGGGACGAGCCGTTGCAGATCAAGCGCAAATTTCCCGATACGGTCGTGGTCGTGTGCGAGAAACGGGCAGAGGGGATCCGCCGTCTTCGGCAGGAGCATCCGGAGGTCGATCTCGTCGTGATGGACGACGGCTTCCAGCACCGTTACGTAGAGCCTAAAGTCAATATCGTCATGATCGATGCGACACGGCCCGTGCAGCATGATCGGATGTTGCCTGCGGGCAATCTGCGGGATTTGCCCGAACAGTTGCACCGGGCGCATTATTTCATCGTGACCAAATGCCCCGAGAATATGGCTCCGATCGACCGGCGCATTCTGCGCAAGGTTCTGGTTCAGGTCGCCTATCAGCGTGTTTACTTTACCCGTTTCGAAAGTTTCCGGCCTCGGCCGCTCTTCCCTGAGTTCGTGGATGAGGAACTGAATTACGGCCAGCAGGTGATCGCCATGTCGGGTATCGGCAATCCGGGACCTTTCGTGGAGGGATTGAGAAACAATTACAAGGTGATCGAGGACGTTCGTTTCGACGACCACCATGTTTACCGGGTGAAAGATATGAAATTGGTAGCGAATTTGCTGGCAAAACACCCGAAGGCGGCGATCATCATGACCGAAAAGGACGCGGTCAAGATGAGCCATCCCGAAAAGATACCGGCGGAAGTACGCAAGAGAATGTATTTCCTGCCCATCAATATTTCATTCATAGATGATTCGGAAACGGATTTTCTCCAAAAATTAGAGTGCGATGTTAGAGAGAATTAAAGAGACTGCGGCCTTCATTCAGGCACGCATCGAAAACTTCCAACCGGAAGTAGGCATTATTCTCGGTACCGGATTGGGCGATT
>ENA-UEPJ01003510-UEPJ01003510.1-human-gut-metagenome-genome-assembly--contig:-NODE-3510-length-13828-cov-10.880227_pt1 | contig 13828 bp, 12 predicted proteins | sample MGYA00242890_ERZ507896 | MGnify/ENA primary metagenome ERZ507896 (study PRJEB26167, sample SAMN06115508) | human gut metagenome | host: Homo sapiens | place: China:Qinghai | collected 2015-08-20... | reverse complement strand
CCGTTTGTCGATCTACTTAGGGAAAATCACGCGCAACCTCGCTCTGAACCGTTATAAGCGGTATACTGCCGAAAAACGCGGACACGGACAAGTAGTCCTCGCGCTGTCTGAGTTGGAAGCCTGCGTTCCTTCGGAAACGACTGTGGAGCAGACCATAGAAGAAAATGAGTTGGCTGCCGCCATTGACCGCTTCCTGTATGCAAAGCCCAAGCTGAACCGTAACATTTTTGTCCGCAGATACTATCATCTCTACGCAATACGGGATATTGCGGACGCATACGGAATGAGCGAGAGCAAGGTGACGTCTTTGCTTTTCCGTATGAGAAACGAACTAAGACGATTTCTTGAAAAGGAGGGAATTATGCTATGAAAACCGAAGTTCTTCTTCGTTCGATCGGAAAGATCAATGACGAGCTTATCGCTGACGCGGAAAGCGAAGCAAATACCAAAAGAAAGCCCGGCTGGGCCAAGCTTGGAACAATGGCTGCCTGCCTTGCACTGGTTCTCTGCACCGGCATCGCCACACATGCCATCCGAAGCAATGCGACAGCAGGCACCTTCACAATGGATGTCAACCCCAGCGTGGAATATACGATTGCCAAAAGCGGGAGCGTTAAGAATGTCCGCTGCTTGAACAGCGATGCGGAAAATGCGCTCAGCGATGTTGCGCTGGGAAAGCAGAGTGTCGAGACCGCTCTAACGCGCACGGTCGCCGCCTACGAGGCCTGCGGATATATGGAAAACGGCGAAGCGACGGTTCTGATCTCTTTTGATTCCCGTCTTGATGCGAACGTCGAGCTAAAGGCATCGCTCTCCGCGGAGATACAGCAGGCCCTGGAGCAGACCGATGCCGTCGGCACACTGGTTTTCCACTCCGAACTGACGGAAAACGCCGAAGCAGCAAAGATCGCCGAGGAATTCCATGTCTCCCTTGGCCGCGCCGACTGGATCCTCACCGCAGCAAACAAAACCGGGCTGCCCACGAACGAGGTTGCCCGCATGTCGTTGGACGAGCTTCTTAAATTCCAAGAGGTCTCCGGCATTTCTTCTGTCTGCGTATCGAAGTTCATCTCCTTGGAGGAAGCAAAGAAGATTGCACTGAAGGACGCCAAACTGGATGAACTGACGCAGAAGATCGTGTTCACCCGAGAGGAGCTGAGCCGCAATCAGGGCAAGCCCTGCTACCTGCTGGAGTTCTACACCGGGACGAATCAATATTTCTACCAAATCGACGCAAAGAGCGGCAGCATTATTTACGCCGGGAAATTTATCACTCTTTCCGAAGCGAAGAAAATCGCCCTGGATGATGCCGGATGCACGGATAAAGTCAGCTTTACCGAGGAAACCCTCGTGAGCGGCGGCATCAAAACGCCTTACTACCGGCTCGTCTTTGCCGATGCAAAAACACAGTGGACATACCGCATTGATGCGGTGCTGGGTATCGTGTTGGAGAAGCAACAGAAAGAGATCGTGACAACGGACTTCATCTCTTTGGAGGAGGCGAAGAAGATTGCCCTGAAGGACGCTGGACTTGATGAATCCACGCAAAAGATCGTGTTCACCCGAGAGGAGCTGAACCGCAATTCAGGCAAGCCCTGCTACATCCTGGAGTTCTACACCGCGAAGAAGCAGTATTCCTACAAAGTAGACGCCAAGAACGGCAGCATCATCGAGGCTTACCACTTCATTCTTCTGGCGGACGCGAAGAAAATCGCACTGGACGATGCCGGGGTCAATGTGAAGGTGGTCTTCACGACAGAGGAGCTGGTTGCCGGCGGCATCAAGTCGCCCTACTATTACTTCGTTTTTGAAAGTGACTCAGCTCGCTGGACTTACAAAATCGACGCCGTTCTGGGCGTGATCATGGATAAGACCTGCGATAAGATCATTTCCCCGACCCCGGAGTTTATCGGCTTGGAAAAGGCAAAGCAGATCGCATTAGAGGACGCAGGGCTGGATGAGGCAGCGCAGAAGATTGTGTTCACCCGAGAGGAGCTGAGCCGCAATTCGGGCAAGCCTTGCTATATCCTGGAGTTCTACACCGCAGAGAAGCAGTATTCCTACAAGGTGGATGCGGTATCCGGGGAAATTCTCGGGAAGAAAACCGACTGGTTTTCCCGTCAGGAGTCCGAGATTGTTCCGGAAACATCTCAAAATTCCGATTCCAGGCAGCGCAGAACAGATTAAGTTATGACAAGGTGCTTTTTAAGCAAGGGCATACCCGCAGTGGGCGAGGATATGCCCGGCTGCGATCCGGCTATTACATCCGCTAAAGGCATCCCGTTCGATGCCGCAGCCATGCTGGGAGAAGATGGCTTCCATTCGCTCATGGACTCATTGGCCGCGATACAGAAGCTGTGAAATCAACAGGTGGTCATATAGAGCATACTTCGGCATACATAAATTGCCAGGAGCCGGACTGCGTGATAAGCGCAGTCCGGCTCCTGACCTGTAAGGAGACAATGGTCGAAAGTAGCCTAAATTGGAAGTAAGATGAAGTCTTTTTACTTGGCGATACGCTCCAGGATTTCGATCAGCAGCTCGGTAGTGATCTTGACATCCTCGATCTTGCAGGTTTCATTGGGCGTATGCACGTCAAGAAGCGTCGGACCAACGGAGATCATGTCCAGGTGGGGATTCTTCTCCGCAAAGGCACCGCACTCCACGCCAGCATGTACCGGCTCCACGATCATATCCGTGCCGGTCAGATGCTTGTAGGCCTCGCAAGCGATATGCGTCAGCTTGCTGTTGGGATTGACCGCCCAGCCGGGAACATGGCCCTCGCTGTCGAAGATAAAACCGAAGCTATTGGCCAGTGCGCTGCAGATTACACCGATCTGAGTGGCCTGATAGGCGACGCTACTGCGGGCAAACACCGTGAAACGCACCATATCCTCGTCCACGGACACCACACCCAAGTTGGCGGAGCTCTCCACCAGCCCGTCAATGAACGGACTCATAGTATGTACGTTATTGGGAACCGTGGTCATCAGCCCTACCATACCATAACCAACCTCCCCTGTCAGTACGCGGTCGGGCGCGGTATCACCGAAGGTGGTGGTGAACACCATATCCGATTCGATGTTGCCAAAAGCCTCTGCGAACTCTGCGCGGAAGGTCTCAATGATAGCCTTGGCCCTGTCCTCCTCGGTGGCAGACAGAACAATGGTGGCGGTGCCAAATGCGGGGATGGCGTTCTTCGCCTGACCGCCGCTGAAGGAGACCACGCGGTAGCTGACGCCGCCCTGCCGCAGCATAGCCAGCAGCGTAGCGATGCTGACCAGCGCATTGGCGTGACCCTTGTTGATCCCCACGCCGGAGTGACCGCCCAGCAGACCACTGAGGGAAATGGTCAGTGTCTTGCAGCCCACAATAGGCTTTTCCCACTCGGCCTTGTGGCTGTAGTTGAAGAAGTCGCCGCCGGCACAGGAATTGCACAGTGAGCCCAGCGTTTCCCAATCCAAATTGACCAGATAGCCGCCGTCAAGATACTTGGGGTCAATGGCGATGGAGTCCATGCCGTCTTCCTCGTTGGTGGTGAAGATGGCGCGGATGGGGCCGTGACGCAGGGTGTCGTCCTGCAGCAGGTACAGGCACATCGCCACGCCGATACCGTCATCGGCACCCAGGCTGGTGCCGTCTGCGGTCAGAGTCACACCATCGTTGATGACCTTGATAGGGTCGTTCATGGGATCGTAGGTGACGCCCTCTTCGCATACGCAGACCATATCCATGTGTGCCTGAAAGATCACACGGGGTACATTCTCGCAGCCGGGGGAGGCGGGCTTGTCAATGATGATCTCATTCATGTTGTCCTTTTCCACGGCCAGACCATGGTTTTTGGCCCACTGGAACAGGTACTCGCTGACACGCTCCTCGTGATGGGAAGGGCGGGGCACCTTTGCCAGCTCCAGAAATTCGGACAATACAATATCTAACGCTTTGTCTTTACTCATAGCAAACACTCCTTACTGTGCGACGGAGCAGGCTTCTTCGATAGTCATATCGCCGGAGCCGGCCAGCTTGGTATTCTTCAGCAGGGAATAGAGGATCCAGTAGGCCACAAAGGCGATGATCACGCCGTCCAGTGCGGAGGAGAACACTGTCACCACGCCCAGCGTCTCCAGCAGCGCGAAGCCGCCGCCGATGACCCACGCGATGATGCCGATCCAGTTGATGCCGCGCACGGGAGACCAGTTCTCCTTCTTGGCCTTGCAGATGACCCAGTAGTCGCAGATAACGACGCCCATGATGGGAGGCACCACCGCGCCCAGAATGCTGATATAGGTGTTCAGGAAATCCGCCAGACCGGCAATCGCCATAATGACGCCCAGTACGCCGCATATCATGGTGACCAGAGGACGCTTGCTGTCCTTGATGGAGAACATCTTGCAGGCGGCCAGACCGGACATATAGGCGTTGCCGGTATTGGTGGTCCAAGTGGCGAGAATCAGCACCAGCATGGCAACGATGGGCAGGCCCAAGCCTGCGAACATGGCGGCCACGTCATAGTTGCCTGTGCCGATGGACATGATGGCACCCACCATGATCATCAGAAGAGCTGCAGGCATAACGCCAATCAAGGTGGCCTTCACCACATCGCCGCGGGTCTTACAGTAGCGGGTATAGTCTGCGTTGCAGGTGGCACCCAATGCAAACAGACCAATGACGGTGGAGATAGCGGCGGGCAGGGGCATCAGGTTCTCCGAAACGGCAGAGGCGATGTTGCCCCAACCGGCGGTGTTGATGGAATGGATACCGCCATAGGCGCACAGCAGCACAAGAAGGGGAACGGCGATATAATTCAAGACCGCCATCCACTTCACGCCGTAAACGGCGGTGATGAACATGACAACGCCCCAGATAACACAACTGAGCCAGAAGGGGAATTCTACGCCCAAATGGAGCAGCAGTGTGTTGAAGGCCACGGCGCAGGTGGCGGTCTGCACGGCGAACCAACCTGCCTCACAGATAAAGATAACCAGCGCCATTGTGAAGTTGGCGCCTGTCATACCGAAAGCTCTGGTGGAACACATGGTGGCGTTCAGACCGGTGTCAGAGCCGACAATGCCGCCCAGGATCATCATGGTGCAGCAGATGGCAAACCCGATGAGGGTGGCCCAAAAGATGGAACCCATGGTCAGCACACCTCCGAAGATGCCGCCGACCATCAGCATGGGGATACAGATCATGGTGCCCACCCAGATGAAAGCAATGCTCCACCAGGAGCGTTTTTCGTTGGGTTGGATTTGTGACAGACCCTTATCCTCCCGCTTGGTTTCTGTTACAGTCGTCTTGTTTTCTTCCATGTTGTTATTCTCCTCTCCGAAATAATCTTGGATGGGGAATGCGATTGGTCACCAAAACACCGAGAGGGACGGGGACGAGCCCTGTCCCTCTCGGAGATATATGGTAATGCGGTCAAATTTACTTGGTGAACGGGATGTTGCCACCCTCATAGCCGACATTGGACAGGAAGGGCTTCCAAACGTCAAACATATTGGGATTCTTCCACCATGCATCGGGAGCCTTGATGGCACCCAGGCAGATCTCCATACCCTCTGTGATATCGGCGTTGGTCAGAGGCTCGCCAGTAGCGGCGTTGTAGTAGCAGGTGATATCAGGCACCGTCATAATAGGCTTACCCTCATGCTCCACCAGCAGGTTCTCGTTCTGGAAGTAGATGATCCACTGGCCGTCCGCGCCCTCAACATACACCTTGCCGTAGTCAAAGCCCTTGGCCTGCAGATTCTCCTGCTTGACGACCTTGCCGCGCGTCAGGAAACGGCATTCGATCCCAGCCTGTGCAAGGGCCTCAAAGGCGTTAGAGCCGTCCTTTGCGCACCTGCGCAGCTCATGACCGATCTTCTCACACAAGGTCACAGTGCCGCAGGGCAGGGACTCCTCGATGTCACTCTTCCGAACCATCCAACCGGAGAGACCGGCGATCTGACCAAAGGCGGTGCAGATCCAGCGTCCGATCTCCTCACCCATGGGCGCGTCCTTGGCGTCATTCAGTTCGATGGTAACCTTGTTGTTTTTGCCGTCCGCCATTGCCAAAGGAGATGTATCCAGCCCGTTGATATGCAGCAGCAGGGTGTCCAGCGCAGGCACCGCACGGCCCGCGCCGTCACAGTCGATAAAGGGAATGTCGTTGAGCAGGGAGATCAGCATGGGGCAGAAGGTGTTAAAGCCGCCCAGCTCCACCGGAACAGAGTATTCCAGCTTACGGGGAGGATCCATCTTGGTGCCCATCTCCTTCAATGCATTGAAGGCGTTGACCGCATACTGCGAGAAGTCGACATTTTTCAGCACAGTGGGCGCACCCATACCGGCGGTAACAGCGCCGTAAGCCTCCGGATCCATGTCGCAGGTTTCCAAAAGCGTCAGCTCCACCGGCTTTTCCGGATGGAGCTTCTTGTAGGTGTCCAGCAGATCTGTGCCACCTACCATGGCACCACCGCCGCCGCCGCCCATTAAGGTCGCGCCCCAAATGACATCAATGAGCTGTTCTTCCTTTAGAATTCGCTTTGCCATGTTGTGTTCCTCCGTTTTTATTTTTTTGAGAACGTTTTCCGTCCTGTAATAAGATTATATTGATTCTGCCTTCGGAGGTCATCGGGTGGCAAACCAAGGATTCTCCCGTTTTGTTGGCCGCGAAAACAAAGAGAGACCGCATATGCAGTCTCTCTTTGTGGAGTTTGCTCAATTGGATTGTGGAAAACGACTAAAGCTCCTTTAGGATGCGATAGACCGTCGCCGCCTCATATACGGCGAGGGTCGCGGGCATTTGCACCAGATCACACCGCAAAACGCTCCGTATCTTATTAAGCCGGTAGTGTACGGTATTCTTGTGAATATATAACAGCTCCCCTGTGCTTTGTGTATTAGATTCTGCGTCCAAAAGATAGGTACATAGCGTTTCTATCAGAATGTCCCCGTCTGCGGTATCCTTTAGTTTCCGGATCGGCAGCAGACAGCCCGTTACCGCTTCCTCGCCTTGCTTCACATAGTCGATGCATGATTGCACATAGCGCAAATCGCTGTCTGAATAGATCTTACGCCGCGGATACACAGCACAGAGCTCTGCAAAGCAGCGTATCATCCGGTTATATGCATCGCGGGCTTGCGAGGTGTTCTCAAGATCATCGAAGACGCAGCCGTGCGCAGCATATCCTTTCTTTTCAAGTAGTGAAACAAAGTGCTCGCCCAGCTCACGCATGTTTTCCTCGAACAGCATCCCGTCAGTCAAGGCAACAATAGAGGCACCATAGCTATCCACAATGACAACCTTATGATGATCCTGAAGATATACCTTCAGCTTTAGGATAATGTCCAGCTTTTGGCTGGCCGTCAATTCCTGACTGGTCTGGATATCCGAAACCTGTAAGACCCACATAGTATTGACGGTGCCTATGGAAATGCCCATCTGCTGCGCCAACTTCCTCATTTTAGCGGGGTCATCCGTTAATATGGCCTCGATCAACGCATCTGTGCCATCGTAGCAGGTGCCTTTGTCCCAGATGTTCAAAAATAGTGCCACCACATCCACGGCCTGCCGCAGCTTCTCATCCTCCATATAGTCAAATTCGTCCATCACCAACAGGTGCATCCCGCGATGTGTTTTGGACAGAACTGGAACATCCCAAAGCTTGAAGCATCTCCCGTCCAGCCTCATCGTTGTCATCTGCCGGGTTGTTGGCTCTCGCCGCTGCCGCAATGCTTGCAGCAGAGCATGGAAGTCCCATTGGTTGGAAACCGGCCATGCTGCCGCGCCGCGCCGGTCCAAATACCGGTTCGTCAGCAGCAGTGTACAGTGCAAGCGGTCAGAAAGCAGCCGTAGGGCGGTGTTGATGTTTCTCTGCTGCGGCTCCAGAAGGGCGATGCTGTTCATCAGCTCGGTGGCATAATAATTTCCGTGCATCCGCCGGTTGTGAATATACTCCACCACATCTGTTATTACATCAGAATACCGAAAGTCCAAGCGTCCAAAGGGCATGGCAATCAGCGGGAGGTTAATCTCATCCGCAACAGCGATCAGTGCCTCATCAATCCGAGGGATGAAGACCCCAACATAAAACAGGACAAGCCCTGCTGCGCCCATGTTTCGCAAGTGCCGCAAAACACTGCACTGGCGGGCAACGTCATCTTTAATGGTCACAAGAGCAGATATGATCAGCTCATTTCCGATAATTAGCTCGTTGGACAACAGTTTTGTTTCCGGCCACTCCAGTACACTGACAGAGGACACCGCGCGATCTGTTCCTTTTGCTCCGGCAATCAACTGTGCTTCACGCAGCGTGGGAAGTTTCAGGCAATCCGCAACGGTCACGTTCATAGGATATCTCCTCTCGGCGGGACACTTACTACCAATCGACACTCTTCCACTTTCATGTTACCAGACTTTTCACCGAGGAGCAATGGCTATCGGTACAATTTCTGACTGCCTTTTATTGTTCACACAGCTAAAGGCACACCAGAGGCACTTACTTCCATACTGTACCTTGCCTTTGGAAATATATTTCATATTGATTCGCTCGTTTGGTATTTACCTTGCCATTTTGTAGGACATGAGCTCATCAAGAAAGCAGTAACGCTTGGGTATCTATCGCAGAAAACCCAAGCGCTACTGTTTCATTTTTCGCTCTTATCAGAGCGAGTTATCATTACAATCCCCATTACTATGCATGCCAGAGAAAGTATAAAGGGAACTGCAAATCCTTGTAAGTATGGCTCAATCGTGAGCCAATATGTTTCCTTTAGTCCTCCCACAAGATAGCCAACCCATGCGATCGTAATCAGCACTGATATACTGGTTAAACCCAAGGCGATAACGATATATCCTGCGCCTTTCATCTTACTGCCTTACTTCAGTATCAACAAGGACATACTGACCATCAACATAATCATAATACTCTACATAGGCCGGTTTTTCAGAAAACCCGTTGATCTGCATAGCCATTGCAGCAGAGGTTGCTGTTGTTGAGGAAAAATATTCCAGTTTGAGCTTTGGCAGAATTGCCTGCTTTGCAGTAGCTGTCTTCTCATTTCCAGTCGCTGATGTTTCGTCAATATAAGTATAAGGACCTCCAGGATAGCTTTGCTTCCATCCGGAGACATTTTTATACTCCGTCTGCTTAATCGTTGTCAGCTTATAATTCTTCATGTAGTAGGCTTTTACATACTCGCCCTTCTTGAGAGCTCTGCTTGTTCTCGAAACAGAAAACTCCGTAGTCTTTCCAAAGCTATATCCTAATTCACCTTGCACTTTATCCTTAACTCCCACTCCGAATGAGCCAGAATAGGTATGCGTGTAGGAGACTCCCGCAGCTGCTGTATCAGTCTCTCCCGCCGCCGTTGCCGGTTCACCTTCATAAAACAACTCCCATCCGCCAGACGTTCCTGTACCGGCGTCTTTTTTAGTATACGTCCAATAGCGCCTCGTGGTCGGAACCATGACGGACTGCGTACTTGTTCCGCCGCCTTCTGATGTCTGCGCCGCAAATACAGTTGTGGGAAGACTCGTTAACAGCAGAGTCATAATCAGCATAGCTGTCAATACTCGAATGGTCTGCGTCTTTTTCATGTAATCTTATATCCTCTCATAATCTTATTTTGCAGATATTTTTAAGTGTTCCTGCTTAGTTCACTCCGCACTACACAGTCAAAGGAAATCGATTCAATTCCAACAAGAATGATAATCATGCAGTCTTGTCTCTTTGTGCGAATAAATAATCGCTTTGAGCTTCCCAGCTTTCACATCATTGATTTTACACATTTGCCATGTTGGAATCAGACCCCTGTTGCTGTAACGGTGACTCCCGGCTTGCTTTTCCCATTAACGGTTGCTTCTAAAACAAGCGCGTATGTTTTTTTAGCTGTCACCGAGCAGGTTTCCGAAATAATGACCGTACCCTTTCCAGACGCACTCCAGGAATCTATTATTTTCTCTCCCTGCTTTAATGTGATCGTGATGGCAATCTCATCGTTCTTATTGCCGCTGCTGTATTTACCTACGCAATACGCTGTTGTTCCTGAAATCCGTAACGTTGGTCTTCCGGAAATTGCTCTTAGACTTACTGCAGCTGACGCTGTTGTCACCATCATTGATATCATAATCATAACCACAACCATCAGAGGAAAAATCCTTTTCCGCATAAAAACACCCCCTTCCCGCGTTAGACTTGGCACTTTTGTGCTCATGCCCTATTAACGCAGTAAGGGGGATGCTTTCTTACATTTTACTAAAAAAATTTTTACTCTTTGAGTTCGACACTCTCAGCCATACCTATAAGCTCATCCGCTGTGAGATATCCATCAATCATAAACTGAATTCCCTGTTCAGCATCATACCAAGTTATACAATTCGTCTGCTCGTGATTTTGTGAAATATACAAATGACCAGGTTTCCCACTAACTTCAATCTCCGATACCTCCATAGCCTCCGTATCTATTACTATGGCAGATCCATCTTCTACTCTTAAATATTCAAGCCGAATGGTATCTCCCTTTCCATTCACATAGGTTTTTTCTGAATTATTGATGAGTTCCAAAGAATCTGTTGTCTCATAATAACCATAGGGAATCTGTGCAATCCCATACTCCGGCATTTCTCCAGAGTCTTGCGCTCCCCAAAACCGATAAATAATACTATTCTCATATTTTTCTGTAAGCCATTCGACGATTGCTGCATGAGCGCTGGGAATTGCTACCGCAACAAACCCAAAGGAGAGGACAGAAACAACCATAAAGATTGCCGCTATTTGCAAAGCTTGCTTCCAAATTGGCCTACGCTTTCGACGAGCCCAACGTGCAGGATTCTTCACCATGTCTCGCATCTGGCGCCGAAAACGCGGAGATGTAGTAACCGCTTCTTTGTTAGATAGTTCTTCCTCAAACTCTACGCAAGCCGCATCTAACAGAATATTCTTCAAGAGAACATCTTCTGCTGCATTTTTCATGGTGTAATTCCCTCCTCTCTCAATTTATTCATCAGCAGAGCTCGGCCCCTATGAATTCGAACATCGACAGCCGACTCTTTCAAACCCAACATCGCAGCAATCTCTTTTGTACTCATCTCTTCCACAAATCGCATTTCCAAAACTGCTCTGTATGTTTCTGGCATTGCCCGTATTATTTCTATGATGTCTTCTGTATTGTCGGTTTCGAAGTTAGACTCTCCTCCCGAAGTAGCCTCATCAAACGGTAGTTCCTGATGTCGCCTACGTAACAAAGAAATTGATTCGTTCTTTACAATTACAACGAGATAGCCTCCTCGTTTCTTACACGGTATCGCTTGAATTCTGGAAAACCTCTCAGCAATTCTTAGCCATGCATTTTGAACTGCATCCTCTGCCATGGCCGGATCTTCCAAAAAGTATCGTCGTGCAACCCGAAGCATTGCGCCACCATATTGCTCATACAGCTCCATGAATAGCTGACGCTCTGCGTCAGTTTCAAGCATTGATAAAAAAACTATCACAATTGTTTCTCTCTCTTCTTTACTTATTTTCTTTCCTCGATGTTGTTTTATGCTTGTCTCAAGTGCTCATTGAGCCACCTTCGTTAACCTACATTCATTGCATCTGCAAGGGTCGTTATTTCCCGGAGCAACGAGATGCGCTTTTGTCAATTTTAGCTCCGCATAGAGCATATGTAATTCGAGGTTTTATGCCATATGTGTATATTTTACGATATACAACGGAGGATAGCAAGATTTTTAAGCGGCGCCGTTTGGGGGTAAGGCTTTTGTATAAAGCATAGAATTTTTCCTTGCAGACCTGCCATTATCTCTGAGTACATGTCCATCACCACACAACCGCTGTAAGAACTGTACAGACATGCCTCCTATATTTTGTGTCGTCAAAATGACAGCCATGAGCTGTGCCGACAGTATTTACCTCTTGCACATATAGAACTTATGTTCTAATATAATGTTTGAGAAAACTGAGAGGAGGACGGATAGATGGGACGGCATATTCTACACGTAGATATGAACGCATTTTACGCATCTGTAGAATGTCAACGTCGCCCTGCGCTGCGGCAAAAGCCGGTGGCGGTCTGTGGTGATCCGGAAGCCCGTCACGGAATCGTCCTTACTGCCAACTATGTAGCAAAACCACGAGGCGTCAAAACCGGCATGGCCATCTGGCAGGCGAAGCAGCTTTGTCCCGATCTGGTGGTGCTGCCTGCCGATATGAGTGAGTATATCCGATTCAGTAAGATGGCTCGCGAGATTTACGAGAAATACACCGACCAGATCGAACCGTTTGGCCTTGATGAAAGCTGGTTGGATGTGACCGGCAGCGTCAGTCTGTTCGGTTCGGCCGTGAGTATTGCTGAAGAGATCAGCGAGCGGATCAAGTTTGAGTTGGGGATCACCGCCAGCATCGGCGTTTCCGACAATAAGATCACGGCGAAGCTGGGTAGTGACTATAAAAAGCCGGACGCCATCACCCGTATCGAGCGGGATAACTATAAAGAAATTGCCTATCCGCTGCCAGCATCCGATCTGCTCTATGTTGGTCCTGCCACAGAGCGCAAGCTGCGCGGTGTTGGGATTCATACCATCGGGCAGCTTGCCGAGGCGTCACCAAAGCTTCTAGAATATAAGCTGGGAAAGATGGGTCTGGTGCTGCACACTTTTGCCAACGGGCTTGATGTATCGCCTGTGCAGCGCAGTGATCATATCCGTGCCATAAAATCGGTGGGCAACAGCGCCACCACGCCGCGCGATCTGGTGAGCGACGATGATGTGCGTCTCATGCTGTATCTGTTGGCGGAAAGCGTCGCCTGCAGAATGCGGGAGCTGGCATCAAAGTGTACGGTGGTCGAAGTTGCTGTCCGGGATACGGAGCTGCATTGGTACTGCCGGCAAAAGAAACTGGCAGTTCCCACCTGCTCCAGTGCGGAGATCGCGGAGGTGGCCTTTGACTTGTTTCGCCGCAGCTATCTGTGGACGCTGCCGGTACGCAGCATTGGTGTGCGCGGCGCCGATCTGGTAGATGCGACTATTGGTATACAAACGTCGCTTTTTGATAACGATAGGCGTCGGAGCGCGTGGGAACAAATCGATGTGACCATGGACAGGCTGCGGCAGCGATATGGCTATATGAGTGTGCGCCGCGCCATCACCATGTCTGACCCGGCATTGGGCTGCATCAATCCCAAGGATGACCATACCGTGCATCCGATAGGCTACTTCGCAGGATAGGGGGAATATCTATGGAACTTGAAAAGAAGTATGTGCCGGTGACGGTGCATTTTGACGCCAACGGGAAGATGCGTCCTATCGAGATCGAGTTTGACGAAATGCGCAGATATCATATCGACAAGATACTGGACGTGCGCCGCGCAGCCTGCCAAAGTGTAGGCGGCGTGGGAGAGAGATATACCTGCCGCATACGGGGCAGGGAGAGTTATCTCTGGTTTGAAAAAGGCCGCTGGTTCGTAGCAGCGAAGGATGGAAAATAAGAAGGAGGCTGCCGGCGTTGCCGGCAGCCTCCCTTGCGCAGAGAGAATTATTTACCAATACTTGGGATACTTGCTGGTGCTCTGCTGCTTTTCGGCATACTGCCACCAGGGAACTTGGGTGGCGAAATCAGTCAGCTTATCCCAGAACTGATCGGCCAGCGTCCCCTTGTCCACGTAGACCGTGACAGTATAGGTCTTGCTGCTGCCATCCTCCATGGCGGCGGTGTAGGTCACGGCATTGGTGAAGTTCACCGTCTCGCCGTTACCGGGCGTCAGAGACTTGACGCCGTTTGTGGCGATAACCGGGGTCAGCTTCGTCACATCTGTGCCGCGGGGCATGGTGATGGTAATGGTA
>ENA-UEPJ01003504-UEPJ01003504.1-human-gut-metagenome-genome-assembly--contig:-NODE-3504-length-13850-cov-8.385973_pt1 | contig 13850 bp, 16 predicted proteins | sample MGYA00242890_ERZ507896 | MGnify/ENA primary metagenome ERZ507896 (study PRJEB26167, sample SAMN06115508) | human gut metagenome | host: Homo sapiens | place: China:Qinghai | collected 2015-08-20... | reverse complement strand
ACAAGTCATCCATAACGTGAATGAAAGCAAAACGGTATAAACAAATATTATTTTCTTTGTGAGCTATGGAGATAAGACTCTTCAGAGGCTTATCGGAATGCCCAGCGAACAGAAACATAATATTTCGTTTATACCGTTTTTCTTTTCATAAACCTATAAAACCACGACTTGCGAGAGGACGCTTATATCTGCCCTTCAAGCTCTAAGAAAGCACCGCAGAATCTGCAACACTACGCAAATTAAACTCCGGTTATGCAGACAGCGCGTTTTTCTTGACCTGAGCCAAAGCCTTTGCAACAGGTGGCAGACTGATCACGATCAAAGTAGCAACCGCTTCCGGTACGATATAAGTTGCATTGTAAGTTAAAGAGTACACAATGGCAGGTGTTCCTTCCGGGGCATATGCACCGAAGAATACGACACCGGAGATCACTGCAAATACATAACGTCCAAACACGGCAACGATATAACCAATCTGAAGTCCGTGTTTTTTGTTTGCAAAAAATCCGGCGAGCCCTAAAGCACCAAATGCCAGAGGGTAGTCTAAAATCATCTGTGGAACGGTATAGAAAATTGGCTCCATAACAAACTGAACAAGACCGTAGGCAACGGCAGTCATAAGACCAACATAAGGACCGTACCAGTAACCGATCAGTGCGATAAACAACATGCTGAATAAAGTAACGGAACCGCCCATTGGCAGATTCGCAAACTTAATCATGGAGCATACTACTGCAAGCGCGATCGCAACGGCAGAGTAGACAAGCTGTTTTGTGGTGAGAATTGTTTTTTTCTCTGCATTTCTGTGGCGGATCACTGCTGCGACAACAACGAGAAGTGCGATAATGACTACTACAACTGCGATTCCAGGTGCAGTAAGACGTACAGAGCCATCATCCCAGGCTCCGATCGTGGTAGTAAAAAATTCTTTCATAAAATAAAATCCTCCTTGCGTTTCAGATCTTTTGCGCCAGGAGGAAAAAACTCTATATTCTATCGTCTGATGAGAAATATCATAAAAGCTTCCTTACGCCGGTATTATCCGGTTCAAGTAATAAGGGTTGATGAAAAATCATCTCTCAGCGTTGGAATGTATGGCAAATGCAGCATTTTTTGCGCCCCTAGCGTTTTTGATTCTGTTATAAATACTGTTAAGGTCTATGATGCCTTAACGAGTATCAATATAGCAAGATGCAGCGGGAAAGTCAACCTGAAATTTTCATAAAAGCTCTTGAAATCACAAAGATTCCAACAATTTGTGGGCAAAGCAAAAGCCGCAGAACAAAATCTGCGACTTTCTTTTCAGATATAAAGATCGATATTACTTCCAAGATATGGTGTGACGGAATTCTCCATCATCTGAACCATGCCGGCACCTAATGTCTGTGTCATATCTAAAGATTTTCCGAGCATTGCAACTCCGATATCTTCCTGTAATGTAACAGGGCTTGTGGAAGAACCGATGTCATATGCAGAAACCGTACTTAATGCTGCGTCTAAACCTGTAATATCCATAAATCCTACCTCACTTTCATTTCCAATTTTTGCATATAAAATGCAATCATTCATGACTCATTGAAGCACTTTTAATATAGCACAGATCGGTCGTTCTGTATATAGAAAAGAAAAATGTTACTGTTCACGCAGCAGTAAAACACTTGCTGTTTTGCTGCGTAAGAAAGTGATTCAGAAAAATCCTCTTGACAAATAAAACAGAAATGCATATACTTTGCCTATCGAATAGTTTGACAATCAAATAATTAGAAAGTCAAACAAAATAATATGAAAAACAACAGGCGAAAGCCGGGAAAGAATGAGGAAAAGCAAAATGTTAGAAAAGATGAAACCGATTATTGCAGAACAGTTAAATGTAAATGAGGCAGAGATTAAGCCGGAAACAAAATTCAAAGACGATCTGGGCGCAGATTCCTTAGATTTATTTGAAATGGTGATGGCTCTGGAAGAGGAGTTCGGAATCGAGATTCCATCAGAGGATCTTGAAAAGATTGTAACAGTCAACGATATTATCGGTTATCTCAAAGAAAAAGGTGTGGAAGCTTAAGACCATTTACAGATATTCAAAGAGAGGCAGGAAACAATGAAAACGAGAATTACGGATTTGCTTGGCTGTCAGTATCCTGTGATCCAGGGCGGAATGGCATGGGTTGCAGAGTATCATCTTGCAGCAGCAGTTTCAGAGGCAGGAGGAATCGGACTGATCGGTGCAGCCAGTGCTCCACCGGAAGTAGTCAGAGAACAGATCAGAAAAACAAAAGAACTGACGGATAAACCGTTTGGAGTCAACGTGATGCTTTTGAATCCAAATGCTCCGGAAGTCGCAAAAGTGGTCGTGGAAGAGGGCGTAAAAATTGTGACGACAGGAGCCGGAAATCCGGGAAAATTCATGGAGATGTGGAAACAGGCAGGCGTCACCGTAATTCCGGTTGTAGCAAGTGTTGCCATGGCAAAAATGATGGAACGCGCAGGGGCAGATGCCGTGGTCGCAGAGGGGATGGAGTCCGGCGGACACATTGGTTCTCAGACCACGATGACGCTGGTGCCGCAGGTTGTGGATGCAGTGACCATCCCGGTCATTGCCGCCGGAGGCATTGCGGACGGCAGAGGAATGGCGGCAGCCATGATGCTGGGAGCGGAAGGTGTGCAGATGGGAACACGGTTTGTGGTCGCAAAAGAATCGATCGTACACCAGAATTATAAGGAACGCATTATCAAAGCAAAAGACATCGATTCTGAAGTGACAGGTATGAGTACCGGGCATCCGATCCGGGTACTGCGAAACCAGATGACAAGAGAGTATCTGAAATTAGAAAAGGAAGGTGCCTCTTTTGAGGAGTTAGAGCAGTTGACACTCGGCTCTCTGCGTAAAGCGGTGATCGAAGGGGATGCAGTTCATGGAAGTCTGATGGCAGGACAGAGCGCCGGGCTTGTGAAAAAAGAGCAGACCTGTCAGGAGATCATAGAGGAAGTTGTCACAGATGCCAGAGCGCTGCTTGCAGGGAGAAAATGACCTGACAGGCGCAGATTTGAAGATTTGAGAAAGGTGTGGTTATCAGGATGGGAAAGACAGTATTTATGTTTCCGGGACAGGGATCCCAATATATTGGCATGGGAAAAGAATTTTACGAACAGATCCCTATTTGTAAAGAAGTGTACGATCTTGCTTCAGAGGTGACTGGATTGGATATCCCGGCACTGTGTTTTGAGGAGAACGAAAAAATAAATATCACAGAGTACACGCAGATCTGTATGCTGGCTACGGAAGCTGCAATTTATATGGCATTGGAACAGAACGGTTATCAGCCGGATGTCACAGCCGGATTGAGTCTTGGTGAGTATGGTGCGTTGATCGCATCCGGAGTCATGACTGCTGAGGAAGCATTTGAACTGGTGCGGAAAAGAGGCATTTTTATGCAGGAAGCTGTCCCGGCCGGTGGAGCAATGGCAGCAGTGCTAGGACTGGATGCAGCGGCAATTGAGCAGATCTGCAGAGATACAGCAGAGCAGACGGGGAGCGAGGTTTCCATAGCCAATTACAACTGCCCTGGACAGATCGTTATTTCCGGTCAGGAGGAAGCAGTGCATCTGGCAGGAGAAACATGTAAGGCGTCTGGGGCAAAACGCGTTGTTCCATTGAAAGTCAGCGGCCCGTTTCATTCGAAAATGCTGCAGGGCGCAGGAGAAAAGTTAAAAGAAGAATTAAAAAAAGTAGAGATCAGTGATTCATTTGTTCCTTATATTGCAAATGTAACGGCAGACTATGTCACAAAAAAAGAGGAAGTGAAACCATTGCTTGCCAGTCAGGTATCTTCTTCTGTGCGCTGGCAGCAGACCATAGAGCGGCTGCTTGCAGATGGTGCGGATGAATTTGTAGAGATCGGACCGGGAAGAACATTGAGTGGATTTGTGAAAAAAGTGAACCGGGATGTAAAAGTGAGCAGCATTGATAAAATGGAAGATTTTATTCAGTTTATCGGAAGTCATGTGGAGGCAGGAGCATGTTAACAGATTCTTTAAAAAATAAAGTGGCACTTGTCACAGGAGCCGGCCGCGGAATCGGAAAAGAGATTGCAAAGACACTGGCATCATGTGGAGCGTTTGTCATTGTCAATTATAACAGTTCGCCGGACGCAGCAGAACAGACTGTAAAAGAAATCATAAAACAGGGTGGAATGGCAGCGCCTGTACAATGTGATGTTTCTGATTTTGATGCCTGCGGAAAAATGATGGAAATGATCATAAACAACTATGGACACCTCGATATTCTGGTCAATAATGCAGGGGTCACAAGAGATGGACTGATCATGAAAATGAGTGAGGAAGATTTTGACAGGGTACTTGATACGAATCTGAAAGGTGCATTTCATACAATCCGCCATGCTTCTCGTTATTTCCTGAAACAGAAATCCGGTAAGATCATTAATATTTCTTCTGTTTCCGGCGTCATGGGGAATGCAGGACAGGCAAATTACAGTGCAAGCAAAGCCGGAGTGATCGGTCTTACCAAAAGTGTGGCAAGGGAGCTTGCGTCGAGAGGGATCACATGCAATGCAGTTGCACCCGGATTTATCGAAACAGAGATGACAGAAGCTATGCCGGAGGCTGCCAGGGAAGCGGTAAAAAAACAGATTCCGCTTCAGCGGACAGGGCAGGTGTCAGATGTGGCCGGTGTGGCTGCATTTTTAGCATCGGATCTGGCAGATTATATCACCGGACAGGTGATCTCCGTGGACGGCGGCATGCACATGTAAAGAATATATATCATGAGGAGAACAATATGGCAAAAAGACGCGTAGTGGTAACGGGAATGGGAGCAGTCACACCGATCGGACTGAGTGTGGATGAATTCTGGCAGAATGTAAAAGCACAGAAAACCGGGTTTTCTGAAATTACAAAATTCGACACCACTAATTATAAATGTAAGCTTGCAGCAGAAGTAAAAGAGTTTGATGCAAAAAATTATATGGATGCAAAAGAAGCAAGGCGCATGGAACTATTCAGCCAGTATGCCGTGGCGGCAGCGAAGGAGGCAATTGAGGATGCCGGGCTTGAAATGGATCAGGAAGATCCGTATATGGCAGGCTGTGCCATTGGAAGCGGCGTGGGAAGCCTTCAGGCGATCGAGCGCGAACATACAAGGCTGATAGAAAAAGGACCGGGGAGAGTGGGACCTTTATTCGTTCCCATGATGATCTCTAATATGGCAGCAGGAAATGTTTCCATTCATTTTGGATTAAAAGGAAAAAGTATCAATGTTGTGACCGCCTGTGCCACAGGAACGAATACGATCGGTGAGGCATTCCGTGCCATTCAGTATGGTGAGGCAGACATTATGGTTTCCGGGGGAACCGAGGGAAGTATCTGTCCGACCGCAATCGCTGGTTTTACGTCACTCACCGCACTCACAGCAGAAACCGATCCGGAGAGATGTTCCATTCCGTTTGATAAAGAACGCAGCGGCTTTGTCATGGGAGAGGGCGCAGCGGTGGTCGTGTTAGAGGAATTAGAGCATGCAAAACGCCGTGGCGCAAAGATATATGCAGAGGTTGTCGGTTATGGCTGTTCTTCGGATGCGTATCATATCACATCTCCGGCAGAAGATGGCAGCGGCGCAGCAAGAGCTATGTTAAATGCCGTTCAGGATGCAGGGATCACAGTGGATGAGGTCAATTACATCAATGCACATGGAACATCCACGCACCATAACGATCTCTTTGAGACGCGTGCGATCAAACTTGCATTTGGGGCGCATGCCGGTGAAATGAAGGTCAATTCCACAAAATCTATGGTCGGACATATGCTGGGAGCTGCCGGAGCGATCGAGTTTATCACCTGTGTGAAAGAGATTGAGGAAGACTATATTCATGCCACAGTTGGCTATAAAGTGCCGGATGAGGAACTGGATCTCGATTATTGCAAAGAACCGGTTTCGATGGAGGTGCAGTATGCACTGAGCAATTCCCTTGGATTTGGCGGCCATAATGCAAGTATTCTATTAAAAAAATATACCATTGTATCGGACAAAGATATCAATGGCTGCAGATAAGGAGGCAGCGATGTCAGTATTAAACATTAGTCAGATCATGGAAATCCTGCCACACAGACAGCCAATGCTGCTCATTGATTCGGTAGAAGAAATTGAGTATGGTGTCCGTGCAGTGGCGAAGAAATGCGTAAGTTTCAATGAACCTTTTTTTGCAGGACATTTTCCGGAAGAACCGGTGATGCCGGGGGTGCTGATCGTGGAGGCACTGGCGCAGACCGGTGCGGTCGCAATCCTTGGAAAAGATGAAAACCGTGGAAAAACAGCTTATTTTGCGTCCATCAATTCTGCAAAATTTAAAAGAAAAGTAGTTCCCGGAGATATTCTCACGCTGGAGACGGAAATTATAAAAGTGAAAGGACCGATCGGGGTGGGAAAAGCGACGGCAAAAGTCGGAGATGAAATTGCATGCATTGCAGAACTCACCTTTGCAGTTGAGTAACAGAATAGAAAGGCATTACATAGAAGCTGTAACAGAAAGGAAATATTATGCCAGCAATTTTGAGAAGAAGAAAGCTGATATCCATAAAACCTGAAAGAAAAAATGCAGTAACTTACCGCAAAGAGGAAGTGCAGGCGGAAGTTATGACACCACCACCGGCAGCGGATCAGCAGAAAATACCGGGAAGTACAGTGGTCTGCCCCGCATGTAAGAGAGAAGTGAACAAGGCGGAAGTGGAAAAGAATAAGTATGTCTGCTATGAGTGTGGAAGTTATTTTCGCGTGCGGACTAAAAACAGGATCCGCATGGTGGCAGATGCAGGAACCTTTGAACCATGGTTTGAATATCTGGAATCAGAAAATCCACTGGATTTTCCGGAATATACCCAGAAGGTGGAGGCAGCCAGGGAAAAGACCGGACTGCATGAGGCAGTGACCATCGGACGATGCAAAATATATGGGGAAGAGACGGTTCTTGGAATCTGTGATGCCAGATTCCTGATGAGCAGCATGGGACATGTGGTCGGAGAAAAAATTGCGCTCGGTGTGGAACGGGCGACAGATTTAAAGCTTCCGGTTATTTTGTTCTGCTGCTCCGGTGGGGCGAGAATGCAGGAAGGTATTATTTCCCTGATGCAGATGGCAAAGACGTCCGCAGCTTTAAAAAGGCATTCTGATGCAGGGCTTTTGTATGTGCCGGTATTGACAGATCCGACGACCGGAGGTGTGACCGCAAGTTTTGCAATGCTTGGAGATATTATCCTGGCAGAGCCGGGCGCATTGATCGGTTTTGCAGGACCCCGCGTGATCGAGCAGACCATCGGACAAAAACTTCCGGAGGGATTTCAACGTGCGGAATTTCAGTTAGAGCATGGATTTGTGGATGCCATTGTTGAGCGGAAAAATCTGAAAATAACCTTAAACCGTATTTTAAAAATGCATCACATCAGGGAAGGTTTTGCTGATTTTGATCCATTGCGCATGGATGATAACTACGAGCCGACAGAGTTAATGCGGGAGCGTGCGGCAAGGGCAAAAGGACTGACGCCGTGGGAAAAGGTAAAAGCCGCAAGGAAAGTAGACAGACCTTCTGCCACTGATTATATGGAAAATATTTTTGATGAATTTATGGAGTTCCATGGTGACAGATACTTTCGGGATGATCCGGCAATCGTAGGTGGAGTCGCATATCTCGACGACCAGCCTGTGACCGTGATCGGAATCCAGAAAGGAAAAGATTTTAAGGACTGCATGAAACACAATTATGGAATGCCGTCGCCGGAAGGATACCGGAAAGCGATACGTCTGATGAAACAGGCAGAAAAATTCGGACGCCCGGTGATCACATTTGTAAACACAGCGGGAGCATACTGTGGAATGGAGGCAGAGGAACGTGGGCAGGGGGAAGCAATCGCCCGGAATCTCTATGAGATGTCAGCATTAAAAGTGCCGGTTCTCTGCATCATGATCGGGGAAGGCGGAAGCGGCGGAGCGCTTGCCTTAGCGGTCGGAAATGAAGTATGGATGATGGAAAATGCAACCTATTGTGTGCTTTCGCCGGAAGGATTTGCATCCATTTTGTGGAAAGACGGAAAACGTGCAAAAGAGGCAAGTGAGATTATGAAAATCACGGCATTGGATTTAAAATCGCTGGGTGTCATTGAACAGATCATCCCGGAATATGGTGTGGCAGACGCAAAAGCCTGTGAATCAATCTCGCGCTATCTGAAAGGAAATATAAAAAAGTTTCTTGAGAAACAAAATGGCAGGACAGGAGAACAGTTTGCGTCCGAGCGCTATGCGAGATTCCGGAAATTTTAGCAAAATCACAGCGGCTATGTGCACAGAGAGTACGAATCGTTTTGTGACCGGACAGAGAAGAGAGGAATATTATGAAGGTAAAAATAACAGGAACGGGAAGCAGCCTTCCGAAGCTTCGCGTGACAAATGATGATCTTGGTCAGATCATGGAAACATCGGACGAATGGATCCGGTCGAGAACCGGGATTATTGCCAGACATATTGCGGTAGAGGAGACAACCACCGGTATGTCCACAGAGGCAGCCGGCAAGGCGTTGAAAAATGCAGATATTTCAGCGGAAGATGTGGATATCATCATTGCGGCAACTGTTTCTGCAGATAAACATCTTCCGGGACTTGCCTGCGAGGTGCAGAAAAATATCGGTGCAGAAAATGCAGTTGCGTTCGACATCAATGCAGCGTGTTCCGGTTTTCTTTTTGCACTAGATACTGCGGCACTGTATTTGGAACATGGCGGATATCAGCATGCGCTTGTGATTGGAGCGGAAACGCTGTCAAAAATGATGGACTGGACGGACCGGAGCACCTGCGTGCTTTTTGGGGACGGCGCAGGGGCAGCAGTTCTTTCAGCAAGTAAAGAAGATGGCATTTTATCCATGGTGCAGGGCTCGGATGGGTTCAGGGGCGATGTCTTAAACTGCATGGCGAGAAAAGTGAACAACCCTTATAAAAAAAGTGACACGGCACTTTCCTATGTTTCCATGAATGGGCAGGAGGTGTACAGGTTTGCAGTGAAGACTGTGCCAAAGGCGGTCACAGACGCAGTGGAACAGGCAGGCTTACAACTGGAAGAGGTTGATTTATTCCTGTTGCATCAGGCAAATTACAGGATCATTGAAGCAGTTTCGAAAAGACTTGGTCAGCCTATGGAAAAATTTCCGACCAATCTGGAGGAATGTGGGAATATTTCTGCGGCGAGTGTGCCGATTTTGCTTGATAATGTCAATAATCATGGTATGATGAGGAAAGGAATGAAAATCGTGTTGGCAGGATTTGGAGCAGGCCTCACCTGGGGAGCAACGGTGATAAACTGGTAAAATCAGGCGCTGACCGCAGAAATAGGAGTAGATCGGATGACAACAGATGAAACATTAAACGAATTATTGGTCAGATTGTTTAAAGACATCATGGAGATTGAGGGAAAATGTCTTGTGACAGAAGAATTCAAAGATCTCAGTTACAATGATTTCCACGTGATCGAGGCAATCGGAGTCAATGAACCAAAAACGATGACAACGGTGGCAAAGCTGATGGGTGTCACAACCGGAACATTGACAAAGGCAATGGATGGACTGACCAGAAAAGGGTATGTTATCCGTGAGCGCAGTACGCAGGATAAACGTGTGGTATGGGTTTATCTGACAGATACCGGGAAAGCTGCTTACAAACATCATGAAGAGTTTCATCACGAGATGATCGCACAGATCAAAAGCCAGCTTACCGAGCAGGAGACGCCAATCCTGATTTATGCGCTGGCGAAACTTGCCGATTATTTTCACCTTGTATACAAGGGTGAAAAAGAATAAAGAACAGAGGTCATTGCATCGAAAAACTATTTTTTTATGCGATGACCTGTTTTGTTATAAGTTGAAATGATAATAATTATAACCTGAAAATATAAAAAGTAAAATTCATTGATTTTTTTTATGCAAAATGAATAATTTGAAGTCGAATCCTGCAAAAAAATAGACTAATCATTAGAAAACTTCACTAAATTAAAGGAATAAAGAAAAAAATATTGCGTCCGCCGTCATTTTATAATAAAATGTACGTGTTGATGAGAAATCTGCAGCCGGAATCAATGCCGGATATCTGATTTCACATGGTTGTAAATATATTTTTAAAGGAGAATAAAAAATGGGATACGTTGATGAAGTACTCGCAAAAGTAAAAGAAAAAAATGCTTCAGAACCTGAATTCTTACAGGCTGTTGAAGAGGTATTAGAGTCTTTAAGACCTGTTATTGATGCAAATGAGGAATTGTACAGAAAAAATGCAATTCTTGAGAGAATCACAGAACCAGACCGTCAGATCATGTTCCGTGTACCTTGGGTAGACGATAACGGACAGGTTCAGGTAAACAGAGGTTATCGTGTACAGTTCAACAATGCCATTGGACCATACAAGGGAGGATTAAGACTTCATCCTTCTGTAAACCTTGGAATTATCAAATTCTTAGGATTTGAACAGATTTTCAAGAATTCCCTTACAACACTTCCAATCGGTGGTGGTAAAGGTGGTTCTGACTTTGATCCAAAGGGTAAATCTGACAGAGAGATCATGGCATTCTGCCAGAGCTTTATGACAGAACTTTCTAAATACATCGGAGCAGATGTGGACGTACCAGCAGGTGATATCGGAACTGGTGCAAGAGAGATTGGATTTATGTTTGGTCAGTTCAAGAGAATCCGTGGTTCTTTCGAAGGTGTTCTTACCGGTAAAGGACTTACATACGGTGGATCTCTTGCCCGTACACAGGCTACAGGATATGGTTTATTATACCTGACAAATGCATTGTGGAAAGATCACGGCATGAGCCTTGAAGGCAAGACTGCTGCAGTTTCCGGTTCCGGTAACGTTGCGATCTACGCAATTGAGAAAGCACAGCAGTTAGGTGTAAAAGTTGTAACATGTTCTGATTCTACAGGATGGATTTATGATCCGGAAGGAATCGATGTTGCATTATTAAAAGAAGTAAAAGAAGTAAAACGTGCACGTTTAACAGAGTACGCTGCTGCAAAACCATCTGCAGAATATCATGCAAAACAGAATGGTGAGCACGGTGTATGGCAGTACAAAGTAGATTTAGCCCTTCCATGTGCAACTCAGAATGAGTTAGACATTGAGGATGCTAAGATGTTAGTTGCAAATGGTGTTACATCTGTAACAGAGGGCGCTAACATGCCTACTACATTAGAGGCAACAAAATACTTACAGGAGAACGGCGTATTATTCGTAGGTGGTAAAGCTGCCAATGCCGGTGGTGTTGCTACATCTGCATTAGAGATGAGCCAGAACTCTGAGAGACTTCACTGGACATTCGAAGAAGTTGATGGAAAACTCAAAGGAATCATGGAGACAATCTACGCTAACATTTCTGATGCCGCTAAGAGATACAATGCAACAGTCGGCGGACAGACAGATTATGTTGCTGGTGCAAATATTGCGGGATTTGAGAAGGTTGTGGATGCTATGTTAGCTCAGGGTGTTTGCTAATCGTGAATTTCTAAGATAAAGATTATATTGAGAAGTCCTGGAAATATTGAATTTCCGGGGCTTTTCTTTATGTATTGAAAGACATGTGAATTGTCAGAATATTCATAAATAGAAGATAATTTACGTTATTTTGAGGTCGTGATATACACGTGGTACACAAGTGATATACAGGTGGTATACACTTATTTTTACTGATTTTGAATGCTTTTGGAAGCATTTCATCCAGTGCTTATCAAGATGATTCAGGCTGAATATGGGTGTAATGTTTATCATCAGAAACATCATAAGTGTATCCAGCAATCAGTCTCGATTTATTGTTTTATATCTTGTTCACTTCTGCAAGAAGTTCTTCTAAAGTCTTATGGGTGTAAGTTCCCTTAGTGGTGTCGTTCTTCATACTGTGTCCCATAATCAATTTGATACATACGTCATTTGCTCCGGCGTTGTCCATGAGTGAAGCAAAGGTGTGTCTGCCATCGTGGGGCAGGTGTTTCATTTTGAGTTTTCCCATGCATGTATTAAAATTGCCATTCATGTAAGTTCCGTAGGTGTAATGATTTCCAAATTTGTTATTGATCAGGTATGTCCAACCATTTCTGATTGGAGCGAAGGCTGGGAGCAAGTCAGTAAAGCAATCGGGCATTGCGGAATGTATCAGGAGAAAGCGGCAATGGAAAGCTTTGATGAAATTACCAGAGAAGTCGTAAAGCGACTGGGCTTTCAGAATATCTGCCTGTCAGAAAATATCGTTGCGGATCGAGCTAGATTAGCAGAAATCTATCAAGCCATCCAAAGGCGGAAAAGAACAGAAGTGAACATAGGAAGTGCATTGCCGAACTTACGGGAAATGGTGCAGAATCGCTTGGCTGAACTGGATCAGAAAGAACAAAAGGCAATAGATTCGGAAAAGGACAAAAACTAACTTAGCAAGCACTGCCTGTGTTCCCACACAGGCGATAAAATGAGCGATTTCTCTTAAAGAAGAAATACTCAAATTTATCATTCAGGGAGAATTCCCTAACCCTTAAAATCATGTGGAAGGATGGAGCGATATGGCAAAGGTTAGAGCCAATAGAACGAGGAAAAATGAGCTGAAGATTTATTTGAGTGATAATGAAAAATATATCCTGGACAGGAAGGTGGAGTTGTCAAAGCGGAAGAGTGCTTCGGATTATATTAGAACACTGATACTCTTTTGATTTGTTTATGATGTGGATTATTCTTATCTAAGGCAATACAATGAAACGCTTGGAAAGATTAGTGGGAATTTGAATCAAATTGCAAAAAGAATTAACAGTACCGGGATTGTTTATGAAGAGGATATGGCAGAAGTGAAGGCGATTATGGAACAGGTGTGGAAGACGCAGAAGGCGATGCTGAAGAAGCAGACGTTGATACATAATGGTTAAGTAGAGCTTTCAGCACAGAATGTGTGGTATGGGAAGTATCGGTTAAAGCGGAGTAAACGGTTTTAATGGAATTGTGTGTGCGCGTGTGGTACAATGGTGTTGTTGAAGAAAACGGCATTTATCAAATACAATACCTCTCCCAACCTATGGTTGAGTTTGATAATTCCACTTATAGTTTGTGTACAAAAACTGATAAAAATTGTAAAGTGTAGCGTGAAAGGAGGCATATTGTAATGAATCAAATAGATACAGGAAAGTTTATTGCTAGTTGCAGAAAAGAAAAAGGTCTGACACAAGCACAATTAGCAGAAAAGTTAAACATCACTGACAGAGCTGTTTCCAAATGGGAGACAGGAGTTTCCCATAGTTAAAGATACCACACCAAATATGATGAACCCACGCTTATACACTACCAGCTATAATAAACCGCAAGGACAGCAATTTGATGATACTGCTGTCCTTTCTTTTATAAAATTGCAGTACACATAAAAAAGCTGTAATATGATAAATATATTTGTCCTTGTAACAATTCTCGGACATTTGCCTGTTATACTATCTGCAAAAAGCAAAGGAAGTGAGGATATGAAGCAGATTTTAATTGTCGAGGACGACAGTTTTTTGAATAAGATGTTGGCCTATAACCTGACCGCAGACGGCTACGGCGTGACTTCTGCCCTAAATGCCAGAACCGCAGCCGAAGCCATCCGCCAGCGGGAATTTAATTTAGTGCTGCTGGACATCAACCTGCCGGACGGGAACGGTTTTGAACTGTGCAAGCTGATAAAGCCCCAGCACCCGGACACCATCGTAATATTCCTGACCGCCAACGATCAGGAGAGCGACCAGATACGGGGCTATGAGGTGGGCGCGGTGGACTACATCACAAAGCCCTTTGTGATCGG
>ENA-UEPJ01003502-UEPJ01003502.1-human-gut-metagenome-genome-assembly--contig:-NODE-3502-length-13854-cov-6.071641_pt1 | contig 13854 bp, 8 predicted proteins | sample MGYA00242890_ERZ507896 | MGnify/ENA primary metagenome ERZ507896 (study PRJEB26167, sample SAMN06115508) | human gut metagenome | host: Homo sapiens | place: China:Qinghai | collected 2015-08-20... | reverse complement strand
TATAATCTTCGAGTTGGTCTTCTCCAATCTTTCCTACAGAGAAATATTCGGAAGCCGGATGTGAAAACATAAGTCCGCAAACAGAAGCGTGCGGATACATGGCCCCGTTTTCAGTCAATGAAATACCTATCTGTTTCATGTCCAGCAGTTCGTCCAGCAGGAAGTTGACGGACTGATCCGGCAAAGAAGGATAACCGACGGCAGGACGGATGCCTTGATATTTCTCGACTAATAAGTCCGCCATGCCTAAATTTTCGTCTTTCGCGTATCCCCACGCTTCTTTTCTCACATACTCGTGCATTTTTTCTGTAGCTGCTTCCGCAAGTCGGTCAGAAAGGGTTTGTACGAGCAAATGTTTGTAAGGATCCTGTTCGTATAGTCCTTCCATGTCTGCGTCAATGGAAGAAGCGAAAGCTCCCAACGTATCCGGAATGCCGGAAGAAAGCGGACGGATGAAGTCACTCAGGCAAAGGAAAGGACTTCCGTCCTTCTTAGGTGTTTGCTGACGGAGTAAGGGAAAGACCATGAACTGATTCTCTGCTTTTTCAATTACCAGATTATCCCCGTCGGAGTTTGCCTTACACAACTTGAAGATTGTTCTGACCTCATAGTCCCGGTCGAGTACATCCAGCATACGGTTTGCCTCCTTGAACAGTTGCATGGCTTCCGAAGCCTTGTTACGTTCCTCTACCGGAAAGGAGGCCAGCCACATGGCACGGCAGGCATCGCAACCATGAATATTGGCGATAGCTGCATAGCGAGGTTGGAATCCCCAGGCATGGAAAAAGTAAATCCAATTGATGTAGGGGGCGACGTTATGTATCTTATAAGATAAAATCATATGTTTATAAGTGACGAGTTGCTGTTTATCTGAATCTTAACTCCTGTCCACGATAATTCTCGTCAATGGTTCCGTTATCATATAACAGATGACCGTTCACAAATGTTTTTTCTACTTTCCAGTGGAAAGTATGACCTTCCAGCGGGCTCCATTTACATTTGCTCAGGATGCAGTCTGTGGTAACAGTCCACGCACTGTCGGGACGAACCAAAACCAGATCCGCCTGATATCCTTTCCGGATAAATCCGCGATTACGTATCTCATACATTTGTGCAGGAGCATGAGACATCTTCTCTACTACCTTTTCGATGCTGAAAGCGCCTTTGTCTGCCAATTCGAGCATACTAACCAAAGAGAATTGTATGGTCGGCATGCCGGACATGGCTTTTAATGCACCTCCTTCTTTTTCGCTCAAGGAGTGCGGAGCATGGTCGGTCGCAATAGCGTCGATCAGACCGCTGTTGACTGCCTCCTGCAAAGCCTTCCGGTCTTCTGCCGTTTTGATGGCAGGATTACATTTGATGCGCGCTCCTAAGGTCTGATAATCTTCTTCGGTAAAAATTAGATGAGACACACACGCTTCGGCAGTAATACGTTTCTCTGCCAAAGGTGCTTTGGAGAATAAACTCAGTTCTTTGGCAGTAGAAATATGCATAATATGCAGACGCGCATTGGTCTCGCGTGCCAATTGTACCGCCAAAGCGGAAGAACGGTAGCAAGCCTCTTCCGAGCGGATGACCGGATGAAGTGACAAAGGTACATCGTCACCGTATTCTTTTTTATATTTATCCGTATTCTCTTTGATGATTCCCTGATCTTCACAGTGTGCTGCAATCAGTAAATCCGTACCTCCGAAGATATTGCGCAGACTTGCCATCCGGTCTACCAGCATATTTCCCGTACTGGAACCCATAAATAACTTCACCCCACATACCCGGTTTTTGTCCAGCTGACTGAATAACGGATAATTATTGTTAGTCGCTCCGAAATAACAGGAGAAGTTGACAGATGATTTTTCCGCCAGCAAAGCCAGTTTGTCATTCAGCGCCTCCAAAGTTGTGGTCTGAGGATTTGTGTTCGGCATATCCATGATCGAGGTAACTCCTCCGGCTGCCGCGGCATGGCTTTCCGTTGTGATATCTGCTTTATGAGTCAGCCCCGGATCGCGGAAATGTACGTGCTCGTCAATAGCCCCCGGCAAAAGATAACAGCCGGATGCGTCAATCGTTTCGTCACAAGGCATGGCAGCCTCTTGTCTGTCAACTAAGATCTCAGCAATCTTCTCACCTTCAATAACAACAGATCCCGGAACTTTTCTTCCTTCGTTGACAATTACGGCGTTTTTTATCAGTATACGTTTCATTTCTTTTGCGGGAATTTATGGAACCAACTATTTATTTTTAACTTGATCACTCCGAATATGGCTTCTCCAAAGATACTGCTGTTCATCTTGGAAGTTCCCAACTCACGGTTAATGAAGATGACGGGGACTTCTATGATTTTGAATCCGCATTTGTAAGCAGTGAACTTCATCTCGATCTGAAAAGCATATCCTTTGAAGCGAACATGGTCCAGATCGATTGTTTCCAGTACCTGACGGCGGTAGCATACAAATCCGGCAGTCGTATCATGCACCGGAATACCGGTAATGAAGCGGACGTACTTGGAGGCAAAATAAGACATCAGCACCCGTCCCATCGGCCAGTTGACTACATTCACACCACTTACATAACGGGAGCCGACAGATACGTCTCCTCCTTCTTTTGCACAAGCTGCGTACAAACGGGGCAGATCATTCGGGTTATGGCTGAAATCGGCATCCATCTCGAAGATATATTCGTATGCGTGCTCCAACGCCCACTTGAATCCTGCGATGTAAGCAGTACCCAATCCTAACTTCCCTTTGCGCTCGATCATAAAGAGGCGTTCGGGGAATTCCTGTTGCAAAGTTTTCACAATGCTTGCAGTGCCGTCCGGAGATCCGTCTTCTATAACCAGTATATGGAATACCTTGTCTAAACCGAAAACGGCACGGATAATATTTTCTATGTTCTCCCGTTCATTATAGGTCGGGATAATAACGATGCTATCTGATAATTGCATAGAAGTCCTATTTTTAAGACAAATGTAGCGCTTTTCCTTTAGTTATAGAGGGACTAAGGATAATTTAACGCGTTTGTATTTGTTCCCCGGTGTGAAACTATTGGTTTCATGCCTTGAAACTTTTAGTTTCATTGTTTGAAACCAATAGTTTCAAGGCTTGAAACAATCTTGAAGAAGAAAACTTCGGTGTGACTATATCAATCCCGGTTCTTTTTTCGTACTTTTGCGGTGAAATTTTATAGCTATGACAATAACTGAGTTGCAACAACAATATGCCGCTCATCCTAATACAGCAGTCATGGAACGACTGCTGAAGGATGCGTCCGTTCAAACTATTTTTTGCGGGGGCTTATGTGCTTCTTCCGCTTCTCTTTTCTCTTCTGTATTGGTGAAACAAGATGTGTGTCCGTTTGTCTTTGTACTGGGCGATCTGGAAGAGGCGGGCTATTTTTATCATGACCTGACACAAGTGCTGGGAACAGAGAAAGTGTTGTTCTTCCCGTCTTCATTCCGCCGTTCCATCAAGTACGGACAAAAGGATGCGGCCAACGAGATTCTGCGTACAGAAGTACTGAGCCGGTTGCAGAAAGGAGAAGAAGGCTTGTGCATCGTTACCTATCCGGATGCGCTGGCAGAGAAAGTGGTATCCCGCAAGGAGTTGAGCGATAAGACCTTGAAACTGAATGTGGGAGAGAAGCTGGACACGACCTTTATCACAGACATGCTGCATAGCTACGGTTTCGAATATGTGGATTATGTGTACGAGCCGGGACAATATGCCGTTCGGGGTAGTATTATTGACGTCTTTTCGTTTGCTTCGGAATATCCTTATCGTATTGACTTTTTCGGAGACGAAGTAGAGAGTATCCGTACATTTGAAGTAGAGTCGCAGTTGTCCCGTGAGAGGAAAGAGGGAGTGGCTATAGTCCCCGACCTGGCAGTGACGGGAGATGTGACAACTTCTTTTCTTGATTTCATACCTAAAGAAACCGTTTTGGCGATGCGTGACTTCCTTTGGTTGCGCGAGCGTATCCAGGTAGTGCACGATGAGGCTTTGACGCCGCAGGCTATTGCCGTGCAGGAAGCCGAAGAAAATGGAAGTATCACGCTGGAAGGCAAGCTGATTGACGGCAGTGAATTTACGGTACGTGCCCTTGATTTCCGCCGGATGGAATTTGGAAATAAGCCGACCGGTACGCCGGATGCAAAGATCTCTTTCCATACTTCCGTACAACCTATTTTTCATAAGAACTTTGATCTGGTGGCCGGTTCTTTCAAGGACTACCTTGAACAGGGATATTCACTTTATATCTGTAGCGACAGTAGCAAGCAGACCGACCGTATCAGAGCCATCTTTGAAGACCGGGGAGATAAGATTCAGTTTACTCCTGTAGTACGTACGATACATGAAGGCTTTGTGGACCATACGCTGCATCTGTGTATTTTTACGGATCATCAGCTATTCGACCGTTTCCATAAGTACAACTTGAAAAGTGACAAGGCCCGTTCGGGCAAGGTCGCTCTGTCCCTCAAAGAATTAAATCAGTTTACTCCGGGTGATTATGTGGTTCACACGGATCATGGTATCGGTCGTTTCTCCGGTTTGGTACGCATTCCGAATGGAGATACTACGCAGGAAGTGCTGAAACTTGTCTTTCAGAATGAGGATGTCGTGTTCGTTTCCATTCATTCCCTTCATAAAGTTTCCAAATATAAAGGTAAGGACGGAGAAGCTCCGCGACTGAACAAACTGGGTACCGGTGCCTGGGAGAAACTGAAAGACCGTACGAAAGCGAAAATTAAAGATATTGCCCGTGACCTCATTAAACTATATTCGCAGCGCCGTCAGGAAAAGGGTTTCTCTTACAGCCCCGACAGCTTCTTGCAGCGTGAACTGGAAGCTTCCTTTATCTATGAAGATACGCCCGACCAAAGTAAGGCAACGATGGAGGTGAAGGCCGATATGGAAAGTGACCGTCCGATGGATCGCTTGGTGTGCGGAGATGTGGGTTTTGGAAAGACAGAAGTAGCAATCCGTGCAGCGTTTAAAGCCGTAGCCGATAATAAACAGGTGGCGGTCCTTGTGCCGACGACTGTTCTTGCCTATCAGCATTTCCAGACATTCCGCGAACGTTTGAAGGATCTGCCCTGCCGGGTAGAATATTTGAGCCGTGCCCGTACGGCAGCTCAGTCCAAAGCCGTATTGAAAGGACTGAAGGAAGGAGAAGTCAGTATTCTTATCGGCACCCACCGTATTTTAGGAAAAGATGTTCAGTTTAAAGATTTAGGCTTGCTGATCATTGATGAAGAGCAGAAATTCGGAGTCTCTGTGAAGGAGAAGCTGCGACAGCTAAAGGTGAATGTGGATACATTGACCATGACTGCCACACCGATTCCACGTACGCTTCAGTTCTCGCTGATGGGAGCCCGCGACCTGAGTGTAATCTCTACGCCTCCGCCTAACCGCTATCCGATTCAGACAGAAGTACATACCTTTAATGAGGAAGTGATTACGGACGCGATTAATTTTGAGATGAGCCGCAACGGTCAGGTTTTCTTTGTCAACAACCGGATTGCGAACCTTCCGGAACTGAAAGCGATGATCGAACGTCATATTCCCGATTGCCGTGTTGCCATCGGGCATGGACAGATGGAGCCCACACAGCTGGAACAGATCATTTTTGACTTTGTCAATTATGACTATGATGTGCTTTTGGCGACTACTATCATAGAGAGCGGTATCGATATTCCGAATGCCAATACGATCATCATCAACCAAGCGCAGAACTTTGGTCTGAGTGACCTCCATCAGATGCGTGGACGTGTAGGGCGCAGTAACAAAAAGGCTTTCTGTTATCTGCTGGCGCCTCCGTTGAGCAGTCTGACGGCAGAAGGAAAACGACGCTTGCAGGCGATTGAGAACTTCAGTGATTTGGGAAGTGGCATCCATATCGCTATGCAGGATTTGGATATACGTGGAGCCGGTAACCTGCTCGGAGCAGAGCAGAGTGGCTTCATTGCCGATCTGGGGTACGAAACGTATCAGAAAATTCTTGCCGAAGCAGTTCATGAACTGAGGAATGATGAGTTTGCAGAATTGTATGCAGATGAAATAAAGGGAGAAGGTCAGATCAGTGGAGAAGAATTTGTAGACGAATGTCAGATAGAAAGCGATCTTGAACTTCTGTTGCCGGCCACCTATGTGACGGGCAGCAGCGAGCGTATGTTGCTTTACCGCGAACTGGACGGACTGACGCTGGATAAAGACGTGGATGCCTTCCGTTTCCGCCTGGAAGACCGCTTCGGACCTGTTCCGCCGGAAACGCAGGAATTGCTTCGCATCGTTCCCCTCCGTCGCTTGGCGGCGCGATTGGGAGTGGAGAAAGTCTTCTTGAAGGGCGGACGTATGACGCTATTCTTTGTCTCCAATGCGGATAGTCCGTTCTATCAGAGTCAGGCGTTTGGCAAAATGATAGATTACATGATGAAATATACCCGGCGTTGTGACCTGCGTGAGCAGAACGGCCGACGGAGTATGCTGATAAAGGATGTGACTAATGTGGAAACTGCCGTTAGTGTGTTGCAGGAGATTGTAGCGTTGCCGGTGAAAGAACTGGATGATCATTAATTGATAAATAATAGGAGCAATGTTTGTTTTTTATATTCAAAAATGCTTATCTTTGATCTAAAGACACAGATAAGAACAAGTAAGAGCCATTTAAAATCTAAAAAATAATGAATATGAAAAACATGCTGACATTGATCGTCCTATTATCATCGTGGTTAACGGTGTATTCGCAAGAGAGTTATACGGAAGCTGAACTAAAACAGAAATGTGATTCTATTGTAGAAGAAGCTAATACTTTGTACAGATATGAAACGGCTGCCTGGAATTTCACTGATATGTTTTTGCCTAAACCGGAACTGATGGAAACAATACAAGGTATTCTTACTTATCAACAGGGAGATACGATTAAATGCCTTGTGATTGATAACCAGTCTCAATGTACATATGAAGTCTCCTTCCTTAACGAGACGACACCTTGTTCGGAAGTGACGACTCATAGAGGCCTGTCCGAATATGAAATGCATTTAATTAAAGTTAGAGAGAAAATACGGAGTGCATTTGCTGATGAAAAGGAATATCCGATTTATGGCTACAAAGACTTTCCTTTAAACTGGATTCTCATTCCTTTTAAAGATGGTTATAAATTCTATGCTATTTCTGGGACATCCAAAGGAGGGGTTATACCTTTCGGCAATGAAGGAGAAATCCAATCATGGAGGAAATTTCATTCCGGTCTTCTTCCGGTAGAAGTTACGGATCAAATGCCAATGATTGTTTTTCCTATCCATTCACATCTGAAAAAGGAACCATTCATTTCCGCTACTGATATTTGCACATTCAGGCTTTACTATAATCAGACTGGGAGTACAAAATTTGCTGTATATTCACCGGCTCTTTCTATATATTTCGTCTATGAGTTAGCTACCAATACCATCACTCCGACAAAGGATATAAATTTTAATTCGACACCTCTTTCTGAAAAGGCTGCTCCATGATTTATTTATCATGATTGGAAAGAGAACAGGAAGGTATTAGTAAAAGTATATTGTTCATTATAAATGTATGAATATATTTTCGTCTGATGCCTTTTCTCTGTCATCTGTGATTTTTGTTTTCTCTTTCTTATACAAGTTACTTCATAAACTCACATCACGTTTATAATAAATAGTGAGGACGTTTATAATAAACGGGTCCCAAGTTTATTATAAACTATATTTTGCTAAATTCTTCGGAATGAGAGGAATTAATTAAACAAAATGGGGTGAAATCCTTGCGGACTTCACCCCATTCTTACTCCTTACAATGTACTCTTATACATGTAAATTATATCTTTATGTCTTTATATTTGTACGTTTCATGCTTTTAATTCCGGATTTGTTTCCACAAATATACGAAATTTAAAAGGCAAAGTCAATAGGGAAGCCGTTTTAATGGTTTCATTTGTTTCTCTTTCCGTATAACTTGTCTATCAGATCCTGTCGGCCGATACGTCTTAACTCATTCAGAATATTCTTTCGTTCTTCCGGCTTATACCAGAAGAAGAATTGTCGTTGCGCCAGTTTCTCCCGTTGTGTTTTGGCACTGAATACAGGTTCCAGTGTATAGGGATGAAATCCGCTGTACCATGCTTCGGTGGCTACAGTCATCGGAGTAGGGGTAAAGTCCTGTACTTGCTCCAGATGAAAGTCCAGCCGTTTGGTGATAACAGCCAGTTCCGCCATGTCTTCTTCCTTGCAGCCGGGGTGCGAAGAGATAAAGTACGGTATAAGTTGCTGACGTAGATTCTCTTCCCGGTTGATACGGTCGAATATTTTTTTGAAAGTTTCAAACTGCTCGAATGAAGGTTTGCGCATGATGGATAACACCCGGTCGCTGGTATGCTCCGGAGCTACTTTCAATCGTCCGCTCACATGATTGACAATCAACTCGCGTGTGTATTCAGCCGTGCTGCGATTGGCGGCGGCGTCTTTACTCTGATGGAGCAATAAGTCGTAGCGCACTCCACTGCCGATAAATGATTTTTTTATGCCGGGGATGGCATTTACCGCTTTATATATATCCAATAACGGGCGGTGGTCCGAATTAAGATTCGGGCACACTTTGGGATGAATACATGACGGGCGTTTGCACTTTTTGCATATTGCTTCATCTTTACCCTTCATCTGATACATATTGGCGGAAGGGCCTCCAAGGTCACTTAAATACCCTTTGAAGTCGGGCAACTGCATCACCTCCTTTACTTCCTTCAAGATAGACTCCTTGCTGCGGCTGACGATAAACTTCCCCTGATGTGCGGAAATGGTGCAGAATGCACAACCGCCGAAGCATCCCCGATGGATGTTGACGGAGAACTTTATCATGTCATATGCGGGAATCCGCTTTCCTTTGTATTTAGGATGGGGAAGGCGGGTATAGGGCAGATCGTACGAATGATCAAGCTCTTCCTGGCTCATCGGAGGATAAGGAGGATTGACAACGACCACTTTATTATCTACCTCTTGTGTGATACGGGAAGCCGCATATTTATTGGATTCTTCTTCGATGTGCCGGAAATTGCTGGCCTGTTTCTTTTTGTCAGCCAGACACTCTTCATGTGAGTAAAGCTGAATATCGTCTGCGGCAGGAGTCCACTCTGTCGCACGACAGAGATAGGCTGTCTGAGGGATAGTTCCCGCTATTTTCTTGAGTTCACCGGCTGTCAATGAAGCATCCTCCGCAGGAAGCAGTTCCTTCATTTTCCGGGTTAGTTCTACAATCGGCTTTTCTCCCATACCATAGATCAGCAAGTCTGCGCCACTATCGCATAAGATACTTTTCTGAACTTTATCCTGCCAGTAATCATAATGACTCAGACGGCGCAAACTCGCTTCAATGCTTCCTAATATAACGGGAACGTCCGGATAGAGTTTTTTTAGAATCTGACTGTATACGATGGAAGGATACTCCGGACGCATATCCGGACGACCGTCCGGAGTGTACGCATCCTCACTGCGCAGACGCTTGTTGGCAGTGTATTTGTTAACCATCGAGTCCATACTTCCGGCAGAGATGCCGAAGAATAATCGGGGACGACCCAGCTTTCTGAAGTCACGCAGGTCATCACGCCAGTTGGGCTGGGGGATGATCGCAACTTTCAAACCTTCCGCTTCGAGGATACGTCCGATGACGGCAGCGCCAAATGAGGGATGGTCTACGTAAGCATCACCGCTGAAAAGAATGACATCCAGTTCATCCCATCCGCGGAGTTCCACTTCTTTCTTGGTGGTAGGTAACCAATCGGTCAATCGATATTCTTTCATGCCGCAAAGATACGGATAATAAAAAACATCCCAATGATTTTTTTATTCATTGGGATGTTTAACTTCAATCATTAAGATGTTTTTTTAAAACTTCTCATTGATTGTAAATTGCAATGTCATTTGCTCTCCGTCATAGATCTCACGAAAACCGATGCTTTGCTCGGAAAGATATTCCTTTAAGTCCTGGAAAGCATCTGCATGATTCATGATAATTTCGAGCGTTTCACCGAAAGGAGCCTCGCATATAGCTTTGATTGCAGGAATCAAAGGACTGTAAGCTGTTGTTCCGCAGGTATCTACCGTAATCATTATTCTTCCTCCTCTTCCGCATCCTGAGTGGAAAGCCAGGTGAGATAGAGCTTGATGAGTTGTTGCAGGCCGAATGCTTTCATGTTATTGTGATAAATAACATCTATGCAAAGATCCAGCAATTCTTTACTGTCCTCTTCCTGACTGGCAATCAGGGAACGAATATTTAGTTTCAGTTTATCCAGTACGGGTTCGTCTACAATTCCGGTACTATCGATGAGATGGCGGAATAAGGCGTATTTCTCGATTGTTTTCAGATTTTCGCTGGACACCTCTATGCTGCGTGTACCGCTAGGGTTTGCTTGTATAGTATACATCGTTTTTTAGTTTTAAGGGTTATTACTAGGAGCAAAGATAGAATTTAAAATGAAAAACGGATTAAAAAAGCCCGGATATTTTTATCCGGGCTTTCAGAAAATAAATCTTATATCCGTGAGTACTTTATTTCTGAGTAAAGAAACCTAGTATCCCGGCCATAATGCTGGCGCGATCTGTTTCCGACTGAATGCTTTCGAAAGGAAAGCCGAGTACAAAGGTACGATAGTCTGCTCCTTTGTAAGCAATACCTGCCGACTGATTGCCACGTGCATATGTAAATACTGGAAATGCGGGAGCTACCGGAACGATGCAGTCCGGTGCCGTAACAGCATAACTGTTTTCATTGGGCAGGCGGGGGATCGTGATGCTGCGTCCTAATCCATTGATTTGACCGGAGCTTTTATCTGTCAGACTGTTCTGATAACCGTATTTCAAAACTTTCTCTGTAAACTCCCGGTTCCCTTGTGTTCCGCTCATGTCACTTCCCACATACGCACCGCTGACGAACAAATGACCTCCTGACTGGCAATAGCTTGTAATCAGTCTTTGCATCGGTGAAGAGAATGTTTTGTAATATGCTTTGGCTATCGGGTCTTCCTTTTCAAGTCCGAGTATATAGTCTACGATCGGGTAATCTTCTAAAGTGACGATTCCATTCTCTACCGCTTCGTCGCTGCATGAAACAAAACTGTATTTCCCTGCTGCCTGAATGGCTTTTCCATGAATGAAAGGATAATCAAACGTATTTCCTGCTATCTCCATGCCCTCCAGTTCGCTGCCGCTGTGTCCCAGGCTGCCTTCTCCTTCTTTTCCAGCTTGTGAACGGTTGAATCCGCTTTGTGTCCCGCAAAAAGAGATATTGGACAAATAAGGTACTCCCGGATCCTGTTCCAGATCAAATCCGGCTTTGTCCGGTGTGTTAATGACAGCCGGACCGCTGATTCTGTCGAATCCATTGATAATCAAGATTCTCTCTCGCTCACGTTTTGCCTTATAAGCCGAAAGGATTTCAGAAGGAAAACTTTCTCCTCCCCGGTTTACGGCTGTCACTTTGAATGAATAGACAAGTCCCGGTTCTACTTTGACACTGTAATAGGGTTTGCTGACCAGAGTTCCGTTGTCGAATCCTCCGTATCCGATGCGTGTATATACCATATATTCCCGTGGACGGGCTGTCGGTTCCAGTGGATCGTCTTCCCCTTTCCAGGTAAGTTCCAGTGTGTTTTTCTTTTTTCCGAAATGGATAGCGAAGTTGCTGACCGGAAGAGGTTGTACTACATAGTCTTTGCCATGTTGACTGTTTATAAATTGCAGGATACCTTTGTAGATAGCACGTCCTACGGTAAACTTGAAATTCGGATTATGACCGAGCTGCATATCTGCAAAGTTCTGATGAGAGAGCAATTCGATAATCGTGGAAGGAGTAGCAGGAAGTCGTGTTTCACTGTAATTCCGGTTCCACATGCTGCGGCGTGTCCATGGTAGATTGTAGTTCGTACGAATATCTTTCTGAATTTGAGTCAGCAGGATATCCGCAAGATCACGTGAAGCATATCTGTCCATTCCCGAATTTAGTTTGCCATTATTGAAATCGGTGGTATAGATGCCGAGCGAACCGATGATTTCATCGTCTTTACTGCATCCTGCGTCACTATGAAGTGCCATAGTCATTTCCAGAGGTACACCTAAACCCGCTTGTCCCGGATTATAGACAGAGCCTCCCGACAGATAGTTGATTGTATTGGAACGTGTATTGATATCGTCTGTATAATCGTTTTCTCCTTTGCGTCCGGCATATACATCGTATGGCATACCGGCCCACTGGGATGAATATCGTGCTCCTTCCAGATAACGGGGAAGTCCGCTTATTTTTCCTCCTCGTGAGATATTACCCATTCCGCCTCCGAAGCGTACGGCATCTGCACACACTACGCCATGCTCGCTACTTTCATTACTAAGCACAACCATACCGTAGTCATTATTTCCTTTGTCAAACTCAAAAGTTCCGAGATACACCCAAGTACCGCTGCCTATTTTCTGATTGACCTTAAATTCCGTGACACCCCCATTATGAAAGACGAGGTATTTGGCATCACTCACGCTATTGGGTAGTGTCTGATATGAAACATAAACCGCATATTTTCCGGTTGCCGGCAGGGTAGGTACCCATTCGGCAAAAGCCTGATCCTTATTCTTTTTTTTCTTCTTTTCTGTTTGAATATACCGGCTGGTACCGTCAGTGAAAGGATTTTCCCCATCTTTGTAAATGGCTTTTTTCTGGGCGAATCCTTTCACGGAAGTAGTCGTCCAGCGTGCTTTCTTACTGCCTGCTTCCAAATAAAGGGAAGCATTCGGAGTATCATTGTCAACGATGATTTCATTCTTTTGTGTATCCCGTTCGCGAGGAGTATACACTATGGCACCGGCATTTTCCAACATCGGAATGACATATGGAAGAATGAAAGACTGAGTGAACATATCTTCTGTAGTGCAGAATAATCGGGGGCGTTGCCATCCCCATTCGCCTTTGTCATTCTTATAGTAATTACCGTGACTTTGCCAGAGGGCAATATGCCGGTCCTGCAATCCTCGGGATATCTCATTGGGGCGGGAAGTGTTTTTCACCCATGGAGCACCTTTGTATTCGGTGTTCAGCGCCATTCGTTCTTTATCTTTTTTCTTGCTTCTGTATAAGTTGGGAATTAATTCTTCAATGGGCTTTCCATCTGCATAAATGGTGATCTGATAATAGTTTACCGGACCGGGGAGCAGTTCTTTCATCTGATTGTAGATGGTTTCTACCGTTTCCGGCAGAAATGGCTGGTAGGCGAAGCTTTCCGAAGCATAAATCTGAATGGTTCTGCGGTCATAATCAATATCGAAACTGTTCAGCTTCGGTGTACTGATTTTAGCTGTCGCTGTGTATTTGGCAAAGTAATCCGTTAACCGCTCTTTTATATTTCTCTCAATATCCTGAGCGAAGAGAAGACTGGTGCCCATTGTCAGGCACAGAAGAAAGACTATTATTTTTTTCATCGTTCCACTCTTTAGGTTGCATCCTATGATTATCTATGTCCGCCACTTTCCCCTTGATGGCATTTCCCCTTTTGGAAGGAGAATACGAAATGAATCTCGCATTCATGTAAGTCCATTGCATTCTGTGGCAAAATCTCCTGCAAAAATAAACAAAAAAAGAGTGGGAAGTATCGAACTGCCCACTCTTCTTTGATTGTTTTATATTCTATTAATTAAGAATTTTCTTTCTTATAGAGGAATGTATTCTACAAATGCCTCCATTGCTTCATACGATGCCAGTCCTAACTGATCATACAACGTTGCTGTGCCACGGTTACGGTCTTCGCTGCGTTGCCAGAACAGACGTTCGTCATTACCTAAGAACGGAGCGCTTTCCATCT
>ENA-UEPJ01003496-UEPJ01003496.1-human-gut-metagenome-genome-assembly--contig:-NODE-3496-length-13868-cov-5.085128_pt1 | contig 13868 bp, 15 predicted proteins | sample MGYA00242890_ERZ507896 | MGnify/ENA primary metagenome ERZ507896 (study PRJEB26167, sample SAMN06115508) | human gut metagenome | host: Homo sapiens | place: China:Qinghai | collected 2015-08-20... | reverse complement strand
ATGGAGGTAGAAAAAATGAATCTGTTGAAAAAAGTAACCGCAGCGCTCTCTGCTGTGGTAATGGCAGCCGGTGCTGTCAGCGCTATCCCGACTTGTGCGATTGGCTTGGGATATGACGATACGTCCGCTTTTCAGTACGAACTGGAAACCTATCGTCTGTCTGATACTAGAGTAGGCGTGAGATTTCAGACTACTAACAATCCTGGCGTGGAAAGCATCGGATTTGCCATTATGTTTGACGATGATTGCCAGTATGAATCTTATGAACTTAACGCATCCAGAGCAACTTGCCGTGTTATGACAGGTCAAGAGGACGGGAAGCCTTCCCCCTTTATCATTTGTTCGATTATGAGCTTGGGATCAGATCTTGATAAAGAAGGTACAGCAATCAATGGCAATTTTTCATGCTTCTTTGAATTCACTGTTCCCAGCGATAAGGCGTATCCGCTCCACTTTGCATCATCTGTTTATTTTTACAGTTCCAAAGCAGAGAATATCCATTTCAATTATTCCAAAAGCGACACGAACAAGGAGCCTTATAAAGCCGATTCTGAAATTGGTGTAAAGTTAAAGGATGTTCCCTATCGTATTGGTGATGTAGATGGTGACAACAAAATCACTATGGATGATAGTTTTAGCATCTTGCAAATGGCAAGATATGGGAACAACAATCTTGGCGTAGAAGCACTGAATGAATATCTCATCAAGCATTCTCTTTGCAGAGGTACCCGCACATGGAATGACATGTTCCCCAAGCTGACCTATGCAGAATGCGCCGATGCTAACCAGGACGGTTCCATCAAGCCGGAGGATTCTGATGAGGTTCTGGAATATGTTTCTGAAGCAGCGGCTTCGAACATCACTATGTCCACGCTGGTAAATTCCATGGGATATAAGAAGGTAACTTACGAATATTAATTTTTCCAAAAAATCGCTTGACAAATTCTGCATCTCATGCTATAATGAAAACGAAGAAAAAAGAAAGTTTTCTTGATCTTCAGAAAAAGAAAGAATGACTTTTTTGAGAAAGGATGATTTTTATGAAAAAGGCACTTGCATTTTTGACGGCGTCTGTCATGGCGCTGGGCTCGCTGCCGTTCCTCTCCGTTGGTGCGGAAAGTTTTGCACCGGGCGACGTGGATATGGACGGCGTAATCACCGGGCATGATACCGCCTTGGTTTCCCGCCATCTGGCACGTGGCGATAACAGTCTTTCCAGAAAGCAGCTGGAACTGGCAGACTACAATGGGGATGGCGTAGTCGATCAGACAGATGTAGAAGCAATCCACGAGAACGAGGTTTGGGAACTCGGCGATGTCGATATGGATAACGATGCTGATATGGATGACGCACTGGTCATATTCCAGGAGTATTCGTATATTGCTAGCGGAAAAAATCCCATTCCCGATGCGCTCACCGATGTACAGAAGAACCTCGCCGATATGGCTGGAAAGTGTACAGTCGCTACAGAAGTAACTCTGGACGATTCTTTTGATTGCCTTGTCATTTTTTCGTTGCGGTCAGCTGGTCGTTCCGATGAGGTATTTCCTGTTGTTAACGGACAGAAGTGCTATTTCTTCGACAATCCCTACGAAAACGATCTCGAAATAATCGTCAAGTAACTTCTCTTCGATTCCTTTCAAAACACAACATAACCAGCGTGCGTCTTGTCTTCGGATGGGGCGCACGTTTTTTGTGAAGTTCCACAAAAAATTTTTCCGAAATTTTCTCCCATTTTTTTGCAATTCCTATTGACAACGGATTTTCCATGTGCTATAATGAACACAGGATATGAGATTCTTGTATCCTACGTAGCCTTTTTAAGAAAGAACTAAAACAAGAAAGGATGATTTTTATGAAAAAGGCACTTGCATTTTTGACGGCATCTATCATGGCACTGGGCTCGCTGCCGTTCCTCTCCGTTGGTGCGGAAAGTTTTGCACCGGGCGATGTGGACATGGACGGCGTGATCACCGGGCATGACGCTGCACTGGTTTCCCGCCACCTGATTCACGGTGACAACAACCTCTCGGAAGAACAGCTGAAGCTGGCAGACTACAATGGGGATGGCGTAGTCGACGAAGAGGACGCAAAGGGCATTGCCGAAAATGAGGTATACCGTCTGGGCGATATCGATTTGAATGGCAGTTATTTTGTGGATGACTCCTACGAAATCATGAACTACTATTCGCACAGAGCAGCCGGCAGCCTCGATTGCATTGATGCATATTCTCAGGTGCAATTGAATCTGATGGATATGGATGGCTTGCAGGATGCAGTATCGTTGGACGATGTTCGGGAAAATTTGCACGTAGCGGGTTACTATGCCGCACTCGTTTACTACAGATTCTGGGAAAAGAACGGTGTCGGCGTGTTTGCAACAAATGGCGACCAGAACTGCTATTACGTTCCGAACAGCATCCGGGTTCAGCGGGGCGATGATGCTTCCCGCTTTGTGGAGGCATAACTCCGCTGTTTCAACTCCTTTCAAAATAAATCCAGTATCACCAGTGCGCACATTCGTCCTCGGACGGGTGGGCGCACTTTTCCGTTTTCCTATTTACTTTTCCCCCAAACCATGCTATACTTATAAGTGCAATTCCTTCTGTGAGGTGAATCGATGTTTACCCAAATCAAAAGTCTGGGGCTGTTCGGGCTGAACGCCTTTCCCGTTGACGTGGAAGTCAGCATCAGCCGCGGCAATCCCCAGTTCGAAATCGTGGGGCTGCCCGATGCGTCCGTGCGGGAGAGCCGAGAGCGCATTCGGGCTGCACTGACCGCCATGTCCGTGCTTCTGCCGCCCCGCCGCATCACCGTCAATCTCGCACCTGCCGACGTGAAAAAGATCGGCACCATGCACGATCTCGCCATTCTGCTGGGCATTCTGGTCTGCATGCAGATGCTCTCTCCCCAGCCAGCCGGACGGGTATTCCTCGGCGAGGTTTCCCTCTCCGGACAGGTGCGCAGTGTCAACGGCGTACTGCCCATGGCGCTGCTGGCGGCGCAGACCGGAGCGCAGGAGCTGTACGTGCCGGCGGAAAATGCGGCGGAAGCTGCTGCCGCCGGAATTCCGGTGTACGCCGTCCGCAATGTGGAAGAGCTGATCGCCCATCTGGAACAGGAGGCACCTCTCCCCCCGCAGCCGGAAACCGACACATCTCCGGTTTCTGCCGACCAGCAGCTGGATTTTGCCGACGTGAAAGGGCAGCAGAACGCACGCTATGCGCTGGAGATCGCCGCAGCCGGCGGACACAACGCCCTGATGATCGGCAGTCCCGGCAGCGGAAAGAGCATGCTCGCCAAGCGCATCCCCTCGATTTTGCCGGAGATGACACGGGCGGAATCCATGGAGACCACACAGATCTACTCCATCGCCGGACTGCTTGACCCCAAGCAGCCCCTCATCCGCACACGGCCGTTCCGCTCTCCGCACCACACCATTTCCAGCGTGGGACTGGTGGGCGGCGGCAGCGTTCCGCACCCCGGCGAGATCTCTCTGGCGCATAATGGGCTGCTGTTTCTGGATGAATTGGCAGAATTTGACCATCGGACACTGGAAATTATGCGCCAGCCGCTGGAAGATCACCGTGTGACCATTACCCGTGCAGCCGGCACCATCACCTATCCCTGTTCTTTCATGCTGGTGGGCGCCATGAACCCCTGCCCCTGCGGCTATTTCGGCCATCCGCGCCGCAAGTGCACGTGCAGCGACCGGCAGGTGCGCCAGTATCTCAACCGCATCTCCGGCCCGCTGCTGGATCGGTTCGACCTGCACATTGAGGTGGAGCCGGTCTCTTTCGACGATCTCTCGGCAAAGACAAAATCGGAGTCCTCGGCAGAGATTCGAAAGCGGGTACAGGCGGCACGGGAGCGCCAGACCCGGCGCTTCGCCGGCACCAATATCTTCTGCAATGCGGCGATTCCTGCCGGAAAGCTACAGGACTACTGCATGCTGGACAGCGATGCCCTGACTCTGCTCCACGCCGTTTTCGACAAGCTGGGGCTGAGCGCACGTGCCTATGACCGGATTCTCAAGGTTGCCCGCACCATCGCCGATCTGGATCAGTGCGACGTCATCGGAAAGAAGCACATCGCCTCTGCCGCACAGTTCCGCAGTCTGGACCGAAAATACTGGGCACAATGAAAGGATATACCATGATTCGAAAATACACGCCCTCCCGCCGGGAAAAGCCGGAGAGCTGGCTGCACCAGTACTGGCGGCGGCTGGACAAATCCCTGATCTTTGCCGCCATTCTCTGCTCCGGATGCAGCATTCTCCTGCTCTTCTCCATCTGGCAAAACGGCATCTCCGATGCTGTGGGCGCCAGCTACTACCGCACACAGCTCTTCTCCTGTCTGCTGGGAATCGTCTGTGTTGGTGCGCTCTCCCTTATCGACTACCACAAAATCGCCAAACTCTGGTTCATCTATGCGCCCATTGCGCTGGTGCTGACCTGTCTTTGCTTTACGGCGCTGGGACAGCGGCGTGAGGGCGCAGACGACCAGGCGTGGCTGAAAATCGGCTCGTTCCAGTTCCAGCCCTCCGAGGTGCTGAAGCTCGCCTTCATCCTTACCTTTGCCACCCATCTGTCAAAAGATGAGGAAAACATGAACAAGCCCCTGCACATGCTGCTGCTCATTGTCCACGGCATGATTCCCACGGGACTGATCGCCCTGCAGGGGGACTACGGTACTGCCATTGTCTTTGCCGTCATCTTTCTTGGCATGCTCTTCACGGCACGCATCTCATGGAAGTATGTGCTGGCGCTTCTCATCACCATTCCGGCGGCGCTCTTCGCTGCCTGGAACTTCATCCTCGGGGACACCCACAAACAGCGAATTCTCGTCCTGCTCCACCCCGGAACGGATCCGGAAAATCTGGAGTACCAGCAGGACCGTGGTCTGGAGGCGCTGTCCAACGGCAAGATTTTCGGCGTCGGGCTGTTCTCCGGCGAGGATGCCTATGTTTCCGTGCCGGAAATCCACAACGACTTTATGTTCGCACAGGTGGGACAGGCACTGGGATTTGTCGGTGCTATTGCCGTGGTGCTGGTGCTGGCGTTTCTGTGTCTGAAAGTGCTCTACGACGGCTACCGTGCCAAGGACTCGCTGGGCTTGTTCCTGTGCGCCGGCGTTTTCGCCATGCTGTTCATCCACTGTGTCATGAACATCGGCATGGTGCTGAAGGTTGCGCCGGTCATCGGTGTTCCCCTCCCCTTTATCAGCGCCGGCGGTACAGCGACTGTGAGCATGTATGTGGCACTGGGGCTTGTGGTAAGCATCTACAGCCAGAGCAAGCGAAAAAACCGGCACCGGTAATGCAGACATTCCACTGACATCATATTGACATCATACGTTGAAAGGTTCTCTTTCAGCGTATTTTTGCGTGACACGATATCTTTTGGTGACCGTTTTAGAAATGACAGAACATCAAATCCCATCCTATAAAGAGGTAAGTCATATGAAACCGTCCAAACCCCAAGACCGCCCATCCGCTGCTTTCCACACCATGCGGGGAGAACTGGCGCTGCTCGTCGCCGTCTGCATCAACAGCTTCGGCGTGGTGCTCATGCTCTACTCCGGTGCCGGCATCTCCGCCATCTCCAGCGTGCCCTTTGCCTTTTCCGAGGTGTTTCCCAAAATTTCTCTCGGCACGTGGACCTATCTGTTTCAGGGGCTGCTGGTGCTCAGTCTGATGATCATGCGAAAAAAATTCGTGCCGTCGTACCTGTTCAGCTTTGTGGTGGGCTTCGTCTTTGGCGAACTGCTGGATGTCCACGAACTGTGGATCTCCGTTCTCCCCACGGCGCTGCCTTTCCGCTTCCTGTACTTCATCATCAGCTACGTGCTCATCTGCGTCGGCATCGCCATCTCCAACCGCTGCAAGCTCCCCATTATCCCCACCGACCTGTTCCCGCGGGAGCTTGCCGACATCACAAAAGCGAGCTATCCCAAGATCAAGATCGGCTTCGACGTTGCCTGTCTTGCTGTTACGGCTGCATTGACCTTCTTCTGTCTGGGACATCTGGAGGGGCTGGGCATTGGCACCATTCTGGCAGCCTTCACCATGGGCAAAGGCGTAGGCATCGTGGGCACACTGCTGGACAGGCACTTCCGCTTTGTGTCCGTACTTTCCAAACGGGAGGAGGATGCATCATGCTGACACTTTTGGTGACCTACACCGCAAAAGCCGGACAGCGGGATGCGTTTTTACAGGCAGTGCTGCAAAGCGGTCTGCCGGAGCGCATCCGGCAGGAGGACGGCTGCCTGCGGTACGACTATTTTCTCTCGGCAGAGCGTCCGGACGAAATCCTGCTGGCAGAACAGTGGGCATCGCCGGAACAGCAGGAGATCCACCTTCGGCAGCCCCACATGGCACGCTTACAGCAGCTGAAAACCGCATATATTGCGGAAACGGCTGTCCAGCGGCTGTGAGTCCCTGCTTTTTTCGTGGATTCATAAAATGTACTTGCTTTTTTCGAAAAAAAATGGCATAATAAGAGAAAGCGTGCACCCTGCACAGAAAGGATACGAAATCTATGAAAAATCAACTGGTTCTGGTATTGGACTTCGGCGGTCAGTACAATCAGCTTATCGCACGGCGTGTGCGAGAATGCGGTGTCTACTGCGAAGTCATCCGCTATACCACACCCCTGAAAGAAATCGCCGCACGGAAACCGGCGGGCATCATCTTCACCGGCGGTCCGAACAGCGTCTATGACGAAAAATCCCCCCACATTTCCAAGGAAATCTTTGAGATGGGCATCCCGATCCTCGGCATCTGCTACGGCTGTCAGCTGATGGCATACACCCTCGGCGGAACGGTCACCACCTGCACCACATCGGAGTACGGCAAGACCGAGACCATCTACGACAAATCCAGCGCACTGTTCCAGAACGAGGAGCTGCCGGCGCAGGCAATCTCCTGGATGAGCCACACCGACTACATCTCGCAGGCACCGGAGGGCTTCACCGTTACAGCGCACACCGAGAACTGCCCCGTTGCTGCCATGGAGTGTCCGGAGCGCAAGCTGTACGCCGTACAGTTCCATCCGGAAGTCAACCACACCCAGTACGGTCTGACCATGCTGGACGGTTTCCTGAAAAAGGTCTGCGGCTGCACCGGCGACTGGACTATGGGAAATTATGCCAAGACTGCCATTGCAGACATCCGGAAAAAGGTCGGCGACGGCAGAGTCCTGCTGGCACTCTCCGGCGGTGTGGACAGCTCTGTTTGTGCTGCGCTGCTCTCCCGTGCCGTGGGCAAGAAGCTGACCTGTATCTTCGTAGACCACGGATTCCTGCGGAAAAACGAGGGTGACGAGGTCGAGGCTGCATTTGCAAATAAGGACATCAACTTCATCCGTGTCAATGCCAAGGCTGCCTTTATGGAAAAGCTCAGCGGCGTTTCTGATCCGGAGACCAAGCGCAAGACCATTGGCGAGGAGTTCATCCGTGCCTTTGAGCGGGAGTCCAAGAAGCTGGGCACCGTAGACTTTCTGGCACAGGGCACCATCTATCCGGACGTCATCGAAAGCGGCACCGGCGATGCAGCTGTCATCAAGTCCCACCACAACGTGGGCGGTCTGCCGGACTATGTGGACTTCAAGGAAATCATCGAGCCCCTGCGCCTGCTGTTCAAGGACGAGGTGCGTCAGCTGGGTATCGAACTGGGACTGCCGGAAAATCTGGTATGGCGTCAGCCGTTCCCGGGACCGGGTCTGGCAATCCGCATCATCGGCGAGATCACAGACGAAAAGCTGTCCATCCTGCAGGATGCGGACTGGATCTTCCGGGAGGAGATCGCCAAGGCCGGACTGGACCGGAGCATCCACCAGTACTTCGCCGTTCTGACCAACATGCGTTCCGTTGGCGTTATGGGCGACGGCAGAACCTACGACTATACGCTGGCACTGCGTGGCGTTACCACCACCGACTTCATGACCGCCGACTTCGCACGGATTCCGTACGAGGTGCTGGAAGTCATCTCGGCACGTATCGTCAACGAGGTAAAGAACATCAATCGCGTTGTGTATGATATCACCACAAAGCCGCCGGCTACGATCGAGTGGGAATAAAAAACAAGACTTCAAAAATGCCGAATTTACGCCATTTTTAAAGCCTTAAAATCTCAGTGATAACAATTTGATAACAGGAAGTAAAACTGAAATGTTCTGCATTTCAGGCGGTTTACAGGTCACGCCACTCTTTTGAGGGTTCATGTTTACCGCAGTCATCGGTCGTTTTCGGCCAGTTAAGCTTCCATTCTGTATATTCGGCCTTGCTGATCTTACCGTCAGCAAGGTCTTTTTTTCGTCTCTGCCACTCCGCAAAGAAGTCGTTCAGAAGAATAGAGCCGAAAATAATGCCCTTACGTTTGTTTCCATCCTCATCTGTACAGTCCTCAACGCTGATCGGGTAATGTTCGTCCAGTTCAAAGAGCATCATCATAACGCCCTCCGCTCCGAGAATTTCATCATCAGCAAGGAAACGAGGGTTTATATCAAGCACCTCGGCAAGCCGTTCCACAAGTGCTTGTTTTGGTGTACGAGTGCCTGATTCGTACTGTGCGATGCGGACATCGGCGGATTTCTCATCAAATCCGACAGCCTTACCGAGCTGCTTCTGTGTCATTCCACGGAAATCACGGATACGGTGTATTTTATCTCCCATTATACTCATGGTGGTTTACTCCTTATAATATCGTTCTGTTAGTAGAATCATTATAACATATATGTTTAAGTCAGTCAAGAGATACTAAACAAAAAAATTTAGAAAATACGCAAAAGTGTCTTGACAAAAGCAAATTTGTTTAGTATAATGGAATTAAGCAAAAATGTTTAGAACAGATTTTGCGAATACAGAACACAGAAAGGAACAAATGTATATGTCAGAAAAATTTATTCGTGCAGAGGAAGTTGCTGAGGTTATGGAGATCTCTGTTGCTTATGCGTACAAAATCATTCGTAAACTTAATCAGGAACTTTCCGACAAAGGGTTTATCACAGTAACAGGCAGAGTGAACCGTGAGTACTTTAACGAGCGAGTGTACTCGGTGAACCCTCCCAAAAAGAAAGCTGGTGAGGAATAATGCCCGTATATAAGGATAAAAACGGCACTTGGTATGCTATGGTTCGTTATGAGGACTGGCAGGGGCAGCGAAAACAAAAGTGCAAGCGTGGCTTTGTTACCAAACGTGAAGCACAGAACTGGGAGCGAAGATTTCTGCTTCAGGCAAACAGTGACCTTGATATGCTGTTTAAGGACTTCTACAAGCTGTATGAACAGGATATGAGATCTCGATTGAAACAGAATACATGGGAACATAAGGCACACGTCATTCAGTCGAAAATCCTCCCTTATTTCGGGGATAAACCGATGAAGGATATTCAGGCAAGAGATGTGCTTTCGTGGCAGAATGAACTGCTTCGTCACCGTGACAAAAACGGAAAGCCCTATTCGGAAACGTATTTGAAGAATCTGCACAATCAGCTTTCCTGTATCTTTAACCATGCGGTTCGCTACTATGATCTTGGCGTAAACCCAGCTGCCAAAGCTGGAAGTATTGGCGTAAAGAATGCCAAAGAGATGAACTTCTGGACAAAGGACGAATATATGCAGTTTTCTGAGGTCATGATGGACAAACCAGTTTCGTTTTATGCCTTTGAAATGCTGTATTGGTGCGGTATCCGTCTTGGTGAACTGTTGGCTCTCACACCAGAAGACTTTGATTTCCAGAATCGAAAGCTCCGCATTAACAAGTCCTATCAGCGTATCAAGGGGCAGGACGTTATTACAGAGCCGAAAACCAAGAAAAGCAACCGTACCATTGAAATGCCTGATTTTCTTTGTGAGGAGATGCAGGACTATCTCCGTATGCTTTACGATCAGAAATCAGATGAGCGTATTTTCACAATATCCAAGAGTTATTTGCATCACGAGATGGACAGAGGGGTAAAAGAAACGGGTTTGAAGCGTATCCGTATCCATGATCTGCGTCACAGCCATGTTTCGCTTCTAATCGAACTTGGGTTTTCGGCTGTTGCTATTGCAGATCGTGTGGGACATGAGAGCATTGAGATCACATACCGCTATGCACATCTGTTTCCGTCGAAACAGGCGGAAATGGCGAATAAACTCAGTGAGTTGAAGAAAGGAGATAACGCAAATGTCAGCGAAAAACCTTGACAGCAAAGGCAGATTTCGTTCCAGAACCATCGGATTTCGGGTATCTCCCGAAGAAGAAAAGCTGATAAATTCAGCAGTGGCACTTTCAGGACTGACCAAACAGGACTACATCGTAAAAAGGCTTCTCTGCCGTGATGTGGTAGTGCAGGGCAATCCGAGAGTATACAAAGCTCTGAAAAATCAGCTTGCGGAAGTGCTTTCAGAATTGCAGAGAATAGAAAATAGTTCTGTAAGTGATGAACTTCTTGAAACGATACGACTCATCAACACCACATTAAATGGAATGAAAGGAGAATCCTGATGTCAGAAGAAAAAGAAATGACCGCTCCGAACGTATCTATTGGCGTAGATACGGAGCAGTCATCCATAAAACAAACTACTAATAGTATATCAAATCGTGATGTAAATTTCAACCCCTTTGACGAATTTTTCAAGAAAATTGATCCGTCATACATGAAAACAGTCACGATGCAGGAACTGTATCAGGATATTTACAGCAAGAAACCGCCTGTTATTGAGGGCTTGCTCTATCAAGGTACTTATCTGTTTGTCGGTTCACCTAAGATCGGCAAAAGCTTCTTTATGGCACAGCTTGCCTATCATGTCAGCACAGGTACTCCGCTTTGGGACTATCCTGTGAAAAAGGGTACGGTTCTCTACCTTGCACTGGAAGATGATTACAGACGATTGCAGGAACGAATGTACCGAATGTTCGGAACGGACAGTACGGAAAACTTGTACTTTTCCGTATCGTCCAAACCGCTTGGAAATGGTCTGACCGATCAGCTGAGTGGTTTTATCCGAGAACACCCTGACACAACGCTTGTGATTATTGATACACTTCAAAAAATCCGTGAGGTGGACAGTGATTCTTACAGCTATGCCAAAGATTACGAGATCATCAATCAGCTGAAACAGTTCTCTGACAGTTGGGGAATATGTCTGCTGTTAGTTCATCATACGAGAAAGCAAAAGTCATCTGATAACTTCGACATGATCTCAGGAACAAATGGGTTACTTGGCTGTGCAGACGGAGCATTTATGCTTTACAAGGAAACCAGGACTTCCAATAAGGCAACACTTGAAATTTCAGGCCGTGATCAGCAAGATCAGAAAATCCATCTTATTCGTGATGAAGAAAAACTCTGCTGGAATTTTGAAAAAGCAGAAACAGAGCTTTGGAAAGAACCTCCCGAACCGTTGCTGGAATGTATCGCCAATCTTGTAACAGAAGAAAATCCGACTTGGCAGGGTACAGCGACTGAACTGATAGAAAAGCTTGGACTTGATATGAAGCCGAATGTGGTTTCGCTGAAACTCAATGTCAATGCAGGCAGATTGATGAATGATTATAGCATTCGATACACGAATAAGCGTAACCACAGCGGACGCATGATTTTCTTTTCTTTGTTATCAAAAGAGTAAATTTCAAGTGGTTGGCGTGTCAGTCCGTGACGGTCGTGACGATGTTTTGTGAGCGGTGTAATCATCGTCACCATCGTCACACATCGTCACGGCGTTGGCGGTTTATCCGCCGTTCAAGCCTCGCAGAGCCCCGATAGCATTTTTGATAGTCCGTAAGGCTGTCGAAAGTGCTATGGGGTTACCGGCGGCATTCCGCAGGTAACTCGGCTCTCCGAGCCGTCTGGTTTACCGATCTCCGTATCGCTGCAAACCGTTTCGCCCATAGGGCATTCCCTCATCAGAGGGTCAATTCAAAAAGAAAGAGAGGTGTTCCCATGTGTCAAAAGACGATCTCAATGTGTCAGGGCAAGGGCAGCTTGTCCCACAATAACCGTGCATTTGCTGCCAAAAATATCGACAGTTCCCGAACAGCGGACAACATTACATTTGTGCATCAGAATTTGAGTGATGCTTATGATATTCTTTTCAGCGATGCAGTAGAAAGATACAATGCCCGTCAGAAACGAAATGACCGCCGTATCCCCGACTACTTTCATCACCTGTTCAGCCGTGAACCGAGTGCAAGTGTTATCACTGGGACAAATAAGCAAAAGAGTTTCTATGAAGACTTAGTCCAGATCGGGACAAAAGATGATACAGGTGTCGGTACTCCCGATTCGGAGATTGCTGTTGCCTGTTTACGGGAGTACATGGAGGGCTTTTCAGAAAGAAATCCGAATTTTTATGTGTTCAATGCTGTGATGCACCTTGATGAAGCAACTCCCCATCTGCACATCGACTATATTCCAGTGGGGCATTTTAGCAATGGTTTAGATACCCGAAATGCTATGGCGAAAGCTCTCGAAGAAATGGGACACGGCAAAGGTGCAAATGCAATCAACCGCTGGCGTTTAACAGAGTGGGAAATCCTGCACCAGATTTGCAAGGCTCACGGTGTTGAAATTGCAGAGCCGAAGAAGTCCAGAGGGTACAGCTATACGGTTGAGGAATACGGCAAGCATCAAGACGAAATTAGGCGGCTGAATGAAGAAAAGGAGCAGGCTCTTTCTGAGCGTGACGAAGCCCGTGCGGAGCTTGACAAGGCAGCAAAGAAGAAAATCAAGCTCGATGAGATCGAGGGCATTGAAGCCAAGGAGTCGATGTTTGGAAAGAAAGTCACTCTCTCTAAAGAGGATTATGACAAGCTCAGCGATACTGCTAAAAAGTATGTGGCAATGGTCAAGACCAGCAAGAAGCTCAAATCCGAGCATGACACGGCAGTGCAGGAGCGTGACAAGCTGAAAACGCAGTTGTCGGCTGTTTCCTCGGAGCTTGCTGCTTACAAGAAAGCTGAAAAGGAAAAAGCTCTTTTCACCCGTGAGAAGCTGAACAAGGAAGCAAAGCGTATCAGCCGTGAGGACGAGCTTTCACGCAAACTAAAAAAGGCTGAGGCTTTTATTTCTGCCTGCGGGTTGAGTTCTGATTTTCAGCAGTTTAGATACAACAGCACTTCAAGAAAGAACGTGCTGGAATAAAGGAGGGCTATATTATGATTATCAGAAGTAAAGATAAAATTTCGGTGAACGGCAAAAACAAGTCGGTCTGGGTACTGGATACCAATGCACTTACCGTTACACACGATGCAGCTGATGCTGAGCCAACAGTAACGGCATTCCATTCTGAGCATATCAAGTATCACCTGCACTATTCGGCGGAGTACCGCAAGGACAGACTGAGAAAACTTGTAAATAGCGGTGAGATCCTGAGCTATCTGACCGAACTGGATAAGTCTGTGGAAAATGCTCTGGAAAGACAGGTTGAAAAGTGGAAAGCTGACGATAAGGAATATCAGCAGGCACTTGCCGTTGGTGATGTTGGCAGGGCAGAGGGGCTGGAGAATATGATGAAGTTGTGTGCGAGGGAGGCGGTGTATGCGGATTTGGTGTATGTGTGAAAACAGTGACTGAGCAACTGCGCCTATCGGTGCAGTTGCTATTTCGTTATTATCCACTTGATTTTTTTCGATTAATGTGCTAAAATAATATGGGAAGTAGTGTATTATAAAAGGAGGATTACTATGCCTGAAAATCCAAGATTGTTTGGAATTGTGCATTCCAATCGAAACTATTCATTAAAGGATACATGGGGTAAGAACCAGTTCAATTCATCTTTTCCTGCTTCATTGGCTTGCTATCTTCATTCCATTATGAAGTTTATATTCCATAAGTTTATATATTTATTATTGCTTCAACAGTACAATCATCTTCAGCGAGAAG
>ENA-UEPJ01003495-UEPJ01003495.1-human-gut-metagenome-genome-assembly--contig:-NODE-3495-length-13874-cov-6.238675_pt1 | contig 13874 bp, 10 predicted proteins | sample MGYA00242890_ERZ507896 | MGnify/ENA primary metagenome ERZ507896 (study PRJEB26167, sample SAMN06115508) | human gut metagenome | host: Homo sapiens | place: China:Qinghai | collected 2015-08-20... | reverse complement strand
TTTACTATATTATTATGCCGTGTATATGGTTTTGGGCCTATTGCTGTATGGATTGGAATGTTTGCCGACTGGACTGTGCGTGGTATCGTATTCTCTATCAGATTCCATTCGCGCAGATGGCTTAATCATCATATAATTGATTAAAAGATAAAACAATAGAGGCGTTATTTTGCTGGCAGTGTCCGGTATCATGCAAAATAAATCGCCTCTATTGGTAAAAATACCATAATAATTATAAAAATGAAATAGCTTAAAATTACAAAGATTTACGCAAGCGTTTGTGCATTTTCTACAACATACATTAAAATTCTACAAAAAATTCACAACATTTTCTCTAATTATGATTGATGTCAGGTGCATCATATCTCTTCTGACTGTCAGGTGCACCGTATGAATTGTCAGAATACGCATATCCTGCATATTTATAAGAGTCATCATAATTCCTATCTGATAAATTTCTTCCGTTAATCTTCATAGATGAATAGACAGTTCCATTCTCTTCACTTTGCTGTTCTGCTTCTATAGCCAGCTTTTTTATCATGGCACATACATTATCATAATCACTGATATTGTCTATTCTTCCCTTTTCACCTTTCCATGTAATGTCGCCCGTACCACATATTCTGTCAAATATTCCACGGTCAACACCAATAAACTCAACATAAGCAAGCGGAACCATTATTGTATTCCTTTCCCCATTGCCTTTTCTAATATATATTTTGTCTCTGGTGATAATATATTCTGTATTCACAGACTTAACCACTGACTTAATTACACCAATAAGATATATCCATACCGGCATAAGGTGAACTGCAAAAAACATAATCATGAATGTTGCTACCTGTCTGTCAGCATACATCCCTGCCTCATTAAACAGTAGTCCTATAAATCCAAAGTCGAACATTCCCCAGATAAATGCAAATATCAGAAACGGGTTAAATATTGCCTCCAGCACCGAAACACCTACAGCCTTCTTTCCACTCCAGTACACCTGCTCATCAGGTGACAGTCTGTCCCTTAATTCCATGATATATTCCTCCCTCATATGGATGCCTGTGTATATTACTCCCTGTTGTCCTTAAGGCTTTCAACCATATCAACCCTGTCAGCCTTTCTCCTTACTATAAGGAGTGATACTGCATAGCACACAAGCACTATTATTATAGTTAATATAATGCTCTTAAAGGTTATTGCCGGTGTATAAAGCACTCCCTCTATACCTGAATATATCCTGAATACTACTACCATCATTAAATAACCTGCAAGCATTCCAACAGCTATGCCAATAGGTATTATAACATGATTTACATCAATAATCATTCTATTAATTTCGCGTCTTTTAAGACCAAGCACTTTAAGCATTGATATGTTGTGGCGGTTCTCCGAAATAAGCATATTTACTGATACATACAGTGCCGCAATACATATAATCGCGCCGATTATCGCAAGAGAATATATAATTGCGCCCATCTCTGTAAGAATAGTCTTCATCTGTTCCCTGATGTCGTCAGATGTGACTGTCTTGGATATCTCATCACCTAAATCAAGCTTTTTCTCTGAAAGCAGTCCGTTGTATGTTCCGTCATTCCAGCCCAGCAGTTTCCTTGCATTGTCCTGACTGCATACAATCATTTTCTGGCTGTCATTCATTATAATTCCGCTTATTGTAACTTTCTTTTCTTCCATTGTAACAGGATTGACAAATGTAAATTCATCCCCAGCTTCAAGCTTATAGGCATATGCCATTACATTTGTAACATAATATCCATTGGAAATGTCCGCCCTGCTGCCGTCCTCAGTATCAATATTCAGATACTTAACATCTGTATCCGCGCCTATCAGTGAAAATGCAGAGCCGTTATGCTCGTATTTCCCTATAACAAGCTCATCTGCCCCTGCCACCTCATCTGTCTTTAGGCGGTTAAGAACATATTCATACTTAAAGCTGCCCATGCTGTCTGCGCCTTTGTCAATTACGTTGTTGATAGAGTCTATAAACATAAACGCTACCGTTATCATCAGTGCACCTAAAAATGCACCCAGGAACACAACAAAGCTTCTTCCCGGATTGGCAAGTATGCTTCTTAATGCGAACTTATTTCTTACCTTGCCCTTCTTACCGGCTAATACATGTCTTGTTCTGCTGTCTCCGTCTGCATTGCCATTAAGCATTTCTACTGTATCCTTCTTCAACAGCTTAGATACTTTATGTGCTGCCTCAAGCATGTAGATAGCTGTCGGAATTATTATTCCTATAAGTGCTATCGGAATTGGAAGTGTAAATTTAACAGGCATTGGCTCATAATCTGCAAGGCTCAGTTCACCATATGGCTGCTGTATTATCTTGGTAATAATCGTAACTATAATTCCGCCGGCAAGTCCCGGAATCATGGCAAGTACACTGTAATGCTGCATAAGCTGACTTTTAGTGTAGCCAAGTGCTGACAATGTACCAATCATTTTCTGTTCCTGCTTTATCTTTCTGCCTATTATAATAGCTATAAGTGCAACTGTAATAAGCGGCAGTGTAAACAGAAATACAAATGCCATAATAAGAAACATTATTGCCTGATCATCAACCATTGTAATTCTCTGGTTATTGTCTTTAGCAAGATAGCTGTTTATCTTGTACTGCTCGTTCATGTCTTTTCTGAACTGTGTCACATCACTGTCGTCACTGTATACTACCTTGTACTGACATGAGTTTGCCTCAAGCGCATCGTACGCACTATCTGTCATGTATGCAAGGAAAAATGATGTGATATTCTTGTATGAATCATCAGTATTCTCAAGCATATACAAGTAATCAGGTCTTAAGAAATATCCTGTAACCTTGTATTCTTTTCCCTTAATTGTGAGCCTGTCGCCAATACTTACATGCTCACTTTCAGCATATCCCTTTGATATAACAATCTCATCATCGTTAGATATGTCATTTCCATCAATCACCTCATAAAGGTCGATTTTCTTATTGCGTTTGAAAACTCTTACTTTATATCCGTCCTCATTAATATTTACATAATGTTCTTTCTCAAATGTAACATTATATTTCTTCTCAATATTAGTAATCTCGTTATCAGGTATCTCCACATATGTTGTAAATGTGGCATCTTCCAGCTTATTATCTATAAAGAATTGGTCACCATATGATTTAATTCCTGTTCCTGCTATGTAAAAAAGATAGAACAGCAGCAGGGCAACTACCGTAAGAACTGCCGCAGCTACATAAAATGACAGATTCTCTTTAACATTTCTTAAATATCTCTTGTTAAGAGTCATAACCAGCCTCCTCATAATCACATTTTAAAATTCATACTTGTGCTTCTGCTTTTACAGTTCAAGTTCTTCTGCACTACGCTTATTGCCATTGTTTGTGCAGGAAGCAACCTGACCATCTTTAATTCTTATGACTGTATCCGCCATATCAGCTATCGCTTCATTATGTGTTATGATTATAATTGTAGTCTTAAATTGTTCATTGACTTTCTCTATGAATTTCAGGACATTTCTTGATGACTTTGAATCAAGCGCACCTGTAAGCTCATCGCACAGAAGAATCTTAGGATTCTTGATTAATGCTCTTGCTATCGCAACTCTCTGCTGCTGTCCACCTGAAAGTTCCTTAGGAAAACGATTCTTGTATTTGTCAATATCAAGTGCTTTCATTACCTCTTCTATATCCATTGGCTGCTTTGCAATATCAGCGACAACCTGAATATTCTCCTGCACAGTAAGGTCTGGAATCAGATTGTAAAACTGGAATACAAATCCAACATCTTCCCTTCTGTAGTCTGTCATTTTCTTCTTGTCACTTCTGCTTATGTTCCTGCCTGAAATTGTAATTTCGCCTGAATCAAGTGAATCAAGACCTCCAATCATATTAAGAAGCGTACTCTTTCCTGAACCTGAAGGTCCGAGAATTACATATATCTTTTCTTCTCCCAAAGACAGGCTCACGCCGTCAAGTGCGTTGACAAGTGTCTCACCCTCGCCATAATGTTTTCTTGCATCTTTAATATCTATAAACATATATTTCCTCCTATCATTTTCATAGTAGCAACTAGCTTCTGTTAGCTTATGCTAACCACATTGTGATAATAGCACTTGTAATAGTAATTAACAAGGGGATTTCACATAAAATACGGCGCGCCAGTTTCCTGACACGCCGCATTTTGGGGATAGTTTTATTATGAATACAGATATAAGCATTTATTAATATGCAGCTTCATATATTTCAAGTATCTGCTCCTCACTAAGCTGCACATAGTTGTTCCTGAGGAGTCTCTGCTGAGTCTTTATTACATCACCTGCAAATATTGAAAGGTCCGATTTCTTCACTCCGAATTCTTCAAGTGGCGCACTCTTTAACACCTTGTCCATAAGTGCATAAAGTTCTTCGAGTGCATTTTCAGGTGCTACAGAAAGACTTTCTGCGATTACAGCCTCAAGGTCATTGATTCTGCCTGTTGGCTTAATCTTTTTATACATTTTCATGACATCTTTAAACATAAGCTGGTTAGACTGTCCATGAGGTATATGATATACAGAGCCTAATGGATAAGCACAGGCATGAACTGCTGCGCAGCCTGCATAGCCGAATCCAAGTCCTGCCCAGTTAGAAGCCTTTAAGAAATCTGCTGCGTAAGTCTTCCATGCGTCTTCACCTCCGGCTTCCACGGACTTTTTCCAGCATGTAAGAATAGTCTTAAGTGCCTCTGTTGAGAAAATTCTTGAAATGCTGCAGCCGTTAGGACTTAAGAAGGATTCAACACTATGAACCATCGCATCTATTGATGAAGTTGCAAATATCTTATATGGAAGTGAGTCTAACATATTAGTTATCATGACTGCACTGTCTGCAACCATTGCCGGGGCTGCGAGTCCCATCTTAACACCCTTGCTAACACGGTTAATTACTGAAATATTAGTAACCTCGCTGCCTGTTCCGCATGTTGTAGGAACAATGATAAGCGGATGAACTTTGCTAAGACTTCCTACTTTATCATAGAGGTCATCTACAGTATCATCCTTTCCTGCAACCGCAACAACCTTTGCAATATCAATAACTGTACCGCCGCCAACTGCAATTATACGGTCATAAGTCTTATCACGAAGTTTATTAAGAATTGCATCAACCATGCCGTCTGTCGGCTCACCCTTGCCGTATTTCTCACGGAAAAGTGTCTGTACTCCTGTGTTAAGCGGAGCAATATATTTATCAAATGTATGCTCACCGCATAACACAAGGTCATCAGCACCGATTCCAGCTTCTTTAGCAAACTGTTCAAATGTATCAAATTCCTGTATTTCTGTCTTTATAGAAAAGCCCTTCATCAGCTTAAGCCTCCTTCTTTAACTGCTTTGCATCGTCCTGCTCGAACTTGCGGTCAATCATGTCAATAATCATATCCGCTGTCTCGTCCCAGCCTAAGATGCTGCTGTTGATAAGCATATCTCTTGTATGCCTGTCGCCACGCTTCTTTCCTGTAATATACTCATGTCTTGCATGCTGTGCCTTATCAACAGACTCCCATTCTTCCTTAGCCTTACGCATATTCTTGATACCTTTTTCCTTCATGACCGCTGCAATCTCATCTTCCTGCGGTGCATATATGAACACATTAAGAACATCATCCCTGTTTCTTAAAATGTAGTCGCTGCTTCGTCCAACAATGACGCATGATGACCTGTTGGCAAAATCATTGATTGCCTGGAACTGTGCATCAATAACCCTGTTAGAAAGGTTTGCATATCTCACTCCATATGATGTGTCAAATGCGTATCTTACGCCAATCTTTGTATCAGCCTCCTCAACAAGTCCCTTATCTACACCAATCTGTGCAACTACCTTATCAACAAGATCTCTGTTGTAATACTCGATTCCTAACCTGTCGGCAATCATCTTGGCAATCTGTGGACCGCCACTTCCATACTCACATCCGACAGTAATAACAAAATGTCTGTCCGGATACTTTGCATTTGGAAGTACTGCCTCTTCCTGTTCTTCTGCCTTTCCACCGTCCTCGACAATGAATATATCACGACCAAACTCTGCACCGTATTTCTTCTTAGAATAGAAGTAGAAGAACACACCAAGTGCAAGCCAGATACCAACTACAATCCATTCCTGCCATACAAGTGCGGCTGAAAATGAAGCTGGAACAATGTAGAGTAATGTCATGAAGCCTGCCATAAGTACTGCCATAACTCCAACAAATCTGCCTGCCTTAACCTTGTAAGGTCTTGCCATCTCAGGCTTCTTCTTACGAAGGATACAGAATGAAATTGAAACAAACATATAAGCAATAACACAACCAAATGAAGCTGCATCAACTAACCATACAAGCACGCCTCTTCCAAAGAAAGGTGCTGCAACGCAGGCAATACCACAAAGGATAATGGCTGCTTCAGGAGTCTTATGCTTTCCTAATTTACCAAACATTTTAGGAATCATAAGAGACTCACCCATTGAGTAAAGTGCACGACTGCCACCCATCAGGAATGAGTTCCATGATGTGATAATTCCACAAAGACCACCTATAATAAGCACTTTGCCCATAAGCGGTGATCTGAACGCTATCTCAATTGCCTTAGCAGATACAAGTCCGTTCTGTGAAGACATTTCCTGTGCGATTGCACTCTGTGGCATTATGTAGCAGACTGCAAATATGATAAGGAGATACCATGCAACAGCTAAGAATATAGACAGAAGCATTATCTTACCAATTTTCTTATATGGCACATTAATCTCCTCTGCTGCCTGTGGAATTACATCAAATCCTATAAAGAGGAATGGTGTCATGCAGGCTACCTTGAACACGCTGCCAAGAGTAGTACCTGTGCCTGATTCCCACATTTGTCCTGTAATATTAGCACCATCACCGTTGATTGCTGAACCGACTACAAGAAGAATTCCTGCAATAGCGATAATTGCTGTAAGAACTGTCTGTAATATAGCTGCTGTCTTAGCGCCTATGATATTAATAAATGTAATTAATACCGCAACGCCTACACCTAACAGAATTGTTGTCAGGTAAATATCTTTTCCTGCTATTGAATAAAGGTAAACCTGATTAAATTTAGGGAAAAGGTAAGTAATAACTGTTGGAAGTGCGGTTGCCTCAAATGCTGAGGTAGCCACATATCCTAATATAATCATCCATGTACACACGAAAGAACCTGTAGGTCCCATCGCTCTGTAACTAAATACATGCTCGCCGCCGCACTGAGGCATTGCTGATGTAAGCTCTGCGTAGGTAAGTCCTACGAAAAATACCATAACGCCACCGATAAGCATTGCTATGATTGAGCCCATAAATCCGGCAGTTGTAATCCAGTCACCTGAATTAATTACCCAGCCCCAGCCTATCATCGCGCCAAATGCGATAACAAGTATGTCCCAGGCACCCATTACCTTATCAAATTTCGATTTCTGCTCCATAATATATCCTCCCACAATTAAGTTGTGGTTAAAACCACATTTGCACTACGCTTCCAAAGCTTCCTTTAAAGCTTCCTCGAAGATTTCAAGACCTCTCTCCATCTGCTCATCTGTCATTGTAAGAGGTGCCAGGAATCTTACTGTGTTGCTTGCTGTACCACAGCTTTCTAGAAGAAGTCCCTTCTGGATAGCATTCTGGATAAGGTCTGCAACAAGCTTAGTTGCCGGTTCTTTAGTCTCTCTGTCCTTAACGAACTCTATACCAACCATTGCGCCAAGTCCTCTTACATCACCGATAACATCATATTTGTCCTGAAGCTCCTTGTAACGCTTCATAATTGTCTCTCCGATATGTCTTGCCTTAGCTGCATAATCATCACGCTTCATAACATCCATTACTGCAAGTGCTGCGGCGGCTGCAACAGGATTACCACAGAATGTACCACCGATAGTTCCTGCCGGAGCTGCATCCATAACCTCTGCTCTTGCTGTGATTGCTGAGATTGGAAGTCCTGCACCAAGTGACTTGGCTGTTGTGATAATATCAGGTGCCGCACCTGCCTCAGCCCAGTACTCAGAAGCATAATACTTTCCTGTTCTGCAGTTACCACACTGAACTTCATCAGCTATCATTAAGATTCCGTTGTCATCACATATCTTTCTTACTGCTTTAACCCACTCGATTGGCGCTGGGATAAATCCGCCCTCACCCTGGAATGGTTCAACAATCATGCAGGCGATTTCACTTGCTGGTGCGCCCTCATCAAATATTCTGTTAAGTTCATCTATGTAATACTGAATTGCCTCTGCTTCTGTGTATCCCTTAGGTGCTCTGTAAAGATATGGATAAGGTGCTCTGTAGATACCTGCTGGGAAAGGTCCCATGCCTACTGCATATACCTTCTTGGCTGTAAGTGCCATTGTAAGATTAGTTCTTCCATGGAAAGCACCTGTAAAACAGATAACTCCGTTTCTCTTTGTAAATGCTTTGGCAATCTTAATTGCATTTTCATCACACTCAGCACCTGAGTTAGCAAAATATGTTTTCTTTACATCACCCTTGCATGGCATTATTTCGTTAAGCTTTTCAGCAAGGCTTACATATCCGTCATGAACATATACATTGAAAATCGTGTGGAAATATTTCTCTGTCTGTGCCTTAACTGCTTCAATTACTTCTGGATTAGAATAACCGATATTAAGAACGCCAACGCCGCCAACCCAGTCAAGGAACTTATTGCCATCAAGGTCTTCAAACATTGCTCCGCCGCCCTGCTTGATACATATTGGATAAGCCTTTCCGCAGAGTGCCTTAGGAATTGCTGCATCTCTTCTGTCGAGAAGTGCCTTTGACTTAGGTCCTGGAACCTGCTCTGTAATAATTTCTGGAAGTGCCTTTGATAATTCTGTAGTTGTCATAATAAAATCCTCCTTATTGATGAAACTCACAAAAGAGAAAGGCGCCGAGAATTATCCATTCTCGACGCCTTTGTCTTTTAAAATCTTTAATTTATTTTGTTTATGGTCTGAATTATACTATTTTCTCTTTCTTTATCAATGTTTCTGATTAACTATATTAATTGTGCACCGTGCACAAACAGATACTTTCTCACTGAATCTGCATTTATTTTCTGCCGCGATAGCTTCTTATCATAAATGCAAGCTTTAACTCAAGGCATGTATCCATATTCTCAAAATCAACCCCAAGCAGTTCTCTTATCTTGTTAAGCCTGTAATTGAGCGTGTTCCTGTGAATAATCAGACTCTGCGCTGTCTCTTTTACATTGCAGTTGTGGTTAAGAAAGCTCTCCAGTGTCTCGCACAGACTGCCGTTATTAATCTCGTCAGTGTCTATCAGCTTGCCGATATTCTTCACAACATAATCATCCAGAAACCTGCTGTCCGTAACCTTCGATATAAATGTATATATTCCCTGCTCTTTATAAAAAAAGATTCGTTCCTCCGTATCCGAAACCAAAGCAACTTTGACTGCTTCTGCAGCTTCTCTTCGGCTGCTCTTCACATCTTCAAGATATTCAACGCTGCTTCCAATTCCAGCCTTAAGACAAATGTGATGTTTCCTGTCAGCATTTTCAATGATACGCTTTAACACATCCTTCAAGTCCTCATCACTTATCCTGTCCGTCGAAACAAGTGCAAGAACGCTTCCAGTCTGCGGCATTACAAGCACATTCCCCGAATAAAATGAGAACTCCATATTGATAATGCTTCTTATCTCCTGTCCTGTTGATAATAAATCTTTGCTGCCACGACGGTTCTTTCCAAATACGAATTCAACAACACAGAAGCTTCCAGTCAGGTCAATTCCAAGAAACTGCGCCTGCTCAAGCACACTGTCACGGTTAAGATGCTCCGCATCAAGGATTGACGCAAATACCTGCTCCTCAAGGTTTCTGTTGTTCTCCTCAAGTACAAGCCTTTTACACAATATCTGTGACAAATCCACAAGCGGGAATTTCTCTGGCAGTTCAAAAAGTGGAAGTTCTTCTTTATTACAGTACGCGATAAGCTCCGGCAGAATCTGTCCCTCATTGATTCCAAGCGCTGCAATCCCATAATCGACCATGCTTGTAATCAGCGCCATCAGCTTATTCTTATCCTCCGTCACATCAGGATTCGTCAGCACCACGAACTCGTCGCCATGAATATAATCTTCAACATGATACTCGTTCTTAACACACTGCAGGCAGTCCGCAAAATATATCCACCTTATCGTGTTCTTCATGCCCGCAGCTCCTGCCTTCATATTCAGCACATTATTCAGTTGTGAGATTCTTGTCATATCTTCGCAATTCACGTTGTCACCTACCTTACATTTTTATGGACGTACAAATGTGTTCTGTCACACTTTTATGTACAAACTTTTGTGTTATGTTGCATTTTTCTGCACGAACTTTTCTCAATCCACTCATCGGACATTTCAAAATGCTGGTAATCTTTCGCATGTTCCCAATCGCCGCCCCACTCAAATCCATGTTCTGCAAACACCTTATAGCACAAATCGTCATGGTCGATTTTGTGTGGAAATTCAATGCTTCTGTCTGTATACTTTTCAGCATTGGCAGGCTCTACATTTCTTCTGCCATCAACATTTTTCACATAAGGATTATAAAGAGTGTTGATGTCAACTGCCAGCCCTAACGCATGCTTTGACAGCTTCGTCGAATAGGAAATGTATCTGAAATTAAATGCTGAAGAATTATTATCACTCATCGACTTCTCGTCATCAGCATCATATTCATCAATAAGTCTGATTTTTTCAATCTCATAACCAGCCTCATAAAGCTGCTTAAATATATCAAGCACATCATCAGCAATCAGCCTGCTCACAACCAGCTCACCCTCATGTGGCTCCCCATCAAATCCAACATGCAAAACCTTAAGATACCTCAAATCTTCTCTTGGAACAGTGCAGTTGTCCTTGTAGGATTTACCCTGCATCTTTGCAAATATTTCGTCTGGAATTGGTGATATGGTAAATGGTTGGGTGTTCATGTGTGTGCTCCTTTATTTATCTAATATTCAAATTCTACTATCCTGCAATTCTCACATATGCATGCTTCCACTTTCGTTCTGTGGCTCGCCTTAAGCGGTGTGATTTCAACAAAGCCTTTGGCTGTTTTCGCATTTGTGAATACTCCAGGCACTTCATCGGCAAAGCTGAATGCGCCGTCTTTACTGCTGAAAAGGTATCCTTTTCGCATTTCCTTATTACATTTTGGACAAATCATACATAACACCTCATTCCTTAATATCTTTACTAAGAACCGACATTGCCATGCTAAGTTTTTCTTCAAACTGCTCCGCTTTAACAAGCGCTATGCCCTCATTGTCATCGCCAAGCACAACCAGCCTGCTGCCATTCACCAGTCCAAAAGTCTCTCTAGCCTCTTTAGGAATAACTATCTGACCGCGGTCATTCACTGTGACAACACCCCACATGTGTTTGCCTTTCGGTGCTGGTGCCATCTTCTGCCCTTCAAACTGCACATCGTCCTTTATTAAGGAATCCATCGTCACGCCATAAAATTCTGCAAGCCTGCCGCATTTTTCAATATCAGGAATTGTTTCACCACGCTCCCATTTGGCATACGCCTGCCTCGATATTCCAATAACCTCTGCGATATCCTCCTGTGTCTTACCCGCAATCGACCTCAGCATTATAAGATTTTCCTGTAGCATAATGTCAGTCCTTTCTGTTGTTATGTATGTATTATAGTCCATGTAAAATGTGGATTCCACCAATTGTAGTTGTCAGAAAAGTGGGAATTGTGTTGTGGTTGGTTGCGTGGAGGGGATTGCTTATATTAATTACATATTCTAAACTAAATTTACAATCTACTACATATCTACGATTCATTATATTAATATTAACTCTGTTAAAAAAGGTTCTAAGATACATTTAAGGCTTGATTGATGCATAAATAGTATTAATTATCGAATTAATATTTCTTATTCTCGATAGATTTATAAACTAGCTTTGAAAATGAGAAATTAATATAACCTCATATTCAGTTTGATAGTTCATCTTTAAGAAAGAATAATCAAACCTTTTATCATGTGTAATTTTATATTCCACTATGTAACTATTAATTCATTGATAATCCGATACAAGCAGACATTACAATAAAATTTACATCCCACTATGTAACTATTAATTCTGAATCAGCTTCCGTGTACAATTCTTCTTCATCTTCATTTACATCCCACTATGTAACTATTAATTCAAGTACTACATTGTAAAATTACTTTTTACTATTCTTGATTTACATCCCACTATGTAACTATTAATTCCGGAAAGATTAAAAGCTTTTGAATGTCCTAAATGATTTACATCCCACTATGTAACTATTAATTCCGGTCAGGCAGGCATAGATTTACCGAGACTTGAAAATTTACATCCCACTATGTAACTATTAATTCGCGTGTTGCAAAAAAATATGCAGGAAGGGAAACACTCATTTACATCCCACTATGTAACTATTAATTCGGTTTTATGTATTTGTTTGAAGCAAAATATCAGAATAATTTACATCCCACTATGTAACTATTAATTCATTACTTTACCTCTCTTCTATCCAAAATCTTCTGAAATTTACATCCCACTATGTAACTATTAATTCGATATATAAGTTTATTCAAAAAGGCAAAAATATTATATTTACATCCCACTATGTAACTATTAATTCATGTAAAAGTATTACAATAAATTTAATGACATAGAAATTTACATCCCACTATGTAACTATTAATTCCCGTATGAGAAGTTCGAATATTTTGAGCAGTTAAATTTACATCCCACTATGTAACTATTAATTCGATATCCGCACCATTAACCTTTACTGTACTTGTTACATTTACATCCCACTATGTAACTATTAATTCCCGTCAACATCTGGGCGAGAAGATTATATAACGATATTTACATCCCACTATGTAACTATTAATTCATTAGATTGCGGCGAGATAACGCTTGAAGAATATTACATTTACATCCCACTATGTAACTATTAATTCGGGATACAGAACCGACATACAAGTTATTTAAAACGATATTTACATCCCACTATGTAACTATTAATTCTTAGGAAACCGAGATGAGATAATAAGTTTTGTCATATTTACATCCCACTATGTAACTATTAATTCATGAAAAATATCTTTCTGAATACGCTGATATGCTATTTACATCCCACTATGTAACTATTAATTCAAACTGGGATGAATAGAGATTGTATTATGATTAATTATTTACATCCCACTATGTAACTATTAATTCCTGCTCTGCCTTCATCTCCAAGATAATCTCTTGCAATCATTTACATCCCACTATGTAACTATTAATTCCAAACGCTAATATTGTTACAACTATTGCGTCAAAATTTACATCCCACTATGTAACTATTCAAATATGATGAGTCGCAAATATCTAATACTAATCCAACATTTACATTCCACTATGGTCCTATTCAAATGAACGTCAGCAATGATGACAAAAGCAAATGCATACTTATTTACATTCCACTATGGTCCTATTCAAATTGTTGAAATTGGATGAAATATAATAGCTCGAAAATAATTTACATTCCACTATGGTCCTATTCAAATTAAGTATGTTCCAATTATTCGAAAGTCGTATAGGATTTACATTCCACTATGGTCCTATTCAAATCCGTTGCTATTGCAATACAATAATAGTCTAATAAAAGCTACCACTTTTGTCAACCCACAACATTTTCATCTAGATAATTCATTTTTTTCATAACTATAATGTCATCTTTTTAATGAATTTCTTTAAAATACAACCTTTGTCAATCTGACAAGTTTTTGTAATTATTTTAGGTCGACAATTTTTCCCCAGACACTACATAATTGTTAATTAAATTTATATTATAAATGACATTTTATCATC
>ENA-UEPJ01003493-UEPJ01003493.1-human-gut-metagenome-genome-assembly--contig:-NODE-3493-length-13885-cov-6.028607_pt1 | contig 13885 bp, 9 predicted proteins | sample MGYA00242890_ERZ507896 | MGnify/ENA primary metagenome ERZ507896 (study PRJEB26167, sample SAMN06115508) | human gut metagenome | host: Homo sapiens | place: China:Qinghai | collected 2015-08-20... | reverse complement strand
CCTCAAATTAAAACTAGCCCTAACTTCATTGAAAAAAATCTGCCCTATCATAATCGGTTCTTTAAAATGGTTCTTTTTTATTGTTCTTCACTTTGGTTCTTTTAGGGCTGAAAAGTGACATATTGATAACCAAACCATATTTATAAGTTACTGATAACAAATAATTGTTACTTCCTTTTGAATGTGCAGGAAAAAAACTAATTTTACATCGAATTAACAAGATTGAATATGGACGACTTTTTTACATCGGAGGAAAAAAAGGAGCTTTTTTCACTCTACCGGCATTTGTTGCAATCTGCAGGAGATAGCATTTCCTGGAAGGATTGCCTAAAGTTAAAGAGACATCTTATCAAAGCGGCCCAGTGTAACGGTCTGCAACGCAATAACTTCGGGATGAATCCCGTCATCAGAGATTTACAAACGGCAGTGATCGTTGCCGAGGAAATCGGTATGAAAGGTTCGTGCCTGATCGGTATCATGTTGCACGAAATCGTGAAGGGGCATGTATTGTCTATCGACGAGGTGAACGCCGAATATGGGGATGACGTAGCAAGTATCATCAAGGGATTGGTGAAAACGAACGAGCTGTATGCGAAGAGTCCGGCTATCGAGTCGGAAAACTTCCGTAATCTGCTGCTTTCTTTTGCGGAGGATATGCGTGTAATCCTGATTATGATTGCGGATCGTGTGAATGTGATGCGCCAAATCAAGGACACGGGCAACGAGGAGGACCGGCTCAAAGTGGCGAACGAGGCTGCTTACCTGTATGCTCCGCTGGCACATAAGCTGGGATTGTACAAGCTGAAATCGGAACTGGAAGATTTGTCTCTCAAATATACGCAGAAGGAAACGTACTATTTCATCAAGGATAAGCTGAACGAAACGAAGGCTTCCCGCGACAAGTATATCGCTGCTTTTATCGAACCGATCCAAAAGAAGGTGGCGGAAGCGGGACTGAAGTTCGACATCAAGGGACGCACGAAGTCGATTCATTCGATATGGAACAAGATTCAGAAGCAAAAGACTCCTTTTGAGGGGATTTATGACTTGTTCGCCATCCGTATCATCCTGGATTCGGAACCGGATCCGGCGAAGGAGAAGCAGGAGTGCTGGCAGGTGTATTCGATTGTGACGGATATGTACCAGCCGAACCCGAAGCGTCTGCGCGACTGGCTCTCTATCCCGAAAAGCAATGGTTACGAGTCGTTGCACATCACTGTGATGGGCCCGGAAGGGAAATGGGTGGAAGTGCAGATACGTACCCGCCGCATGGACGAGATCGCGGAACGCGGATTGGCTGCTCACTGGAGATATAAAGGTATCAAGGGTGAAACGGGTCTGGACGAGTGGTTGACTTCTGTGCGGGAGGCGTTGGAGAATGCAGACAACGATTCACTGAAAGTGATGGATCAGTTTAAGATGGATCTCTACGAGGATGAAGTGTTTGTCTTCACGCCCAAGGGGGATTTGTTCAAGCTCGCCAAAGGGGCTACGGTATTGGATTTTGCTTTCCATATCCATAGTAAGTTGGGATGCAAGTGTATCGGCGCGAAAGTGAACGGCAAGAATGTGCAGCTCAAACAGAAACTGAACAGCGGCGACCAAGTGGAGATCATGACTTCAAACACCCAGACGCCGAAGCAGGACTGGCTGAACATCGTGACGACTTCCAAAGCGCGCACCAAGATAAGGCAGGCTCTCAAAGAGATGGTGGCACGCCAGCACGCTTTTGCCAAGGAGACGCTGGAACGGAAATTCAAGAATCGTAAGTTGGAATATGATGAAGCGACCATGATGCGCCTCATCAAGCGTTTGGGCTTCAAGAATGTGACGGAGTTTTATCAGCGGATTGCCGACGGTGGACTGGACGTTAACGAGATTCTGGATAAGTATGTGGAGCAACAGAAGCGGGACAGTGATACGCACGATGAAATTGTGTATCGCAGTGCCGAAGGGTATAACTTGCAGGCTGCGCAACAAGAGGAAACGACGTCTAAGGAAGATGTTCTGGTAATCGATCAGAATCTGAAAGGGTTGGAATTCAAGTTGGCTAAATGTTGTAATCCGATTTACGGGGATGATGTGTTTGGTTTCGTTACGGTAAGCGGTGGTATCAAGATACACCGGGCGGACTGTCCGAATGCCAATCAGATGCGCGAACGTTTCGGTTATCGTATTGTGAAGGCTCGTTGGGCGGGGAAATCGGTAGGTACGCAATATCCTATCACGCTGCGGGTTGTAGGGCATGATGATATTGGTATCGTGACTAATATCACTTCTATTATATCCAAAGAGAATGGTATCACGCTGCGCTCCATCGGTATTGACTCGAACGACGGTTTGTTCTCCGGAACACTGACGGTCATGGTGGGTGATACGGGACGTTTGGAGGCTCTTATCAAGAAATTACGTACTATAAAGGGAGTAAAACAAGTTAGCCGGAATTAATTCCGGCTACTCTCCTATCTTACTTTCTTCTTTATATAATAAGGATAGGTAATCAATGCAAAGAAGAGTAAAGCAATGGATGCTACTATCTGTCCGGTATGTAGCATCTTATCTGTATCCAATTCCATGTAGCAGGCGGTAGCGATTCCCAGGGAAATGCCGATTTCGGTTGCCAGCAGATGGGTGGTGTTGGCTGTTCCGCGTTGGCAATGGTGGGATAGCTTTACGAACATCACCAGAAATTCCGGCAGGATAAAGCCTAAGCCCAGTCCTAAGAGTACGGAGGAAATGCCTATGGAGATGTCTGTATTCAGTAGGGACATGGCTACGATTTCCAATCCGAGTCCTATAATGACCAGTCGCAGTGTTTTCTCTTTCAGGAAAAACAGACGTGCAAAGAACAGGGAAACGATGTATCCGAGGGCTGTTCCTACAAAGAACGGTACGGGGATTCCTGTGTTTCCGAGTACGAAATCGTTTAGGAAAGGGTGTACCATGGGAACCAGCAGTCCCGGAATGAAGGTTATCAGGATCAGATTGATGGCAGGAACCCATCCACGAAGCAATAGGAAGCGGTCGAAGGAATAGAGTTTGGTGACAATCGGCGCACGGAAAGGTACGTAGACTCCTGATAACATGAGGATTCCGACAGCTCCGGTTATGACAGATACAGTGAGCAGGGTTTGGAAGGATTGGCTTTGATAAAGCCATACTCCGAGGATAATGCCTGCGATCATTCCCATACGTGCCATCCAGGAGAAACTGACGTTTCCCGCACTGCGCAGTGTGGAGTTGGTGATGTCGATGGCCAATGTGATGCCGGCTGTTGTGCCTATGCCAAAGGCAAGCCCTTGCACGGTGCCCAACAGAATCAGTTCTGTGAGGTTGGTAACAAAGGCGTATCCGATGGTCGCCACTACCATCAGGGCAGCAGCAAACATACAGACGTACTTACGCTTGTATGCATCTACCAGATAGGCATGGAAAGGACCGATGAGGAACATCCCCAAGGTGAAAAAGAGAAAGATTACTCCTGTCTGTGCAGCCGGCACTCCGAGACGGTCGGCCATCTCTACGGAAAGCACCGGAAATAACACATACAAGGATATAAACAACAGCAAATTAGCTACACATATCCGCATAAAATGAACTGTCCACAATTTAACTGCCATATACTATATTTAATATTGTTCCTTCTCGTTGGGGAAGTAGCAATTCTTCACGTCAGAAACGTAACGGCTGATGGCATCGGTCATCACCGTGTACAAGTCAGCATAACGACGCAAGAAACGCGGACGGAATCCGTTGTTCATGCCAAGCATGTCCTGAATCACCAATACTTGACCGTCTACGTGGCCACCGGCACCGATACCGATAATAGGTATGGTCAGTTCGGATGCTACGCGTTCGGCAAGGGTTGCGGGAATCTTTTCGAGTACAATGGCAAAACAGCCTGCTTCTTCTAATAGATGGGCGTCGCGAATCAGTTTTTCGGCTTCGGCGTCGTCTTTGGCACGCACGGTATAGGTGCCGTATTTATTGATGGATTGAGGCATGAGTCCCAGATGTCCCATTACCGGAATGCCAGCACATACGATGCGTCTCACCGTGTCTATGATTTCTTCACCACCTTCGAGCTTCAAAGCGTCAGCGTGGCTTTCTTTCATGATACGGATGGCAGAAGCAAGTCCTTCCATCTCGTTGCCCTGATAGGATCCGAAAGGCATATCAACCACTACCATCGCACGTTTCACGCCGCGTACCACGGATTTGGCATGATAGATCATTTGGTCGAGTGTGATAGGAAGTGTTGTCACATTACCTGCCATTACATTGGAAGCGGAGTCGCCTACCAGGATTACGTCCATTCCCGCACCGTCTACAATCTGTGCCATTGTGTAATCATAAGCAGTCAGCATAGATATTTTTTCACCTCTCTGTTTCATTTCAACCAGGCGATGAGTAGTCACCTTTCTTGAGTCATCTGATATATAACCAGCCATGTCTTTTTAAATTAAAAATTAATGATTAAAAATTAAAACGACGTCAAGCGCCTTCAAAAATCGCGGCAAAGTTATAACATTTAATTCATAACAGAGAAGGAAATGCAAAAAATCCTTTCAAACACCTCGCTTGGATAGCTGGGGAGGCGGTTGGAAGGATTCTGTGAGGTATAATAAAAGCTCCTTAACAATATAAGGAAGCGATTTATCAAGTGCAATAATGCGTTTCGGATTTATTCTTTCTCTTAACGATGCAGGATCAGGAGCTTGTCGTAGGTCATGCCGGTGAAGTCGTCTATTATATAATGTGCTTTGCCAGTGATGGCTTCACGTGTATTGGTGGTGGCAAGTCCGATCACTGTTGCCCCGGAAGTCATTCCGGCTTGCAGGCCGTGGAAAGAATCTTCAAAGACGTAGGTGTTTTCGGGGGTGGCTTCAAAGATTTCCATCCCGAGCAGGAAGCAGTCGGGAGCCGGTTTGGAACGGGCAAACATCTCTCCGGTCAGGATGCGGTCTACCATTCCTTTAAATTCGGGGTGGGCATTGTAGACGTTAGCCATCTTCTCTTCGTTGGAGCTGGTGACTACGGCTATCTTTGCACCGTTACGGCGAAGATCGGCTATAAAGGCTTCTACTCCGGGGATGTATTCGTAGGACATCTTTTGCTCGTAAACGTAGAGTTCGGCGCTTATTTCAAGCTGGGCTTCGGGTTGGTCCGAGAAATACTTTTCATAGATTTGCAATAATGTCTGTCCCTTAATACGGCGGCCGAAATCTTCTTCATTCAGATATTTCCGTCCCTGCTCGTCCCAGAAGACTGTGTACTGCGTTTCTGTATCCATAATGACACCATCAAAATCGAAGAGTGCCGCAATCGTTTTCGTTGTATTCATATATAAACTTTCTTTTTACCTAAACGTTAAACCTTGTGTATCCGTCGTTGCAAAGTTCCGAATAATCATCGAATCAGGCAAATAATTCGTACCTTTGCAAAGCTAAAAAAAACGTAACATACGTTTTTATCCAACAAAATCTACTAGCGCATGAGCAAGAACGACCCACATATCTTAGGCAAAGAAAGTATCGGCAAATTGCTGTTACAATATTCCATTCCTGCAATTATCGGAATGACGATTACTTCTATCTATAATATTATTGATAGTATCTTCATCGGACATGGTGTAGGCCCAATGGCGATTGCCGGACTAGCCATCAGCTTTCCGCTGATGAATCTGGTGGTGGCTTTCTGTACATTGGTATCGGCGGGCGGTTCTACGCTGGCGTCTATCCGTCTGGGGCAAAAGGACATGAAGGGGGCTACGGAAATCTTGTCACACACGTTGATGCTCTGTATCACTAATTCGTTCTTCTTTGGTATTTTGTCTTTCATCTTCCTGGATGATATATTGGTTTTCTTCGGGGCCAGTAGCGAGACGCTTCCTTATGCGCGGAGCTTTATGCAGGTGATCTTATTGGGTACTCCTATCACTTATACGATGATTGGGTTGAACAACGTGATGCGTGCTACCGGATACCCGAAAAAGGCGATGTTGACTTCGATGGTGACGGTGGTAGCGAACATTATCCTCGCTCCTATCTTTATCTTCCACTTTGAATGGGGAATGCGGGGAGCTGCTACGGCAACGGTGATTTCACAGTTGATCGGTATGGTGTGGGTGGTGAGCCATTTTGTCAAGAAAGACAGTACGGTGCATTTTGAGGGGAATATCTGGAAGATGAAACGGAGGATTGTGGAGAGTATCTTCGCCATCGGTATGTCTCCTTTCCTGATGAATGTGTGTGCGTGTGCCATTGTGATTATCATCAATAACAGTCTGCAAAATTACGGGGGCGATATGGCGATTGGTGCTTATGGGATTATTAACCGTTTGCTGACGCTTTATGTGATGATTGTGTTAGGTCTGACGATGGGTATGCAGCCTATTGTGGGGTATAACTTCGGAGCACAGAAGATAGACCGTGTGAAACAGACATTGCGACTGGGGATTATCTCCGGGGTCGTGATTACCAGTAGCGGGTTTATTATCTGCGAGTTCTTCCCTCATGCCGTATCGGCTCTTTTCACGGATAGCGATGAATTGATTGATTTGGCCGTAGACGGTATCCGGCTGGCTGTATTGATGTTCCCGTTTGTAGGGGCGCAGATTGTGATTGGTAACTTCTTCCAAAGTATCGGGAAGGCTAAAATAAGTATTTTCCTTTCGCTGACGCGACAGTTGCTTTATCTTTTGCCTTGCTTGCTGCTCTTTCCCAACTGGTGGGGATTGGAAGGTATCTGGATTAGTATGCCGGTATCGGATGCATTGGCGTTTATTACGGCGGTTGTCAGTCTGATGATTTACATTAAGAAAGTGTCTAAACAACATCCGGAAACGGTAGCGGAATAAAGCATTAACTGCTTTACTCCGCCTGTTGGTTTTTATTCTTTATTCTGCTTTGATGCTCTTTACGGGGTTTTCATTGGCAACGTGCCAGGCTTTCACTACCACGCAAGCCACGATAACCAATAGTACCAGCAGGGCTATTCCTATAAAAAGTAACAGATCCATATCAATTCGTTCGCTAAACTGTTCCAACCATATTTGGCCTGTAAAATAGGAAGCGGCAGTACCTATCAGCACAGAGATTACGGAGATATTCAGAATGTCGTATATCAATAGTTTCAGGATGCCGGAGGCCTCTGCCCCATTCACTTTGCGTATGGCTATTTCCTTGCTGCGGCGTTGAGTTTCTCCATTCACATAGCCAATCAATCCCGTGATGACAATAAGCAGGATGAAGCAGGACGAAATCCAGACTGCGTTACGGAAACGGTATACGCTCTTATAGCCTTCGCGAATCATGCTGTCTACTGAATTGAAGTTCAGGGCTACATTCGGGAATGTTTTTGCCACACATTCGTTCAAGCGTTTCAGGTTCTCGTCATAGGGTTCTTTTAGACGAACATTGATGGTGTGATTGGCCGATTCTTTATCGGCAATCAATACGATAGGAGACTGACTGGAATAGAAACTTCTATTACGAATATCATCAAACACTCCCACGATGGTACCTTCTACCCCACTCACTGATTTTCCTACGGCACCATCGGTCCATTTCATCAAACGAACGAGTTCTTTATTTACCAATAGATCGCCTTTTTTCTTGATGGTAGTGCCTTCTGTTATTCTGATTCCCATCACATTCGGATAATCATAGTCGCACATATTGAAATTAAGGGTGGCAATGCGTTTGCCGTCGTTACCAATCAATCCACGTGTCCAATATTCTCCCAGTACGCTGTGTGTGGATGCCGATACCCCGTCCACCATCGGTTGGCGGAGCAACTCGTCTTTTACATGTTCTACTGTTTCGCCGGACATCCAGGTTTCGGCTTCTACCAGTCCCGGAATCTTGATTCCCATATCTCCATTCATCAGGTGAGAATATTGTAACAGGGTAACCAGCAATAATCCGAGTACAAAGGAGGTACCCGTGAACTGGACAAATAGTAATGAACGTTTCCATCCTCTTTTTCCATCCGTATAGTGCCGGAATACCTGCGTGACGGGAATACGTGAGAACAGTTTTCCCGGTATGCCTCCTGCCAGGAGGAAAAGGACTACTACAGTGAGCAAGGGTATCCAAATGATGTCCCAGGCAAACAGTGAGGCAAGGCTGGTTCCCAACAGGTCTTCGATCAATTCGCCCATGTTGATTATCAACAGGAAGCTAAACAGGACGGATAGTAGAACCAATACTCCGGTTTCTGCCAGAAACATGCCAAAGATGTTTCCGGAACTGGCTCCACTGCATTTATGCACTCCTACGCTTTTTGCACGACGACTGATAGTGGCTATTGAAATCAACATATAATTCATGATGGCTACAAAAAACACTGAAAAGCCGAGGAAGCCGAATATCATCAAACGTTTCTGGGTATCGGCAGAATCCAGATGGCGTTTCGAAAGAGGAACAACGCTGTATTCCAACTTCCAGTCATCCCATTGCAAGGGGCTGTATTTTGCCATTACTTGTTGAATTTTGCTGTTCACCTTGTCTATATCCGACGCATGACGCAAGCGTGCAAAGGCATAAAAGATATCATTCCCATTCCAACCGTTACCACTCGCATAGCGACCATCGCGGTGGATGGTAATCACAAAGTCACGGGAGAGCATCGAATTTTCGGGTATGTCTTTATAGACGCCGCGAATTGTGAGCTCCAACTGCTTGTCGGCCGAAAGGGTTTTCCCAATAGGGTCTGCGCTACCGAATGTTTCACGGGCAAAATGTTCTGATACAAATATGCTATTCGAGATGATGAGATCTTTCGCGTTCCCTTTTAGTACGGGTATACCCATCGTTTCAAAGAAACAGGTGTCGACCATCATGTAATTTGCTTTTGACAGCAGTTTGTCTTCCTTATAAATATGATAAAACTGGGAAGGAAGTACACAGGTGGCTGATTCTATTTCTTCAGGCATATCCTGCGCCAAGGTAAAAGCTACCGGATCACAGACGGTATAGTCATAATTCATTCCGTCATCACCCTGCACTTCGCCGGTCGTCATATTCTGTGCCGCTATTCTCGCCATTATCAGATTCTCCGCTTCCGGGTAACATTTCTCATAGCTCATCTCAAAAGCTATTTGCGAGAAAAGCAAGATGCCAACTGTTAGTCCTAAAGAAAGGGAGAGCACTCTTACGATATTCAAAGTACGCTCATGCAGTAATGTACGTATGCTATAATAGATTTGTCTCATACTTGCTTCTGATCTGGTTTATGCTATCACACTGGCTACCAGGCTGCCGTCGAACAAATGAACTGTACGATGGGCAAAGGATGCGTCGTGTTGTGAGTGTGTCACCATGATGATGGTTGTTCCTTCTTTATTCAGTTCGGTCAACAGGTTCATCACTTCTGCCCCATTCTTTGAGTCGAGGTTACCGGTCGGCTCATCGGCGAGAATCAGTTTCGGGTTGGTCACTACGGCACGGGCAATGGCGACACGTTGTTGCTGACCACCGGAAAGTTGTTGCGGAAAGTGTTTGGCACGATGGCTGATGTTCATCCGTTTCAGAATGTCTTCTACCATGCGGCGGCGTTCGGATGCTTTAAAGCCCAGGTATGTCAGAGGAAGTTCTACATTCTCGTAAACATTCAGCTCGTCGATCAGGTTAAAGCTCTGGAATACGAATCCGAGTTTGCCCTTACGCACATGGGTACGTTCTTTCTCTTTCAATCCGCCCACTTCTTCACCCATCAAGCGGTAGGAACCTTCGGTGGGGTTATCGAGCAAACCCAGAATATTCAACAAAGTGGATTTACCACAACCGGAGGGGCCCATAATGGCTACAAACTCTCCCTCTTTTACTTCAAGGTTTACGTGATTCAAGGCAACTGTCTCTACTTCGGAAGTACGGAATACTTTACTGATGTTGTTTATTTCAATCATACTCTTTTTATTTATGTTTTTAATTATTCACTTTTAAGGCTATTCACCGGATTTTCATTGGCAATCCGCCACGATTTCCAAAGTACGCAGGCTACGATAACGAGAAGATTTACAATCGCTATCAGTACATACGCCGCCCAACTGACAGGCACGTGCTCGGCAAACATATCCATCCACATATCATTGACGTACCATGATGCCGCTACACCGATCACAACGGCTGCAACGGCTACATAGAGCACATCTTTCACCAACATTTCCAGAATGCCGGAGGCTTCGGCACCATTGACTTTACGTATGGCAATCTCTTTGGAACGGCGGCGGACTTCATCGGTTGTGTAGCCTATCAATCCCATCATCATCACAAAGAACATGGTAACCGCCGCCAGTATGGTAGCATTGCTGAAGACGCGGATGGAGTTATAACTCTCTTTTATCATCTGCTCCATCGAACGGAAATCGACCGTTTTATCGGGGAAAGCGTCTGCCGATACTTTATTCAGTTTCTGAAGATTCTCTGCAAAAGGTTCTTTCAGCCGGACATGAACACAGTTTCCGAAATTCTTGGTACTCATCAGGATGAAGGGTGCTTGCGGGTTGGTGAAATTACCGATCCGGAAGTCTTTAATCACTCCCACTACTTTACATACGTAGCCTGAATTATAGACAGTACGGTTCAATAGCTCTGTTCCCCAATGCATCCATTCGCCGTATGTTTCATTGATGGCTACTTCGTTTTCATTCCGTGGCATACGCCCCTCCTTCATCACCATACCCATCATCTTTGGATAGTCTTCCATCATTTCGCAAAAACGGGAGGAGAAAAGTGATTGTCCACTTTCATCCTGAATCATCGTTCCACTATAACTATAGACGGGATGGGAATCGGCACTGGACACGGACTCTACATAAGGCAGGCCACGGAAGAAAGTCAGGGCATAGTCCTGGTTTTCTTTATTGCCGAAATCAGTATTGGCTACGACAACGCGCTTCGGATTGTATCCCAGGTCTTTGTTCAAGACATAGTAGTATTGCAGCATCACCACATACATCAATCCGCAGATGAAAGCTACGCCGGCAAACTGCACGAATAATAGCGGGCGTTTCCATCCTTTTTTTCCTTCTGTGTAGCGGCGGAAGACTTGTGAAACGGGGATTCTGGCAAAGATGCGTCCGGGCAGTGCTCCTCCTATGAGGAACAGGATAGCTACCGTCAGCAGGGGTACCCAAAGACGGTCTAAAGAGAACAGGGCTCCGAGTTCAACGGCGGTTGTGTCTTCTATAAAGTCGCGGAAGTTCAGTAAGATTAATCCCATCAATAGCAAGGCGAAGAGAATAATGATAGCTGTTTCCAATAGGAACATTCCCAGGATTTTGCCGCTGCCTGCACCGCTACACTTATGTACGCCGATGGCTTTGGCACGGTATGAGAGTGAAGAGATGGAGATCAGTACGTAGTTCAAGGTAGCGATAAAAAGGATGATTATTCCCAAGATAGACATGATGTTCCGCATCCGCTTCACGTCCGGTTCTTCCCTGTATACATCACGGATCGGCTTTACAAAAGCGGTATAACCTACCACTTTCTGGTCTTCCGCAGGACGATATTTCTTTATCAGGTCATTCAACCGTGCATTCACCACGGATTTGTCTGCTCCGGGACGAAAACGGATAAATGCGATCCAGCTATCGCCTCCCCTCCAGGAGTAATTTCCCCATCCACGGCTCCATACGGTAGGCAGAGAAATCACTGCATCCGGTCTGACGGTAGCATTTTCGGGTATGTCGGCGTACGTGCCTTTCACTGTCAGTTCTATTTCTTTATTATAGGAGATTACTTTGCCTATCGGGTTTTCTTGGTCGAACATCTTACGCGCCAACCGGTCACTAAGAAAGACAACATCTTTCTGCATCAGTTCTTTTTCCGGAACACCGCTCAAAACATCGATACCCATAGTTTGAAAGAATAGTGAATCGGCTGTCACTTTGTTAGCTTCAAAACGGACACTTCCATAATAAAGAGGGGCACTCATCCAGACACAATAGCTGGTGGCTGCTTCCACTTCTTTAGGAAAGTTCTCCTGTATGGCACCCGCCACCGGTCCGCAGTTCATTTCCTGCGGCTCAAAGGTTTGGCCATTGGCGGAAAAGACGGAGAAGATCTGATACAGGTTATCATAATCTTTGAAGCATTTGTCAAAGCTCTGTTCGAAAGCCACGCGGGCAAACAACAGGATGCTCATCGTCAGCCCCAACGCCAAAGAGAGGATTTTGATAACGTTGGAACCATGCCCCCGCAATAAAGTACGGATCACATAATAGATTTGTTTCATATTATATTTTATTTCTGTTTTTTCTATTTTCAAGAATGCAGAAAGCATGCCAAAAAAGAATAACAATTCATTATCAAGTGTTTATCATTTCAACCTTTCTGAATATTGTCTAAAAATTAGACAGTACCGTCTAATTTTTAGACAACCGGGAGACTATTCCATTTCTCCTTTAAATTGTTCCAACAGTCTCTATTATCCATGGGGAGATTGTCCATCCCGATAGAAAACTTTATCTTTGCATCTAGTTTTCTAAACTATTAAAGTAATGATGAAGAGGAAGAATTTATATGCACTGTTTTCGTGCCTGTTCCTTTCGGGATGCGGTATGATAGACTATCATCCGTATGACGTCCGCATCAGCGGAGAAACAGAGGTCAACGCCCACAATATGGAAAGAATAGAAGCAAATTGCCAGGGTAAAACTACGATACGGTTCGTGACAATGGGCGACTCACAACGATGGTATGACGAAACGGAAGATTTTGTAAAAGCAATCAATCAACGAAATGATATTGACTTCGTTATCCACGGAGGGGATATGAGTGACTTCGGACTGACTAAGGAATTTCTTTGGCAAAGGGATATCATGAACGGACTTCATGTGCCTTATGTGGCTCTGATCGGAAATCATGACTGTCTGGGAACGGGAGCGGAAACCTACAAGGCTGTATTCGGCCCCACAAACTTCTCTTTCATCGCAGGAGATGTGAAGTTTGTCTGCCTGAATACCAACGCTTTGGAGTATGATTACTCCGAACCTGTACCGGACTTTACCTTTATGGAAAATGAGATAACGAACAGGCGGGATGAGTTTGAAAAAACGGTCATTTGTATGCACGCGCGTCCCTATACGGATGTGTTCAATGATAATGTGGCAAAAGTATTCCAACACTATGTCAAACAGTATGCAGGAATACAGTTCTGCACGGCCGCCCATACCCATCACCATCAGGACGATGTGATTTTTGATGATGGAATACATTATGTTACCAGTGATTGTATGGATTACCGTACTTATCTGGTATTTACAATAACTCCGGAAAAATACGAATATGAGCTGGTTAAATACTAATTATATCTTACGCGCGGGAGTACTGTCCGTGCTTCTCCTGCTTCCCGGTCTGATGTCTGCTACCTGCAAGAGGGATACAATCATCAACAACTACAAGGATGATTCGCTCCGTTTTATCATCAAGGATGATTCAATTATCACCTTTCGTAACGGGGAGTCTTCATTCACCATTATCAAAGCGGACTCCGTGTTGCCTGCCACACCGAAGCACACCAAACATACCCGCTACGATAATCGGGTTCACCGTTTCCGCAGAAACTGGGAACGGATTATCCCGACTCATTCCAAAATACAATATGCCGGAAATATGGGATTGCTCTCTTTCGGTACAGGATGGGATTATGGAAAACGTAATCAGTGGGAAACGGATGTATTGCTCGGATTCATTCCGAAATATTCTTCGAAGAAAGCAAAAGTGACCATGACGCTCAAGCAGAACTATATGCCCTGGAGCATTAATATTGGAAAAGGATTCTCGACAGAGCCTCTTGCCTGTGGTCTTTATGTGAATACCGTATTTGGAAATCAGTTCTGGGTGAACGAACCGGAACGTTATCCGAAAGGGTATTA
>ENA-UEPJ01003484-UEPJ01003484.1-human-gut-metagenome-genome-assembly--contig:-NODE-3484-length-13916-cov-4.419973_pt1 | contig 13916 bp, 11 predicted proteins | sample MGYA00242890_ERZ507896 | MGnify/ENA primary metagenome ERZ507896 (study PRJEB26167, sample SAMN06115508) | human gut metagenome | host: Homo sapiens | place: China:Qinghai | collected 2015-08-20... | reverse complement strand
AAAAATCATATTTATACAAATTTTAACACGCGGAAAAATCCTCTCAATCCGTTGCACTTGGCTTTACCTATTTCCACCTCTTCATCCGGATTGGAACTCCATCGTTTACCCATATTAAAAAACTCGGTATTTCCAGTCATAACGGCATTTGTTGTCGCTTTTTGTCCGGGACCGACGAAATAAGGACTATAGAATTTGTATTGTAGTTCATCCGAGCCCGGCCTTTGCAACAATTTGGATGCAAACCGACTGTTATAGAGCATCATGAAAGAATTGAGACGCGGATCATCATACAACGATGCCGGAGTTACATTACCTTCATAAACACCACCATAAGAAGATGTAATAACTACAAGCCAGTTTTCCTGAACGTAACGCGGACGCGCTTCAAGTGCTTTCATTATTTTACCGATGAAAGCATCTACATTGTAAATCGCATCAATAACCTCACTGGTAGGAGTTGTCTCATTGCTCCAGAATCCATGTTGCTCACCAGTCTGTTGAACACCGCCGAACTGTGCAACTACGATATCCGAGATTGTTTCACCATTGATTTCAGCAATAAGAGCATCAGCGGTTTCACTGTCGGCCGAAGTCTTTCTTTTAGTATCGGCAACACTCCCGAAAGCTCCGAAAAACTCCGTATCGGAAGAATAAAAGCTAACTTTTAGATTTTCATCCGCCTCTTTCAATCGTTGAAGAAAAGAAGGCGTTTCGAGTTCGTCAATTCCTTGATTGACATCAAGCCCGTTCTTTGTTGTTCCGGTCAGCAAATTTGCCCATCCACGTTCTTTACTTACCCCTTCTTCATTGTCGGCAAGTCCGTAAAAAGTAAACAAAGATTTATCCGTCATGGAGCGGATAACTGGAGCCTTTCGTGTATTGTACGCCTCATTAACGGCTATTCCGGATGCACCATCGATAACCACCATCAATACGTGTCCCGTAGTATATTCAGTACCCGACTCCGGATAATCATCAGTCAAAAGCCTTTCCATATCCTCATTGCACGAGAATGCAAATACAGCAAACAGGCAAAGCATTATATTTTTTATCAACTTTTCCATTGTATTTCATAATAAGTTATTCATAATCAACTTCTATCATCATCGCATTGCGAACCATATTACCATCAAAACGACTGAAATCACCAAGCAGCAGCAATCCGTTTGAATTGGTCGAAGTACGAGTTTCAATTACTTTGTAGAGTTCACCCTGGAAGATGCCCGGCACATTAAATTGTTGCAGCGCCTTTCCATCACGACCCAATATAAGGAAACCACGGCGAGTTACACCATCGTATTTCGTAAACGCACCTGAAACAACAATATTATCATTATCAAGCAGACAGGCAAAATTGGCCAATCCTCCTTCCATTTTTCCGATCTTGAAAATTTCATCACGTGTGCCATCATCATTCAACATAACTACACTCTGTGCAGGAATACCGTTGAACTCAGAAAACTCCCCAGTTATAAGGATTTTCTTTTTGTTTTTATTGTACCGGATTTTAGTAATACTTCCATTTGCGCCCGTACCGATGTTTCTCATAAAAGTTTCATCAAGGGTACCTTCGGCATTCAACTTCACAATATTCTTCACAGACTGTCCATCGAAACTGCTGAATGTCCCTACTATGACAATACCGTCACTTTCGACCATACAAGCATCTAAAATCTGCCCGATAACTCCTTCTGCATCCCTGCGATAGCTATCATCAAGTTCTCCAGTCCTTGACATACGCAATACACTCGCAACCTTCGAATAATCCAAAACCATACTCTCAGCATAGGATTTTTCGGTATTAATACGACAGTAGTTTGTAATATTTCCTACTGCTACCACCTTCTCATTGGAAGTTATAAATGTACGGACAGGCGCTTCAAGAGTTCCCCCGTTGAATACCGGTATCTTACAATTTATGCTTGTATTATTCTTTTTCGAAGGCAGCGCTACAGTTTTATAATACGAGGCTACTTCATTAGTAGCTATCGTGATGTTATTGACCGGCAACTTATCCCAGCCGTATTCTGAAAATTTACCCGACAGAAGAACCCTGTGGTCACTAGGAAAATAAGTAAATGAATTAAGGTAACATTCAATATCTGTCACTCCCGGATTGGCCAGATCAATGCCGGCTCCCTGACCAGGATCAAGTTTGAAGTCAGTTACCCATTTTCCCGATACAGAGCCGTCTGTCAAAACCATAGATATACAAGAAAACCTCTGCGAGCTATTTTCATTGTAGTAGGCCTGCATATAGTCGCCAACAGGATAATATACCCGTGCTTTTGAATAATGTTCCGCACAATCGTAAATAGGTCCCGAAGTGCCTTTAAAGCCGTATGACTGATCTATCTTAATATTTCCTAATACAGTGAGACGAGGTCCATAGAAAACCTGTTCTTTCAATACAATATAAGCCGTACCCGAACTAAGATTTCCAGGTACTTTCACGGTGATTGTCGTGTCGGTAGCAGTTACAATTTTAGTTTCTTCATCAGAAATATAGAACTTGAAATCGTAACGTCCTGATTGCGGATCACACCAGTTCAACATCCCTTTTGCTTTGAATACAACCGTATCATTGGGATAAGCGCTTTCCGGAGAAGGAGATTCAGCCAGCAAACCGATTCCAAGCGGAGCTTTTCCTCCACTGTACGGATCATCTTTAATATTGCTGTTCAGATCACTGTTACAGGATGTTACCAATAACGAAGTGAATACGGAGCAAACAATCATTAACGAATAGATGGTAATATGTTTCATTGTACTATCTTTATTTATAGTTAATTATCCGGTTCTGTTTCTATTGTCGCATTTATAGCTTTGGTAGCGAAAAGATATGGTTCAAAACCAAATGCATGATCGGTTAATCTGAGTACATGTACCACTCCGTTAGTCGGTTGTATATCAGATGTTGCTACATAAGCGTTTTTCATATCTCCTATAGTGAAATCATAGACATAAGAGTATATGATTTGTCTTGCACCGGCATATTTCACATTGTTTGCATCATAATAAACAACACCCATGTTCATAGGCTGCTGACCATAAGATAAAAATGCCTGTCCCGGATAGGCTGCTATGGCAGTCGTATCAATTTGAGGTATATCTTTCAGCAAATATTTATCTTTTACAATGTACATTGACAGCATTTCACGCCAGACTTCCGGTTTTATCTGACTAAAACTCTTGATGCTATCATGCCCCATACGATACCAAATACGGTTCAGATAATTAAAACTACCACGGATTGACCAATCGGTAGGTGCAAAAAAGGTAATTTGTTCGTCTTCAAAAACATCTTCCATACCGGACAGCCGGATGACTTCCACCAAATCTTTAAAATAATCGGGTCTTGATTGCAAATATTGCATCATATTCCCATTATAATAAGGGTTCGCTTTTCCACCATCAATTAAATAACTATCATCGGCACAATTGTACATGAGTACTGCCAAAAGGCAACATCCGACAATTTTCTTCCATAATTTGATATTATTTTTCATATCTATACATTTTAAGTTTATCAGAGTTACTCCCAAAATAAATTCAATCCAATCTGTGTGTTGTTTTTCAACGCATTACGATGAATAGGCCATGTCCATGCCCCCACATTGAAATTAGTACGCGTCATCGGATTCATACAATAGTTTCTGTTATACACCTTTCCTGTACGAACCAAATCATAATAGTAATGTCCTTCACCGATAAGCTCTCTGCAGCGTTCCCAGAAAATAGCATCCATCAGTTCACTACCCGAGGTATTTATTTCGGAAGCATGTGCCCTATTGCGGACCCGATTGAGTAATTCGCAGGCTTTCGTATCGTTAGTCCCCAAAGCGGCAAGAGCTTCAGCATACAACAAAAGTGCACCTGCATAACGGAATACTATTTGATTGCCGGAGTTGGACGTAATTGTTCCGTTTCCATAAGTATCAATATTCCAAAATTTCTTGATTTCCTTAGGAGCAGAACTTGAAACCGAAGTAGAATATATCTTTTCGTCAAACCATAATTCTTTTCTCGCATCATCTTCATACATAGGGAACAGACTCATTAGATAATCTCCTGAATAACAGAACACTGGTGTATACTTGTTCAGACAGGAATAGGAAACATTATCAGAAAACTTTGCATTCATCATAAATATCTCATTGAAATTTATATTTTGTGCAATCTCAAACAAGCCTTCGTCTGACCCTCCTGCGAAAATCACGGAACTTCTATTTATATCAAGTAATGAATAAGCTCCATTGTTACGTTCCAGTTCCTCGCCTAGCGAAACAACATTCCTATAATATTGCTCTTTATTTTGTGCATCAAACTGTACAAGCCACAAGTTTATATGCATCATCAGCGCAATGACAGAACCTCTGGAGGCTCTAATCCCTTTGCTCGAATAAGATGAATATGACCATGGTAGTACTTCCGCTCCCGGATCATCGTCAAGCAAAGGTTGTAAGTCAGCAAGGCAATTTTGCAAAACTATAACCATATTGGTTCTTGGCAAGGGAGCTTCATTATAGGCATTTGTATAATAAGGCACATCTCCAAAAGCCCTTACGATGAAGAAATAAGACAAGTTACGCATGAAAATAGCTTCTGCCTTAAAACGACTCCGTTTCAATCCATCCATACCGGGCACTTTGTCTATCTCAGCAAGCAGAATATTGGCATCCTGAATAGCAGTATAAAACACATCCCATTGCATTATTAAACCGCCCCTAGCATCATCGGGATATGTATTACGCAATTCACCCATATCGTTGTTAGCCAGATAAGCTACATATTTATCCCCAGTGCTGTAGGCTGTTATTGGAGCGCACCGCATATCTCCGCTATACGTAAGGAAAGGACGTTGTGACATTGTTGCATTCCGAAACGAATTGTATATGCTCAACAAAAAAGCTTCCGCATTCGTCTCATTTCCCTGCGCCCAAAAATCATCACCCGATAATTTATCTTCACTCTTATTTGCAAGCGAATCACAACCGGCAAACAGGCAAGATACTATCAAAGTCATTATTAAAACTATATTTTTCATATTCTTCTATATTTAATCGTTCATCTAAAAATCCATTGAGACACCAAATGTCACAGTACGACCATTGGGATAACCACCGGATGTGTCATATCCCAAATTGTTTACATTTTCGGGATTGATGCCTGAATATTTGGAGAAAGTATAAATATTGTTCATACTAAAATTAAGCTGACATCGGCTGATCCTAAAAAAATCCAGCATTTTCTTTGGAATAGTATAAGCCACAGATATACCGTTAATTTTAAAATAAGAGCCATCTTCCATAAACAATGTCTGGTCGTATCTGAAAGGCTGAATAATACTTGAACGGGTATAATCAAACGGATTAGGATATTGGGCATAGATATTATCTTCTGTCCAGAAATTATATGCCTCAATAGGTGTTAAAGCTCCACTACCTGTAAGGTTCACCTTACCTGCTACAGGTGTTCCATAAGCCCTAAAACGGTCTGCCAGAGCCTTGTTGATAATATCACGTCTCAACGTAAACGAGCAGTTAGTGTTGATAGAAAACGCTTTATAACGAAGATTGATACTAATACCACCGGTCATTCGCGGCTGTGAATTACCTACAATCACCTTGTCTTTTTCATCGATGATATAATCACCATTTACATCCACCCAAATAGGGTCTCCCGCCTTAAAGTATGCTTGAGTAGAAGTATTCCCTCCCATCCGCAAGCGTTCTCCGGTCAGCGGATTAACAGGCACGTCTTCGTCAGTCGCATATACGCCTTTATACACATAGAGATAATTCCCCATCGCGTTAGAACCTAATTTATTCACCACTTCCGCATCACTGTTAATAATCTGCCGCACCTCGTTAGGCAGCTTTGCGATCACGTCTTTATTAATTGCCAGTGAAGTCGCTACATTCAAATCCCAATTACTTTGCCTTGACAACGGACGGACGTTCAACGAAAACTCCAATCCATAGTTAACCAAACTCGTTTTCGTACTTCTTACGGAATTAAAAGCATTGTGGTTAGCCAACTCTATCGAACTTAGCTGATTGTCAATTTGTTTGTAATACGCCTCGGCAACGAACATAATTTTATTATTAAGGAATGATAAGTCTGTTCCGAGATTCCATGATGTTGACGTTACCGGCTTCAAATCCGGATTCGGCATAGCGTTTTTATCAATAGGAATAATAGAAACTCCATTATAAGTATCTTTGCTCAGATTGTAACTTCCCCATATATCATAAATACTAGCTTTATAAGTGGTACTACGTCCCCAAGTTACACGAAGAGCTCCGGCATCCAGAAACTTCCATTTTTTAGCAAAAGATTCACGGCTGAAGTTCCAGCGAAATCCTAATGAAGGATTTATTGCCCATTTCGCCTGCGACCCATAAGATGAATTTATTTCAGGACGAATATTGGGAGTAAATACGTATTTCCCACCAGGCAGCGATAACTGAGGATCTATAATAAGTGCAAACGTATTCTTTTTATCTGAAAAATTCGACCTTCCAGCTGCCATGGACGGCATACCGGACGACCATATATGGTCACTTGCCAATCCATTCAGCATAATAAAGTTACCGCTATACTTTTCGGATGAAAGTTCAAAACCTCCCTGTAAATCAAAATTTACAATTCCCAATTTTACGGTTCTTGACAATAATGAACGAACATACATATTATAACTATATTCACTACCGTTATTCCAAGTAGCCCTATTGGCATTCAAAATACCCGGCGTAAATTTCTCATTCTCCACAGTTCCGTATTTATATCCTAAAGTACTTCTCCATCTTATATCAAATGGCAACAGATACATGATATTCATACTTGCATCATAGACTACATTCTGATTATCTGCCTGGACAGAAAAAACAGACAATGCAGAATTGGAAGCTGTATACATAGACGGTGGAGGCAACAAGGAAGAAGCTGCCGAACCTGCGGCTACGCCGGATTGTGAGAAAGCATTTCCGCTACCATTACTATTTCGGGTTAATGTAGTGGCAAGATTTAGATCCAAATGAAATCTATCATTAGGCTTATATCCTACTGCTGCCCTGATACCGTATCGGTTAAAGTCCGTGTTTTTCACAATTCCTTTTTCCGTATAATAGTTTGCATTGATCTTATAGTCAAATTTCTCATTAGGTTTACCAGAGAAACTAAGATTATGAGTTTGATTGTAAGTCGTCTGATAAAAGACACCCTGCCAATCCGTATTATTATTGTAATAAGGATTCAAGCTATCTGACAGTGCCTGCAATTTATGGATTTCATTATATCCATGATAGGCGGATGTATCATTTCCCAAAATTTGCATAATTCTGAGCGCTCTCTCCGCCCCGCCTGCAAGTACATCTCTCAACCTCGGTGGTGTTTTCACTACAAAGTTAGCCGAATAAGAAACTTTCGGTTTGGCTGTTTCTCCTCTTTTAGTTTCTATAAGAATTACTCCATAAGCACCTTTTGAACCATACAGGGAAGTTGCAGCTGCATCTTTCAATACTTGGATATTCGCAATATCTTCAAGTGGAATCATAGCCAACGGACTGACTGTTGCACCTGACAGCAAACCAGCTGCATCATAGCCCGTTACGTCTTCCTGCGGTATACCGTCAACTACAAACAAAGGAGGAGTCAGCCCCATCATAAACTCGCCATCACCGGAAGATTGAACGGAAATATCCGAGACTCCTCGAATTGAAAAACTTGGAAGACCTCCGGGAGTACCATTATTCATCTGAATATTTAATCCGGGAACACGCCCTTGAAGCAACTCCATCGGATTAGCAACAGGAGTATTGACCAGATCTTCTGCTTTAATAACCGTAACCGATGCTGTTACCGCAGCCTTGCTAACTCTTTTAAATCCGACTACAACTGTTTCATCAAGCATATTCTCTGTCGGACTCAGATATATTTGCATGCGTTCTGAAGGTTTAGTAACTTTGACTGAAAGACTGTCGAACGCCAGGAAAGAGAATACAAGTCGGTAACCACTCTTAACTTTTGTAGAGAATCGTCCGTTATCATCAGTTGTGGTTGAAAGCTGAGGCACAGTTTTTCCACTTTCATTTTTAACAATAACAGAAGCATAAGGCAATGTAGAATTATTGCTTTTATCTTTGACTACACCACTGACAGGAATATCCTGAGCCCGAACACCAACCGAGGTGACGGCAATCGCCATAGCCAACAAGCCATATTTAAATATATTTCTCATATTAGAATCATGGTATTAATTAGTTATTTTCCATCTTCAAACAAGGGGGCTCCTGCTGTAAATACAACTATTATCTCCCAATGAGCTTCCTTGTATATCGCAAATTCAAATGACATAGTGGATGTCATACGATAACCACTTGCTGTAATACGGTCATATAAAAAATTGACATTTATTCTATTACCATCTTTATTGGTATATTTTGATTTCATTTCAACCAATGGCATCGGATAAACTACATCGTACTTTACATATTCATCTGTTTTCTCCATGTTGAAACCATGAATCAGATTAGCCCAGTCTGTCTGATTAAAAGATGAAGGAGAGATCGGTGTATAATCCGGTCCATAAAAACGAAAAGTCAAACTTTTTACATCATCATCATTATCTTGGTTCTCACGAAAATAAATATGTACATCTTCAGGAAACATATAGTCTCCACTTTCTGTTTGAAAAAGGGTTAACGAATTTGGTGTAACATAGTCCTGTCCCTCCACCAACCCTGTTTCCGGATCGTATATACTCGGTTCGTAATCACTTTCTCTGACAGGTATAAGCTGCATATCAGTAAATGTTTTATATCCTCCCGAGTTTTTCACCAGCACATCAAAAATATAGCCATCACTCGGAGCACACTGCACAAAAGAAGATTCGGCATTGGACCACATCATAAATTCTCCGGAATGCTTTTTAACCTGAAAAAGAGTACGATATTCTATTTCTCTTTTAGCTTCTATTTCTTCTATAGACTTTTCGGTACCCATATATGGAGTTTTCCAAACTTTTACCGGGAAATATTCCGTCAATTCAGGTGCAGGACTTCCGTCGGCCCTCACGATTCGTGATATTTCGAAAGTAAGAGGAAGCGTTGAATTACCCGATGAAAAGTTGTCGGACATCAAAGTATTTTTTCCTAGTTGAGGACGATATAGTTTTGTAGTAAAATTGACGTCTCTGTCGAAAGCATCCAAACTATCCGGCAAATATTTATCGACACACGATATGCTTAATAATACGCAGGAAAACAGCAGCGCAATATTTTTACTTCTTATATTCATTGCCATAATTATTAAATACGTAAATAAATTCATCAAAACCGAAACTGTGTTGAGGAGAAAGGATGTGAATGATACCATTATTTGTATAAACATCATTCCATACCGTAGAAACTCTGTTCCAGTTATCTTTTACCTGAGAGTTTTTCATATCACTGAAAATAAGCTGTTTGACTCCTCCGCCTACAAATCCGGATGCCGGTTTGCGAGAACATTCTATATTCATTTGATAATTGTACTTCAAAGAATTTAAGGAGTTATTTCCTTCATTGGCTAGAATATTATCGGTATCGTAACTACCTTTAATAATGTACTTGCATAACATTCGCTCAAGGTCAGCTCTATAATCATAATGATATTCGTTAATGATCGTATCATTTAAAGTCGGTGTTATAACATTAACGATCGTATCTTTAACAACAAACGGTTCAATTAATAAATCACTCAAATAAATCGCTTCACCCAACTCCTTTTGTTTACGGTACGCGTTAAGTTGCGCCAATGAGGAACGGATACATGCATCCGGTATGGCAAAAACTGTATATTGCACATCCGTCTGTTCCATCTGTTGTATGAAATCGGGAATATTGTTGACAAGAACCATCATAGAATCAAATTTCAAATTCAGCCTTTCATTCCCTGTGGACAAATAATCCAGAACGGTTCCATTAAATACTTCGGTTTCATTTTCCTCAGGATATGAAGCCACTTCGTAATCTGTACAAGACAGCATCCAAAGGGAAGCCGAAGTCAGACATAAAATAAATAGTATCTTATTCATTGTCGTTTTCTTTTTATTTCCAAAACTCATTTTGTTCAATCTGTGAATTAGCAGTAATGATATCTTCCGATACCGGCCAGTAGATTCCACCACTGCTGATCAGTCGCAAGAATGCCTCATTATCTTTCATCAGCTTTTGCCGACGGACAAGGTCATACCACCTCCAGCCTTCTCCCATAAGTTCTCTGCGACGCTCTTCAAATATCTCGGCAATTAAGCTTTCGCGATTATTCCCAAAATCCTTTTTAAAAGATACTTCTCTCAATCCACGATTTGTTCGGATCATATTCAGGTAGGATACAGCTTCTGTGCTCCTGTTTAGTGCGCATAATGCTTCAGCCCGTAGCAAGGTGATATCTTCAAGGCGAGTGAAAACAATAGACGAGCCAAAGACTCCGAAATCATTGTCTTTCGCCGATCCATCCTGAATAATCTTTATTTTACTGAACACCGGAGTTTCTTCATTCAAATTCTGAACATAATAGGATGAATATTTGATGGTATCTATGATTCCAAACCGCAAGTCATCAAAATTGGTAAAAATCGAAAATAAGCTGTCCTTTGAAATGTATATTTCAGGATAGGATTTTTGTACCAATGGATAAGCTAAAGTCAACTGTTCAAGATGTCCGCTTTGAGTTGCTTCGTTATCATTGTGAGCAAAATTAAATCCTAAAATCCTTGAACCTTTTACACTCGCATTCGAGTAAAACAGCCCTGTTTCTGAAGTCAAGTCGGCAATAGAAGTATATTTTGCATTAATCTCAGATGCATGATCTATTATAAATGCAGAATATGTCTCGGCTTCTGCATAATTTCCCTGCCAAGCACAGATGTGAGCTAATACAGAGTATGCAGATAACTTATTGAACAGTTTTCCCTGCCATTGGGCCCCATATGAACCATAATATAAATTCGTTTGAGTACCATATTGATAGGGTAAATCCTTTATAGCTGTCAACAGTTCTGCCTTAGCATAACTCAGCACCGTTTGAGCGTCTGTACGGGGCATAGACGGAAAAGTTCCGTTATCATAAGAATAGGTGACTAACGGCACATCTCCCCAGATTCTTACCATATAAAAATAAGCAAATGCCCTCAAAGCGCGTACCTGAGCAATGTCATATTTCAAGTTTTGTTCAGAATACGACCGGTCAAGTTCGACAGTTCGTGGAGCTTTTTCCATAAAAACAGATGCCGCATTGATTACCGCATAAAATCTTCTCCAGTTAGATACTTTCTTCAACAAGTCATATGGCTTGTTCAATTCATTATCAGACACAGCTTGTAAATCACTACGCTTATAAACCGTAAAATCCCCCTTCCGCAAATCACCACATATCCAATGAGTATTGTTATCGGCTAAGGCTGCGCGTGTCAAGCCATATACTCCCATCAATGCTGATCGAGTATCTTCAAGGGTCTTCCATTGTTGGGTTTCCGAAGCTGCATGTTTGGGATCTACATCCAGAAAGTCATTGCAGGACTGCAGAAATAAACAGACAAGTGCGGAGAAAAGAGCTAATCGCAATTTTTTCATATTGTTTTTCATATTGTTTTTCATTTTTTATCATCTCCGATATTTTTAGAACTTAAATCTCAGTCCCAAAGAAATGGAACGAGGAATGGGAAGCGAATACCCGTCATAGGTACCATTGAAGTTAACTAATTCCGGATCACCTGCTGAAAAATTACTGAAAGATAACAGATTAGATCCTGTCAGATAGAAATACAAACTTTTAGGTATATTACTACCTACTTTCTTTATAGGAAGTGTGTAACCAACAGTTATATTTCTCAGTTTCAGGTATGACAGCTTTTCAAGGAACAAATCCTGTTCTGCACGGTAAGGATGAACACTGCTTTGCGGATTGTATATAGGATAATTATCACGCTGATTAGTGTTTTGCCAAAAGAAAATCTCTTTAACAGACTGCAAGGACTGAATATTATCCAAAGTCGCAAAGTCGTAACGTTGCTGATCGCGCATATTTAAAGCACTATGCCCCAAAGCAAAGAAGAGATTGAAGCTGAAATCGAATCCTTTATAAGCAAACAGGTTAGTCAATCCTCCTGTATAGGGTGGAATAGCATGTCCGGTCAGCACACGGTCATTGTCGTTAATCTGATTGTTTCCGTCAACGTCTGTCCAAACAGGATCTCCTGCTTTAAAAGGAACTCCATTTATGTTCAGTGGTTTCCCATTCATAACAGGAACTTCTGAGTCGTTTGTATAAATGCCTTTATTTTGATACACCCAAAAGGCATCAACTGACTGACCTACTTGTAATTTATGGTCGCCTATCACAGTTGTCTCCTTGTTTTCGGGAAGTTTCTCTAGTTTGTTCTTATTATAACTTGCATTGAAAGACAAATCCCACTTCAACGGAGTGTTCTTCAGAATGGATGCCGAAAGATTCAATTCCAATCCTTGATTACTGATATCCATTCCACTGGCCAGTTTATACTCATATCCCATTTCTTGAGTGACAGGCAAATATGTCAATAAATTCTTTTCATAATTCTTATACAGACTTATTTCCGCAATAATGCGATTGTCGAAAAAAGAACCTTTCAAAGCAAGCTCCATTTTATCAGAATAGGGAAGCTTTAAATCATAACCAACCCAACCCGATGCATACGGACGAGTGATTGTTGCAAATCCATTAGCTGAGGAAAGTAACGGTTCGCCACTCCATGTGATACTTGTAGCCAAGTATTGAGGACCTAATTCATATCTATCGGACTGGAATGATTTGGCTATTCGTGCATAAGATGCACGCAAAGACAATCCAGACAATGCAGTACTACCTGTAAAAAATTGATTCTTTAAATTCCATTCAGCAGAGGCAGCGGGTGTAAACATCCATCTATGATCCGACTGGATAGCGGAATTTCCGTCGTATCTTGCCAATAATCCCACATTAAGCAAATTCTTATACTTATAATCTAAAGCTATTGAAGTCGATACCCACCTATTCTCCAAACGATCAACATAACGATACTGCTTGAAGTTCCCGGTACTTGTTGTCGGCCCATGTCTCACCAAGCCAAAAAGATAAAGAACTAATCAAAACTGCCATTACTAATTTCAATATTACAGAAAAAAAGATAACAGCAAAGAAAAGCAAAAACATTTGGATTGAAAATTTCATTGAAAAAATTGCTGCACTGGATACAATTGCTATTGTAATAAAAATATACACAATGAAAAACTGAGCACATTTGCTTCCTAAATTTTCAACAATTCTATATAATAAATAATTAATTGGACGAACGATAAATTTATTTAACCCGCCATCCTTAATATCTGCCATAATTTCATATTCCACATTAGTAGTCATTACTTTGGAAATCAACCCTGCTAAAATTACATAACATATCATTTGCGGCAATGTATAATTATAGATAACCTCTTTATCAGAATTCATAAAAATTGCAATCCACATATTGATTTGGATAAATATTGGAAAAAACATACTAAAAAGACCAATGATAAAATCTATTCTATATTCCAGTGCATTTTGAAATCCTATACCAAAAATTTTCTTATATTTGTTCATCTAAATCCCTCCGAAACAAACTTTCCAAGCTGTCCTCCAATGGAACATCTTCAATATTTATATCATATACTGAAAATTCATCCATAATACATTTTATTGTTTCATTCATCTTCTCCTTTGCTACAGAAGCACTAATAGCATTTCCTAATATTTTAATCTCACCAATCTGAACTAAACTTTGCAACTTTTGATATGTCTCATCCTTTATCTCATTTTCCAACTTCATCGTTATATATTTTTTTGAGCTTGTATCACTTATTGCAGATAACCGT
>ENA-UEPJ01003472-UEPJ01003472.1-human-gut-metagenome-genome-assembly--contig:-NODE-3472-length-13955-cov-4.897752_pt1 | contig 13955 bp, 6 predicted proteins | sample MGYA00242890_ERZ507896 | MGnify/ENA primary metagenome ERZ507896 (study PRJEB26167, sample SAMN06115508) | human gut metagenome | host: Homo sapiens | place: China:Qinghai | collected 2015-08-20... | reverse complement strand
TGGTAAGTGATTTTACAGCCTTCGGCAAACGGAATTGGGAGGTAAAGGTTCAACCCCCGGTGCATCGAGTCGGTAAGCGTCGACACGCCCATCGACAACGGGGCCCCGACCAGGCCGGCGCCGCCGATCAGGCTGCGGGCCCGGCCCTCGACGACCGGTTCGCTGTCGCCGTCCAGGTAAATACGCAGGATACCTTCGCCGGAACCCGCTCCCGAAAAAGTCATCCAAAAACGGACGACGGCACCGGGACCGTCGGCGTCGAGCATCACGTATTCCGTTCCGTCGTCTCCTGCCGGATAAAATTGGTGCAGTCCCCGTTGCCGAACCAGCCCGGCTGATCCGGCGTTTTCGTGGCGGGATCGGTGCTGCTGGCCTGACGGCAGGCGAACGCAGGATACGGCCACCGGGCGATCTCGTCGCGGTCGGTCATTTCGCGCAGCAAAGTTTCGAGCGAAACTTCCGGAGAAGCGGGTTTCGCCGCCGTAAATAACAGCAGCAATCCAGCAAGCAACATACGATTTTTTTTCATAGAGTCAGAATTAGTCGATTCAGTCGGATTTAAAGGTAATAAAGTTTTTTCGAACCGCTCTGCATTTTCTGAAAAAGGCGTCGAACCAACCGGACGAACGACTCTGTTTCGTAAAACGGCGCAGGAAAATTTATGTATTTCAAACGGACAAAATTTTTACATTTCGCCGAAAATGCTATCTTTGTAAACCTAAAGCGACAACCGTGCGTTACTTTCTACAACTCTCCTACCTCGGCAAGGCATACAACGGCTGGCAGATCCAGCCCAACGCCCCGTCCGTGCAGCAAACCCTGCAACAAAGCCTCGGCACGCTGCTCCGTCGCCCGGTCGAAACCGTAGGCGCCGGGCGCACCGACACGGGAGTGCACGCCTCTTTCTACGTCGTCCATTTCGACACGGAAGCACCGATCGCCGATCCGGAAGATTTCTGCTACCACCTGAATGCGCTGTTGCCGTACGACATCGCCGTGCAACGACTGCGACGGGTGCGGAACGACGCACACGCCCGGTTCGACGCATTGGAACGGGAGTACAAATATTACATTTCACCGCGTAAAAACCCGTTCAACCGCGACACCGCGTACCAATTGGCTTGGCCGCTCGATCTGTGCCGCATGAACGAAGCCGCAGCCCTGCTGCCGGGAGAACAGGATTTCACCAGTTTTTGCAAGCTGCACTCGGACAATAAAACGAACCTGTGCCGCATCGCCCGCGCCGGATGGCAGCGGCAGGACGACGGGTTGCTGGTATTCACCATTGCGGCGGACCGCTTCCTGCGCAACATGGTACGCGCCGTAGTCGGCACGCTGCTCGACGTCGGCCGAGGCAAGCTGACTGCGGAAGATTTCCGCAGCGTGATCGCCGGGCGCGACCGCTCGCTGGCGAGCAGCTCGGCCCCGCCGCAGGGGCTTTTTCTGAGCCGGGTGACCTATCCGGAAACGATCTACATTTCAGACGATACGAACTAATCTTATAACCGCTATGAAAACTAAAATTCAGGAACTATTCAAAAAAATGTACGGCGACGGAGCGTCGTTCTTCGCTTCGCCCGGACGCGTCAACCTGATCGGCGAACATACCGACTACAACCTGGGATTCGTGTTGCCCGGTGCTATCGACAAGGCAATCTACGTTGGCGTCAAACCCAACGACGGACAGAAGTGCCGGATCCATTCGGTCGATTACGACCAGTCGATCGAAATGGATCTGCACGGCGAAAAACCGGCACAACAGTGGGCCCGCTACATCTACGGCGTAGTGCAGGAGATGGAGAAACGCGGGGCGCTGATCCGTCCGTTCGACATGACTTTCGGCGGGGACGTCCCGCTCGGCGCGGGACTTTCGTCGTCGGCCGCGCTCGAAAGCGCAGTGGGCTTCGCGCTCAACACGGTCTACAACCTCGGTTTTTCGCGCGAACAACTGGCCAAAATCGGCCAGATGACCGAACACAACTACGTAGGCGTGCGCTGCGGGATCATGGATCAGTTCGCCTCGCTGTTCGGCGATCACGGGAAGGTGATCCGGCTGGACTGCCGTTCGCTGGAATACAAACTCGAACCGTTCGATCCGACAGGCTGCAAAGTCGTGCTGTTCGATACGCAGGTAAAACATTCGCTCGCCTCGTCGGAATACAACGTGCGCCGCGCACAGTGCGAGGCAGGCGTCGCCGTGATATTGAAACACGTGGGCGGCATCGAGTCGCTACGCGACGTAACGCTCGAAATGCTGAACACCTACAAAAACGAAATGGACGACGTGGTTTACCGCCGCTGCAGCTTCGTCATCAACGAAAACCAGCGGGTGCTCGACGCCTGCGACGCACTCGAAAAGGGGGACTACGCGACTTTCGGCGAAAAAATGAACGGTTCGCACGACGGGCTGAGCAAATGGTACGAAGTGAGCTGCGAAGAACTTGACTTCCTGAACGATTGCGCTAAAGAATATGGTGTAACCGGTTCACGCGTAATGGGTGGCGGCTTCGGTGGTTGTACTATCAACCTTGTCAAGAACGAACTGTATGACAACTTCGTTGAAAAGACAAAAGAAGCTTTCAAAGCTAAATTCGGCAGAAGCCCGAAAGTATATGATGTAGTAATCGGTGACGGTTCACGCAAAGTAGAATAAGTTATTATTCATCAGAATTAAATAAGCAGGGCGTCTTTCCGGAATGGAAGGACGCCCTTACTTTTCAATTAACAAAAATCTAAAAACCTATTATCTAACCTAACCCTATAATTTCCTGTTTATTGTACGCCTTCCGTTGTCATCTGAATGCGTTTCATGGTACCGTCTTCGTTATAATACAAACGGTCGATGCAGACGGAACGGCGAAAACTGCCTCCGGCTGTATTGATGCTTCCATTATGATAAATGAAATACCAGTCGCCCTTGAACTCGATAATAGCCTGATGATTGGTATTGGAATTGCCGGCTATCTCATTAAGGATGCCTTTGTATTCCCAAGGTCCGGTAATGCTACGGCTCATGGCGTAGCATATCTTTTCCGGAAATTCAGAAGCATATGAAAGGTAATACCAGTCTCCACACTTATGTATCCACGGAGCTTCCGTATATCGGGGCAGATGAACCGGTACGATAGGACCATCCAGCTCGATCATATTCTTTTTCAGTTTGACATAGTAGCATTGGGTATTCCCCCAATAAAGATATGCCTGTCCGTCGTCGTCAATAAAAACAGTCGGATCGATATCTTCCCAAGAGATCTTGGTAAATTCGGTCGTCATATCATTGGTGATCAGTGCGGAACCACGGGCATCCACAAAAGGACCGACAGGCGAATCAGATACGGCTACACCGATGGATTTTCCGTGAATAGTGCCGTGTTCCACCGTCACATACCAATAGAACTTCCCGTCACGTTCTATCACCTGACTAGCCCATGCTTCCCCTTTTGCCCAACTGAAATCTTTGGCTTTCAAAGGTACAGGATGCTCCGTCCATGTTTTCATATCGGGAGACGAGAATACACACCATTCATTCAACTGGTAATGTTCTTTGGGAGGAGGACATTCATCATGTCCGGCATAAATGTACACCTTACCGTCATGCACCATAGCACCCGGATCGGCTGTATATTTATATTTTATGATGGGATTGCCATTGGCTACAAAAGTAGTGTCATTCTGCGCAGACAGCCCGGAAAAGGCTGCCAATACGCATGAAATCATAACTAGTTTAACGCTATTCATTTTATTTCTTCGTGAATTTATAAACTGCAAACGTGTTCGGTCCGAGTTCGGTGGTTAACGCATGACCATTGATCGTTACCGGTGTCTCCTGTGGAGTGATGGCAAACGGTTGTTCAAGCGTATTATCTTTGTCCTGGTCGAGTGAGCTAAGAGTGATGCAACGTCCTTCGGACAATACATCCTGCTTTTTCAGACCTTCGAAAGTCAAGGATACAGGCTGTGTCTTATCGGAAGTATTAGCTACTTTGACAATCAGTTCGTTCTTATCCTTATCATAGACTGCACTGGCAAAAAGTCCGTTTTGTCCTTCCGCCCCTGTTACCGGTTTCTTGTTCATAGTGAGAGGAAGTACATTCGTTCCTTTGTTCTGTGCGTACAGCTGCTGCACATAATAACTTACGGTACGCACCGAGTTAAGATTATCAAACCAAATCATGTCCGGACGCCATTGCCATCCCTCCACATGAGCGAAAAGCGGCGCATAAGTAGCCATATGTACGATATCGGCATTACGTTCCAATCCGGTCATGAAGGCTGCTTCGAGCAAGGCAGCATGGAAGTGGTTCCATTTCTTTCCTTTTCCGTGACAAGCATATTCGCCGGCAAATACTTTCGGTCCTTTGCGGTCATAGTTATCATAGCGTGCTCCCTGACTGAGGAACCAGCTTTCGGGACGGTAGAAGTGTTCGTCTACCAGATCAGCTTTCAGACGCTTCATCTCAGGCCACAGGTAATCAAATTCTTTTCCTTCGGAATTCGGGCCGGAACTGCCTACAATCATGATTTCCGGATGCGCCTTGCGAAGAGCCTTGATAAACGGTTCGAGACGTTCGGGATACTCTTTTCCCCACTGTTCATTACCGATGCCCAGATATTTCAAATTAAAAGGTGCCGGATGTCCCATATCGGCACGTACTTTCCCCCAAGTCGTGTTCACGTCTCCATTGGCAAATTCGATCAGATCGAGTGCATCCTGAATATAGCTGTCCAGGTCGCAAACTGCTACGTAAGCTTTTTCTTCATTGTTCTGATACTGACAGGCAAGTCCGCAGTTCAGGATCGGAAGCGGTGCCGCTCCCATTTCTTCAGAAAGAAGAAAATATTCATAGAATCCCAGTCCGTAGCTTTGATAATAATCCGGATAGAAACGATGGGTAAAGGTATATTGCCAGCGATTTTCGTTCAATGGACGGTTTTCTACCGGCCCCACGGATTTCTTCCAGTCATAACGGGTTTCGAGATCCGTACCTTCAACGATGCAACCACCGGGGAAACGGAAGACTCCCGGATGAATATCCGCCAAAGCCTGCGCAAGGTCTTTGCGAAGACCGTTCTCATGTCCCTTCCAAGTATCGACAGGGAAAAGGGAAATATGCTCCAAGTCTACCGTACCCTGGGAAGCAAGGAAAATACGAAGCGTTGCTTTAGGATTGGTAACACCCGCTTTTAAGATTATCTGATATTTCTTCCAGTCTTTGGAATCAATGGTCAGTGTCTGAGAGGCAAAAGCCTGATGTTCGCCCATAGATTTGATATCTACAAGTTCCACACGTATCTTTTCACCTGTACCTCCGTGCGGCAGACGTGCCCATACGGAAAAGCGGTATTCTTCACCTTGCTTAACCCCGATGCCGAAGAAACCTTCATTATCCAGTCCGGTATGCTTGTGGGCATGTCCCGAATTATCAAGACGCACATAATGCGGATTGCGTTCAAAAGGACCGTCATCCTGCAAAGTCACCTTTCCATAAGTCTTCCATCCCATCAGACGCTGAGGGAATTCGAATGAACGGTTCTTTACCAGTTCGGCATAAAGTCCGCCATCGGCAGCATAATTGATGTCTTCAAAAAAGAGTCCGTACATTGTCGGCTGGATTTCAGCACCCAACTTCTTAGTCTGGATCACCATTTCATTGGTTTGCGCATGAAGCGCCATGCCGGTAGATAAGGCTAATGCAGCCAGTAATTCTGTGTATCTTCTCATGGTTTTCAATAAAAATTATATATAGTTATTTGATTCTTTTTCCCCAGACAGAACGTCCCCGGCTATCGAGTCCGGTAAAGAGAATTGTTTCGGTTTCGTTCTCCCAATCGTGTCCTGCAAAGATAACCAGATTCTCAATCTTCTCCGAGTTCAAATCTACCATTAATAGATGTTTTTCGGTCAAAAAGGACCATTTTCCATTCATTTGAACTATATTCCATTCGTTATCGGTCATCTGCCCTTTGCACGTGCCGTCTTTTACCAAAGTCACTCGGGTGGACAAGTTCCATTCCTTCTCTTTCAGTTCTCCCTCTCCCCATAAGATCTGTCCGGCTTCCAGCTGACGCTCATACCTTGGTTCCTGCACTCGTATGATTTCCCATTCACCGACCAGATCTTCTTTGCTGAATTGACGCGAAGCAGTCCCTGCATATCTCTCGGGAGAAGCGACCGGCCAGCCTTCGGGAGTGAAGAACAACTGCCGTATATGTAACACCATTAACTGATTTTGCGGTGACAGACGTCCCTGATGTGCCATAAAATAGTTTCCTTCACCGTCAGAAAAGACGGCACAATGCGCTGTACCCGCCCATCCGGTATGGTTCTCAAAACGATATGGTGCAGTCAGTATCGGGAAGTTGTTGGTCGTATCTTTCACAGCCTTGCCAAAGTAGTCCGTAAACGGACCTTCGGCAGCATCCGAACGGCTGACACGTACATTATAAGTCGTCATCAGCGGATCATAGGAAGTGAAAAGATAATATTGTTTCAGCTCCGGATGATAGATTATTTCCGGTGCTTCGAGATTGTCCTTCCGATAGTTGGCACGCCGTGCTACAAGGTGCCCCAAATCGCCTTCGTTTAAGGCTAATCCGGTTTCAGGATTCAGTTCGACGCAATACAGACCACCGAAGAAGGAGCCGTAATGCATCCACCATTTACCGGTATTTTCATCTGCTATGACGCTCGGATCGATAGCATTCATCGCGGTAGAATCATCTGTTTTAACGATACAGCCTTTCTGCGTCCATGGCCCTTCGGGAGAAGTTGATTCGGCAAGTCCTATATAGGATGTTTTACGTCCGAATGCGGATACGCAATAGTAGAGGCGGTATTTATCTTTATAAGGGATGATATACGGTGCCCAGATATTGGTCGCCCCCTGCCCTCCTGCATGAGACTGTACCCATTGAACCGCTTCTTCCGGTATTTCAGGAAATGCCCATCCCAGAAATTCCCAATGTACCAAATCCTTAGAACGGCGCATCTGGATAAATCCCAACGGCACGCCTTTCTCTCTCGCTTCTTTCCGGTTCTCACCGAAAATCGCATCTGTAGAATACATATAATAATAGTCGCCCAGCTTCCGGCAGGACGGATCGTGTACATTGTATGTTCCCCATTGACGGTAATCTTCCATTTTGGCTACTGATAAATAATTATCATCCCAAGAATTAGCAGAAGGAGTCGGAGTAAACACGGAAGAAGTGCAACTTACAAAGAAGCTGCCTGCTACTAAAAGAACTGGCAAAAACAAGTTTTTCATAATATCTGTGTATTCGTTCATCAATTATGCTACAAAAATACGCCCCGTTTCCCCTATGAAAGGTGGACATACGAACACGATTGGTGGACAATCCGATAATCTGCTGAAAAGAAGCTCTTCCCATTTTTGTGATTGAAGAGATTCTTCTAACTTTGCCCTTATTAATACGTACATATATGAAAAAACACCTACTTATATACCTTATAATATATAGTATCTGTTCACTGGCCGGACAGGTTCGGGCACAGGAACGGTTTGCCGACCGCTATAATATTACGTATGTGACCATGAACGAGGGGCTTCCACATAATTTTATCGACGATTTGTACAAAGACAGCCGGGGGTTTATGTGGATTTCGACTGCCGGAGGCGGGCTTTCCCGTTATGATGGCTATGAGTTTGTAAACTACACTCCCAATAATCACCAATGCAAACTAAAAAGCAACTTTATACGCAATGTCTGTGAAGACGCCTTCCAACGCCTTTGGATCGTCTCCGAAGGGGGAACGGATATTATTGACTTATCTACTTTAAAACCGATTATCCCCCATGACCCGAAAGGGATACTTCCAAAGATACTGGAACTACCGGCTACCCGTATCATGAAAGATACGCAAGGCTGTATCTGGCTTCATTGCGACAACGCCCTTCACCGTATCGAATTCAATGACAAAGGGGAAGTGCAAATCCTGTCTACACTCAGCCCTGTCTATCTGAATGGTCCGGACATTGCTCTGAAAGACATTGACGAGGATGGGAAAATATGGATGGGAAACAATGGAGAAATACGAAAAGTGGCATTAAGTCCGCAAAAGAGACTGGTAACCACTCCCATAGCCGACTGCCTGAAGTTCGAAGCGGGAACTTATATTTCGGATTTCCTCAGCAAAGAGAATGAAGTCTGGATCTCCAGTGACCGCGGACTATTCCGCTATAATAAAACTGGAAATGTGATAAAACGATATGAGCATGATTCCGGCAATCCCTATTCCCTGTCGCAAAATTATCTGACAAATTTAGCTATCACCGATGACAAACAATTAATCGTCGCGACACTACGTGGTATTAATATCTATAACCCGATGACGGATAATTTTGAACGTATAGCCTGTGACCTTCCAAATGGCGGTACCAATCTGCTGAACAGTAACTTTATTAATTGCATATTGACTGATGGAGAACATATCTGGTTCGGTACGGAAACCGGAGGTATCAATCTGTTGAATCCACGGCAACTATCGATACGGAGCTACCGGCATGACAAGGAAAATCCGTCAAGTTTATCCTATAATCCTGTCAATGCAATTTATGAAGATGTATACGGAACCTTATGGGTAGGGACAGTAGAAGGCGGACTGAACAGAAAAGAACGGAACAGCGAAGATTTCACCCATTATACACGTGAACACGGAGGGCTGAGTCACAACTCCGTCAGTGCCCTGACTGCCGATACCGACAATCACTTATGGATAGGTACATGGGGAGGAGGTCTCAATCTGCTTGATCTGAAAGCTCCCCGACAGATACTGGAGGTAATTTCCTCACAGACCGGCGGAGGCTTTCCGATTAACTTTATCGGAGTATTGAATTATGACCCTATTAATGAAGGTATATGGATAGGCGCCAATCAAGGACTCTATTTTTATGATCCGGTAAAAAAGGAAATAACTGCTCCGTTACCGGATAAGGCTGCTGAAAATATTCATGGCTGTATCGGTTCCATTATTGATAAGGAGGGTAAACTTTGGGTCGGTTGTCTGGAAGGGGTTTATATCATCGATCTGCATTCCCGTTCCTCTAAAGGAGAATTCCAGTACAGGCACCTGAACTACAAACTGGACGATCCGTCCTCCCGCCTGATTGAGAAAATAACCTGCTTTTATCAAGGTAAGGACGGTACTTTATGGCTGGGCAGTAACGGATATGGCATTTATCAACGAAAAATCGATGCTCAAGGAAAAGAACAGTTTATCTCTTATAGCACAGCGCAAGGACTACCGAACAATAGTGTTCGGGGAATACTGGAAGATAACAACGGTAACTTATGGATCAGTACCAATAATGGACTCTCCTGTTATCACCAGGCAGAGAATCGTTTCATTAACTATACCATACAGGATGGTCTGATTGACACACAGTTTTATTGGAACGCCTCATGTGGTTCTTCTCATGACTTACTCTATTTCGGCAGTGTAGGCGGATTGGTTGCAATCGAAAGTAATCGTCCGGCGATGTCTCTTCCAGCTGCCAAAGTACGTTTCACCCGCCTGCGGATAGGTAATGAAGAAATATTGCCGGGCAGCGAATACTTGTCGGAAGATATTGCCATAACGACGGAACTGAAACTGCATGAAAAAGAGAAATCTTTCTCACTCGAATTTGCAGCGCTCAACTTTGAATCAAACAATACAGCCATATACAGTTATCGTCTGGTCGGTTTTGACGATAAATGGGTACAGGTTCCGGGCAACCGTCGTTTCGCCAGTTATACGAATTTACCTCCCGGTTCATATACTCTACAGGTCAGATACACTCCTGATGGTGAGAACGAGGGAGAAAACATAACGGAACTGAAGATTACGATTGTACCTTATTTCTATAAGACTGTATGGTTTATTCTATTCATCATCGTATTGTTATCTGTCAGTGTATGGCAATTCTATCAATGGCGCATCCGTAATCTGAAACGGCAGAAAGAATATCTGCACCGCACGGTAGAAGAACGTACTCATGAACTGGAACAGCAAAAGCATCTGTTAGAAAATCAAACGGATGAGCTGTCACGCCAAAACCAGATGCTGATTCAGCAGAATGAGAAAATCACGAGGCAGAAGGCACAACTGATTCGTATGTCCCGTAAAGTGCAGGAATTGACGCTTGACAAGATTTCATTCTTTACGAATATTACCCATGAATTCCGCACTCCGATTACTCTCATTATCGGTCCTATCGAACGTGCGTTGAAATTAAGCTACAATCCGCAAGTCATTGAGCAATTGAACTTCGTGGAACGCAATTCCAAATATCTATTGTCTCTCGTCAATCAGTTGATGGATTTCCGGAAGGTAGAGTCCGGCAAACTGGAGATTGTGAAGACTCGGGGAAATTTTCTGAAATTTATCGATTCACTGATCACTCCGTTTGAAGTATTCGCCCAAGAGCGGAACATTGTGCTCAAACGCTATTACCGGATGGAAATGCCGGAGATCTTGTACGATGAGGAAGCAATGCGTAAGGTGGTCACCAATCTGTTGAGTAACGCTATCAAGTTTACTCCTAACGGGGGAACTGTGTCTCTCTACCTATCTGCTCTTTTCGCCAAAGACAGTGAAAAAGAGACTCTGTATATTTGCGTCAAGGACAGTGGTTCGGGCATCCCTGAGGAAGACCTCAATCGGATTTTCAACCGCTTCTACCAGTCGCAGAATCAAGTGAAATATCCGGTATACGGACAAGCAGGAACAGGCATCGGTTTATACCTCTGCAAACGGATTGTTCAAATGCACGGCGGAGAGATCAAAGCATTCAATAACCGTCATGCGGGATGCTCTTTCCGCATCCTCCTCCCCTTGCAACGAAATGAAAGGAAAGACGAAAAGACAATCATTATTGATCACAACGATTCGTCCGCAACTCCTGTTCAGGATTCCGGCTCTCCAAAAGAGAAAGAGGCTTTAAGTATACTGGTTGTGGAGGATAATGCTGATATGCGGGGATATATCCGGTCTATTCTTCGTGAACAGTATCATGTACTGGAAGCTGCCAATGGCGAAGAAGCATTACATATACTTAATAGTAATCCAATAGACTTTATTATCAGTGATTTGATGATGCCCGTCATGGACGGAATCGAGCTGTCCCGAAGGGTAAAGGAGACATTTGCCATTTCGCATATTCCTTTCCTGATGCTGACCGCCAAAACCTCACAAGAAGCCCGACTGGAAAGCTATCGTATGGGAGTGGACGAATATCTGCTGAAACCTTTTGATGAGACATTATTATTGACCCGTATTCAGAATATTCTGGAGAACCGGAAACGATATCAACGTAAATTTACGCTTGATATGGACGTGGACGTACTTAATATGGAAGAAGAATCCGGTGATAAGAAGTTCCTCAATCAAGTAATGGAAGTTATCAAAGAGAACTACAAGAACTCCTATTTTGAAGTCAGCGATTTTTGTGAAGCCGTCGGAGTAAGCAAAAGCCTGCTGAACAAAAAACTGCAAAACTTAATCGGTCAGTCCGCCGGACAGTTCATCCGGAATTACAGACTGAACATCGCACGGGAATTGATTCTGAAGAATCGGGAAACGAAGAATATGAATATAGCGGAAGTTGCCTACGAAGTAGGATTCAATGATCCCAAATATTTTACAAGATGCTTCACGAAACATTTCAATGTGACACCAAGCGCACTGCTGAATAACGAAGAATAACTGATATAAGGGTTGCTATTATGAAACAATGATAGCAGCCCTTCGTCTTAAAATGAGCTCATTTTAAGAGACATCCGTCCAAGATTATACTCAAAGTGTAAAAAAGACACTTATATAACCGTTTATCCACCTCGAAAATTCATTTGTCCACCTTTAATATACTCATCGGTTGTATTTTTGCGACACTACAACGAGTAGAATTATTGTTGAACCATTAATATCAATATCTATGAAGACAAGGAAATGGCCGTTACTACTTATGGCAATTCTTACCGTTCTCAGCATGAGTTCTTGTCAGGATTGGGGAGAAGCCGATCCACCGGCAGGAAATCAAAAACTTCCGGCAAAGCCGGATACCTCCGCTAAATTAATAGCTGAATTTACATTTGACGAAGATTTCAACTCTACTGCCACCGAAGGCGAAACACCTGTATCGGGGGAAGGTTTTGCATACAGTGCAGATCAGGAGATTCCGGAAATCGTACAGGATGATGAAAGAGAAAGTGGAGTTATGCACGCCAACGGCGGATACCTCCGCATTCCCAACCCTCTTATCGGTGCAGATATCCAGACAGGAGTCTCATTTAGTTTCTTCGTAAAATCTACTAAAACAGACCATACAGGCGCACTGATCTCATTCAGTGACGGAACAAACAAACTGTATTTCACTGCAAATGCTTTTTTGAGCTATACCGGCACAGGAGGCTATCTGGACGTAAATGATCCGGAAGTCAGTGTAACGAACGCAATGCCTTACGGGACATGGCATTATGTTGCCTTGACTTTCACAGAGAAAGGATACGCCATTTATATCGATGGCACCAAGAAATACGATACCAACAACCATGCCAGCATCAGTTCCGGAAAGACAAGGGCTGTGAGCGTAGGTGACTTCGATTATTCCAATATGATCGATTTATTGTCATCTGCGACCTATATATATTTAGGCTATGGTTCGGATACGGAAACAGCCGAAGCCTATTATGATGATCTGAAGATCTGGACAAATACTTTCTCGGACAGCGATGCTCAGGGACCGAATATCGGTAGCGGAATACATGTGCCCGATCCTGTTTATAAAGCTACTTTCGAAACGACTACCGGACTACAGATCATTGGCGGTGGCAGCTTTGTTACAGATGATAATAGCGCCTTCGGAACCGTATTCAAGAATATCCCCGGAGGAATGCGTCAGAATTACTTGTTGCTTCCGGAAGATGTAATGTCACATTCTGCCGAAACGAAGGAAATGTCTATCGGTATGTGGGTGAATGCGAAGGATGCCGGAATCTCATCCACTTATATGTGGTCACCATTATTCAGTGCTCACGGGCAGGCACCGGGCATAGCAGGTACTGCCAATACAGACAACTGGCCTATGTTTGCATTGTATGTAAGAGGAACATTACAACTGAATAATGCCGGATGGTGCAACTTTGATGATGCACAGAATGTAAATGGTACCAATGCTCTATATCATGACGCCACTGACTGGTTAGCCGATCACGGGTGGCATTACTATACAGTAACTCTCACCGCTACTTCCGCCAAAGTATATATGGATGGCGAACTGAAGAACGAATGGCAGGTGGCAGGTACCGGAGATAATAATACAATTGAAGGTGCATTCATTTATGGTGCCAACTACAAATACATCACTTTAGGCGGAAATCAGGCGTTCGACTGGGGCGATCCCGATCCGGGATTCATGTTTGACGACTTCGCAGTCTATAACAAAGAATTGTCTCCGGAACAGATCAAACAGATTATGGAAGACAAGACTTTGGCTCTGCCTACTCCTGTCTACATCAATACCTTTGAAGAAGGAACCGGAGATGCAAAAATCGTAGGTTCGGGCAAAATAGTTTCAGTGGAAGACAAAGGGTTCGGACAAATATTCCAGAATGTAGCCGGTTCTAAAGGCACTAATTATCTGATGTTGCCTCAGGATGCTCTTTCCCACTCCGTAGAATCTCAGGAAGTGAGTATTAGTGTATGGGTGAATGCCAAGAATGCAGGAGCATCGGACGATTATCGCTATTCTCCCCTATTCACGGCATACGGAAACGAGCCGTCGGCAGGATCAGAGAATATATGGCCATTGTTTGTCCTGCAATCCCGCGGACTCGCCCAAATAAACTGTAACGGATGGACAGACTTCACCGCCGCACAAAATGAGAAAGGTGTCAACACCGTTTATTGCTCGGAATATGCAGCAGATGGAATCGTTTGTGAGGAAGACTGGCTG
>ENA-UEPJ01003464-UEPJ01003464.1-human-gut-metagenome-genome-assembly--contig:-NODE-3464-length-13967-cov-5.531461_pt1 | contig 13967 bp, 6 predicted proteins | sample MGYA00242890_ERZ507896 | MGnify/ENA primary metagenome ERZ507896 (study PRJEB26167, sample SAMN06115508) | human gut metagenome | host: Homo sapiens | place: China:Qinghai | collected 2015-08-20... | reverse complement strand
ATCAACTGGCTGGGAGCCTGCTTTTCTACCGAAATACCATTCTGGATCACCTCTGCCGGCAAACGGGATTCCGCCAGCTTCACACGGTTCTGAATTTCCACAGCAGCCAAATCCGGGTCAGCAGATACATCAAAGGTAACTGTTGCCGAGAAGCCACCGGAGTTAGAACTGTTTGATTCCATATAAAGCATACCGGGCGTACCATTGATTTCCTGTTCAATCGGAGTAGCCACCGCCTGCGACACGGTAAGTGCACTCGCACCCGGATAAGACGCACTGATCTTTACCACCGGAGGCGTGATCTGCGGATATTGATCCACCGGAAGCATGGTCAGCCCGATGATTCCGACAATCACAATCACGATGGAAATGACAGCCGAAAATACCGGCCTGTCTATAAAAAAACTAACTTTCATTGATTATTCTCCTTTTGCGTTATCCTTCATTCCTGTTGTAGAATCACCTGCCACCATAGTGGTATCCTTCACCTCCGCTTCCGGCTGACTGATCCGTACTTTCATGCCCGGGGTCAACTTATGGAAACCTTCTACAACAATTGTCTCTCCTACAGCAAGTCCTCTTTCCACTACGACGTTATTCCCCACTTCGGGTCCTAACTCAATAAAACGTTTCTCTACTGTATCATCTTTACGCATTGTATAAATATAAGCTCCGCCTTTTTCAATGGTAACAGCTTTCATCGGAACAAGGATAGCTCCTTCACGCACGTCCAAAAGTAGTTTTACTTTGGTAAACTGTCCCGGAAGCAATACCTGTTTCGGGTTAGGCATCTCTGCACGTACGGAGAAAGTACCTGTCTGGGGATCGACCTGCGGTTCTGCAAAATCGACATATCCTTTATAGGGGTAAACCGTATTATCCGCCAAAGTAATAGTTATGTTCGGTTGCCAGGAACGGGTAGAATCCTGTTGTCCGAGGTTAATATTACGTTCTTTACTTTTCAGATAATCAAGTGCCGTCATACTGAAATCGACCAATACGGTATCGCTTTTTACTACTGTAGCCAGCAGAGACTTTCCTCCGGGACCTACCAGCGTTCCCAAGTCTACATTTCTTTCACTGATATGTCCGGCAAGAGGTGAACGAACAATGGTATAGCCTAATTCGAGTTCAGCCTGCGCCAAGTCCGCCTCACTCATCGCTACTGTCGCAACAGCGCTTTCATAAGCTGCTTCCGCATTATCCAGATCCAGCTGGCTAGCAGCATTTTGTTCGTACAACGGACGGATACGTTTCAAGTCACGTTCAGCTTTCAATGCCTGTGCTTCGTCCTTTTTCAGCTGAGCCCGTGCCTTGTCGGCTTTCGCACGATATTGGTCCTGATTGATCACAAACAAGACCTGATTCTTATTTACATAAGTGCCTTCGGCAAAAAGCATGTTTTCCAGATAGCCTTCTACCCTGGCACGTACTTCGACAAATTGCTGGGCACGGATTCGCCCCACATATTCTCCGAATATCTCTACATCATCTTTTATAACCGGTTCAACAATCACTGTCGGCATTTCCGGCGCAGCCTTCTGAGGTCGAGTCAGTATCCAATATACTCCCAACACAATTACCACACATACTACAGCAGCAATGTTTCTCTTTCTCCTCAGTTTCAACTCATGTTTCGAAAAGAATAATCTCATATCGAATCTTATTATTTAATTTAACTTATGTTTGTTCTACACTCTATTATGCAATACACATACCAAAATATCCTGTTTTATCTTATCTGTTTATTATCAACATATTACATTTTTCCTCTTGAAGACGGAAGTGTGGAAAACATCCTTAAAGTGTAGAATTTATCCACATTTCCGACTTTTAGAACATTTTTTATAGTTCTTGTTTCATCAACTAAACAATTTATCCCCTACATTTGTAGTTATATTGTACATCAACACAATAACATGTCTAATGAAAAAACAAATCTTTTCAACATTAGTTTTTGCAATGTGCCTGATATTACCTTTTTCTGTTTATTCACAGGAACAACGGAAGAAGGTCGGCGTTGTCCTCAGTGGCGGCGGTGCCAAAGGAGTGGCACATATCAAAGCATTGAAAGTCATCGAGGAAGCAGGCATTCCGATCGATTATATAGTAGGCACCAGTATGGGATCTATAGTCGGTGGACTTTACGCCATCGGTTATACTCCGGAACAACTGGACAGTATGGTACGCAAACAGGACTGGACTTTCCTTTTGAGCGATCGTATCAAACGCAGTGCCATGTCGCTCACCGAACGCGAACGCTCTGCAAAATACATTGTTTCGCTTCCTTTCACAAAGAACCCGAAAGCTGCCATGTCCGGAGGAATTATCAAAGGACAGAATCTTGCCAATCTGTTCTCTGATCTGACAGTGGGCTACCATGACTCGATCAATTTTAATAAGTTACCGATCCCCTTCGCCTGTGTATCGGCCAATGTAGTCAATGGGGACCAGATCGTATTCCATGATGGCGTACTCTCTACTGCCATGCGTGCCAGTATGGCTATCCCCGGTGTATTCACACCGGTACGCAAAGACAGTATGGTATTGGTAGACGGTGGAATTGTCAATAATTATCCGGCAGATGTGGCCAAAGCAATGGGGGCCGATATTATTATCGGAGTCGATGTTCAGAATGCGCTGAAAAGTGCCGACAAGCTCAACAGCGCTCCGGACATATTGGGGCAGATTGTTGATCTCACTTGCCAGACCAATCATGAAAAGAATGTAGAACTCACTGATACCTATATCAAGGTAAATGTAGACGGATTTTCTTCCGCCAGCTTCACTCCGGCAGCCATCGATTCCCTGATGCGTCGGGGCGAAGAAGCCGCACGTGCACAGTGGAATTCCCTGATTGCCTTAAAAAAAGAAATCGGTATACCGGACAATTATGTCCCCAAACAACATGGACCGTACTCTTCTCTTTCCAATTCACGGACAGTATACGTCACAGATATATCCTTCTCCGGCGTAGAGGCTGATGACAAAAAATGGCTGATGAAGAAGTGTAATCTCAAAGAGAACAGTAACATTACCACTCAGCAGATAGAACAAGCTGTGTATCAGTTGCGTGGCAGTCATTCTTACTCAAGCGCCAGCTACACACTTACCGACACTCCCGAAGGGTATCACCTTAATTTCTTGTTAGAAGAAAAATATGAGAAAAGAATCAATCTGGGCATCCGTTTCGACTCGGAAGAAATAGCATCCCTGCTGATTAATGCCACAGCAGATCTCAAAACTCATATTCCTTCCCGATTATCCCTGACCGGCCGATTAGGAAAGCGATATGCCGCCCGCATCGATTACACACTCGAACCGATGCAGCAACGCAATTTCAATTTCTCATATATGTTTCAATATAATGACATCAACATCTATGATGAAGGTGAACGTGCTTACAACACTACTTACAAGTATCATTTAGCTGAATTTGGTTTTTCGGATGTCTGGTACAAAAACCTCCGCTTCGGACTCGGACTTCGTTTCGAATATTATAAATACAAAGATTTTCTTTTCAAGAAACCGGAACTCACTGGGCTGGATGTAGAATCCGAACACTTCCTGAGTTATTTCGCTCAGGTACACTATAGTACATTCGACAAGGGATATTTCCCTTCCAAAGGAACCGAATTCAAAGCTGCCTATTCGCTTTATACCGATAATATGGCGCAGTATAATGATCATGCCCCATTCTCTGCGTTGAGCGGCTCGTGGTCCAGTGTCATACCTGTTACCCGACGTTTTTCCATTATCCCATCCATCTATGGCCGTGTTCTGATTGGAAAAGACATCGCCTATCCCTTGCAAAATGCCATTGGCGGCGAAGTATACGGACTCTACATTCCACAGCAACTGCCGTTTGCCGGTGTGACCAATATGGAACTGATGGACAATTCAATCATGATTGCATCCGTGAAGCTCAGACAACGGATGGGAAGCATTCATTATCTCACTCTGACAGGTAATTATGGCTTGACGGACAGTCACTTCTTCGAAATACTGAAAGGGAAACAACTGTTTGGTATCAGTGCCGGATATGGTATGGACAGTATGTTCGGTCCGTTGGAGATTACGTTCGGGTATTCCAATCAGACTGACAAAGGAAGTTGTTATGTGAATCTGGGATACTACTTCTAAGTCACTATTTCGGTTCCTGCATACATAGGACTATACTTACCATGATGAGAAAAAGTTCTCACTGCGATGAGACTTTTTTCTCATCATAGTGAGAATTTTTTCTCATCGCAGCAAGAACCATTGAGAATATTCAGTATCCTAATCTGCTGTTATACAAAATTTTCCCTTTTCTGTAGATATAGTAATCCGATCATCATCCAGACTAAACTGGCGGATAAAAGGAAAATGCGGTTTTTGATAAGGATTCCCTCCCAAATAATCGGATGAACATTATCGGGAACACGAAAAGGATTCAGCAGAACGTTCCAAAAAGAATCCGGCTTACCTAAGAACATCAATGCAATGCCTATAATAATCATAAATACGGCAGTTCCGTTTCCACTCCGCGTAATGGTAGACAGCATAAAAGCCATGTTTCCGAAAAAGAGTATCGGGAACATCAACTGTAATGCCATCTCAAGCGGATTGACCGGATACAGCAATAAAATGGCTATGTATGAAAAGATAATCAGAATAACAAAAATTGCCACATAAATCATCAATAACCGCACGCCCCAAACCTTATACTTATAGTCGGGGATTCCAAAGAGAATCTCCAATATCCGGCTATCTTCATCATTCTGAATGCCGAATACAGCCGGATAGAAAATAAGCAGCATAGACGGAAACATCAGGATGCTATAGATGAGTCCCTCGTTAATCTCCTCCCGTTTCCACGCATTCTGAAACATAAAAAGAGCAAAAAAGCCAAATGCAGCCAACAGAAACCAGAAAAACTTCCCGGCAAATATAATCTTCAGGTTATACCTGACTACTTTAGGCAACAGTTGTATCAATTGTTTGAATGTCATATCCTTCTTTTCTTTTTAATTCATATTCTTCAGCAGACAGAGATAAGCGTCTTCCAAATTAGCTTCTACCTCTACAGCCCCTTCATAAGGCTGTCCGACAGAAAGATAGCGCACCCGAATCGTATCGCCTTCCTGAATATGATGTATTACCAACGATTTGTCCAGTACTTTTTCAAATTCTGTCTTATCTATATTAAACTGCCATACTTTTCCGTTAGCCATTTCCACCATATCCGAAGGATCACCGAAATATTTCAGTTCACCTTTATTGATTACCACTACCTGATTACAGGAACTGGATATATCCTCAATGATATGAGTGGAGAAAATAACGATGCGGTCTTTACTCAATTCCACCAGCAAATTACGGAAACGGATACGTTCGCGAGGGTCGAGTCCCGCTGTAGGCTCATCCACTACCAGGATACGTGGTAAATGAAGCAGAATAAGCGCAATGCCAATACGCTGTTTCATACCTCCTGAGAAAGAACCGATCTTTTCGTCTTTCCGCTCGTACATATGTACCGCTTTCAGCACATAGTCCAGACGCTCCCTGCGCAAATCTCCATCTACGATTCCTTTCAATATGGCCTGATAATCCAGAAACTCCCACGAAGTCATATTCTCATAAGTTCCGAATTCCTGCGGAAGGAAACCTATCAGACTCTGTAGTTCTTCTCTGTAGATACGGGTATCCAGACCATTGATCCAGATACTACCATAGCTCTGCTCAAAGATACCACAGATGACACGCATCAAGGTCGATTTACCTGCCCCATTGGGTCCCAGTAGTCCGAACATACCTGTCTGAATCTCGAATGACACCCCACGCAATGCTTTGAAAGGTTTGCGTCGTTTTCCAATCATAGGAACACTCTTCACCATGCGGAAATAGGAACGGCGAAGCCCTGCAAATCGTCCGGTGACACGCTCTATATTTACATCGTGATCATACAGATACTGAGAAGTGACATAGATGGCAATACCCACCAGCCATAACAATCCGATCATGATGACCAGCCCGTTATTATCCAGTTTCCGGAATAACTGAAACAGGATAAGGGGAGGAAGACTCCAGAATATCACCCGGTTTACGATCTTTGTTACCCGATTATCTCCGTATCGATAATATAAATAGGAACGTACCTTTCTCCACAAATACAGTACCGCTGCATAAATAGCGAACGAGAACAGGAATATCCAAAGCCTGTTATGAATGAAGAAATAGGTGAAATAAATGGCAAACAGTAAGATACCAAACTGCCATAGCACATTGATAAAGTCCTTCAGAGAATGGTATTCATTGCTCAATCCCAGACGTTTGCGTAATTGCAAACCACTGTTCCACTGACGGCTGATGTGTCCAGGCCAATCGTAGATCTTAACCAGATTGCGGACAGAAATACGTATTTCTTCATCCGGATTGATAACCTCCGCCTTAGCTCTACGGAGACTGGTTTGCGCAAAGTATGTCATCCCCGGTATGCCTGCAATCAGTGCTACCAGATAGATTGACTGCCAAAGCATTCCGTCAGTGTATAGCCAGATACAGATTACACCGGACACAAAAAGAATCAGGTGAATGGTCCATAGTTTACGGGATAACGAACGGTACCACTGAAGCACATTTTCCAGTCCCATACAAACTGTCGGAATTAAAATCAGCGTCAGCATGGCAGAAAAGAAAAGTCCGCCTATCACTGTAATGGCAAAAGGTGCACCGATAGCCCCTGCATACTCCGTATCTCCCATAGCCAACGGAAGCATGGCAGCAATCGTGGTGATGGAAGTAATCAGAATGGGACGAATACGTGACATACCGGCAGTCATCAACGCCCTGTTCCGGCGGTATCCCCGTTTACGCAAAATGTTGGCGTAATCTATCAGAATGATTCCGTTATTGACGACTACTCCCAACAGAATAAGGAACCCTGTCAGTGTATTCGCATTCATCAGACTGTTGCTCGAAAGCAATAATGCCAGCAAAGAACCGATAGCGGCCAACGGAATGGTAAAAAGCAACACAAAAGGCGTCACTACAGACTCGAAGACTGAAGCAAGGATCATAAATATCAAAAGAAAAGCTGCCAGAATAAGGAATTTGAAATCCCCGAATTCATCCTCCTCATGGAATACCTGCACAGCGACTCCGGACGGAAGATTATAACTGGCAATCAACTGGTCGATATCGGAACGATATCCTCCCAATAAATCTTTCGAAGACTGAACATCTCTCGGAAAAGCATAGTATACCTCAATCTGCTTATCTTGATTGACACGGATGATGCGCGAACGCCCACGTCCATAATTCAGAGACGATATATCTTCTAGATTGTGCATACCGCCATTGGCATTTTCTATCCGGATAGCACGCAAGTCATCCACAGTTTTCTCTTTCTGAGCTTTTTCCTGTGCCTCTTCTTCAGTTTCCTTTTCCGGTATTTCGTCACGGATAATAATATCATAAATATCCTCTCCCACCTTGAAAGTAGCTTCGGAAGAGTATTCATTATTAAGCGCAGTCAATCCGGTGGTAATATTGCCACGGTTAATATCATAAGCAGTCAGCAGAATAGGGTCAAAGTTCAGATTTATTTCTGCCTGACGGGGAGTATACGAAACATGAGTATGCTGTACAAAATCCTGTTCGTCCAACAAATAACGCACTTCCTCTGCCACCATCTGCATCATTTCGAAATCAGATCCCCTGATCACCACCCGTTCACTGTTGTCACCGATACCCAACAAACGCATGAATCCGCCCAGACTGCTCAGAGCCGAGTTATCTCCTCCGCCTCCCATAGCATCAGAGACATAGATTTCCGCACCATTGATATTGGCGACTTTAGTCTGCACATCCGCTTTTATATCGGCTATTTTCCGTTTGGCGATCTTTGTGTAATCTTCCTGCAAAACGAGTGTCAGAGTCGCCTCTTTTTCCCGAATACGGCAAATCAGATCTTTCTTTTCCGGAAAATCCTCCAGACGTTCTTCCAGTACCTTTACAATCTTATCCGTATTTTCAAGCGTACTCCCGGTAGGCATCACGACACTGATGTTGAACCGGTCTGAAGCAACTTCCTTCATCTGTTGCACATTCAAGGTCAATGACAAAATCAATGTTGCAAAAAGCAAGATTACAGCTCCAAAGACTGTCACTCCCGGATTACGCATACAAGTCTTCAATAAGACCAGATAGACCTGCATCGGACGCTGAACGATCGAGACTTTTTCATAAACGACGCTGTTCCCACTCTTACTCTTCAAAAGAAGGTAAGTAATCATCGGTATAAAAAGTAAAGCTACAAACAGCGAGATCGTCAAAGTTGATATAATGGATACTCCGATATGGTGCCCGATCAGTTTTATCAGGAAATTATCAGAAAAAACGAACGGCAGGAACACAGTAATGGTAGTCAGGGTAGCCGCCACAATGGAGCGCCACACTTCTTTTGTTCCCTGCGTTACCGAACGTTCGGGCGTATAGCCGTTTCCCGACAAACGATAAATATTCTCAAGCACCACGACACTATTATCCAGCAGCATTCCGATGGCCAACGCCATTCCTACCAAGGTAAGACTATTGATAGTGATACCAAAAGCGTAGAAGAAGTTGAAAGCCGTATAGACAGAAATCGGTATGGAAAGTGCGATAAAAAACACCAACCGCATATTCTTCAGGAAAAGCCAAAGAACGAACACAGCCAATAATCCCCCTACCAATGCCAGATTAATAATCTGGTTGATATTATTTTCCATGGTTTCAGCCTTGTTCTCCTGAATGACAATTTCCAGTTCGAGCGGAGCCAGCTTCTCATTCAGCTTTTCAATCACATCGGATACACGGTGTGAAAGTTCAATCAGATTAGCCTGTGAATCATTGATCAAAGCAACCGAAACGGCTTCTTTTCCATTCACACGACTATAGGTGGTTTCATCTTTCAAGTCAAAAAAGACGGTTGCCAGGTCTTTCAGCAGAATAGGACCAGGAGCGACAACTATATTCTCCAAATCAGAAACTTTGGTATACATCGCATTGACATGGACAAAATTCTTGCTGTCGGGTTCATCTGCGAAGCCTACAAATGTCTTTTCCTGGGTATTCTGCGAGAGCAAACCGCTTATTTTGGAAGCAGTGAGGTTCAAAGCCTTGCAAGCCTCCGGATTCAGACGCACTTCAATGGCTTTCTGCCGTCCTCCGTAGATATTGACGGAAGCTACCCCATCTATATTCTCCAGATCGGAACGAACATCCTCGTCTACCAGACTCCGGACACGGTCGGTTCCTCCCGTACCACGCACTTGAAGCACCATGAAGTTATTATTCATCTGAGCAATATCCACTTTCTGTACCTGTACGGTAAAACCGGTCGGCAGGGAGGCTGCGATTTCATTCACTTTCTCCTGCAGTTTAAGACTGGTCATCTTGAAGTTGATATTCTTTTTAAAGTCAATCTGTATGCTGGACTGCCTCCTGTCAATGTAGGATTGCAGTTTGTCTACTCCACCTATCGCACTGACCGCTCCTTCGAGTGGAATAATCACTTCCGACTCTACATACGAAGGGTCCATATCCTGCTGTGACGACACCTGGACAAACAGAACCGGAAGTTCTGCGTTGGGCAGCAACTCCACCGGAAGTTGTTTATACGACACATAGCCCAGCAGGCTGAGTGCAATAAACAGCATACAAATCGTTATTCTCCTATTTAGTAAAAAGTTCATCTTCAGCTGTTTTTAGTTCGGCGATTTATACGTCTTTTGATATTCTCCAAGACATAATAGACACAAGGAATAACCATCAAACTCATCAGAGTAGAAGTTATCAATCCTCCGATCACAGCTATAGCCATCGGTGAACGTAAAGATGCACCTTCACCAAAACTGAATGTCATCGGAAGCATGGCCAGAATCGTAGTCAAAGTAGTCATGATGATCGGACGGATACGCTGTTGCCCTGCTTCTACAATGGCATCAGTCAACTCCATTCCCGCCTGACTAAGCTGATTGATACGGTCTACCAGAATGATAGAGTTATTGACGGCAATACCTCCCAGCATGACAATACCGATAACTCCCATCATATTGATAGTGGTTCCGGTAATGAAGAAAAGTAAGATAGCACCTACTACAGCCAGAGGAATAGTCAGCAAGATCGTAAACGGATGCAGCAAGGATTCAAACTGGGAAGCCATCACCATATAGACAAGTACAACAGAAAGCATCAGAGCAAACAACAGACTGTTCATTGATTCTTGCCGTTTTTCTTCCTCTCCTGTCACTGTAATACTGTAGTTAGCAGGCAATTCAATACCTTTCACCGTTTCACGCACTTCGGCTGCTACTTTATCCAGTGATTTACTCGCATCCATATTAGCCATCACCTTACCGATACGGCTTTGATTGCGGCGCAGAATCTCCTTGGGCGCTTGTCCGTGAGTAATGGTAACAATCTCTTGTAATACAAATTCCTGTGTTCCACTTTTGATGACAAGAGCACCAAGAGAACTCAACGGGATATCCGGCACCTTTATGACGATATCACGCATCTCACCGCGATATTCCATCTTACCGACTTCCTTACCGCTTAGTTGCTGCTTCAATTGTTCGATTACCATAGCCACACTCAAATTATTGATACCGGCTATTGTACGATCAATCGAGATCACAACTTCCGGAGCACCGTCTTCCACGGAGGTAATAACATCATAGATTCCATTTACGCCAATCATCCGTTCCTTCACCTCTTCAGTCAAATGAGCAATCTCATCCAACTCCTCTCCTTTGACCTCCACAACAATAGGAGCCCCTTCGCTTCCTAACAGTGAACTCAGAGAATTCTCATCCTGCTGAATCGTCAGTTCCAGTCCGTCAGGATTCTTGGCCGATTCCACGAAAGACGCAATCACCTTTTCCGGTGAAAGTGTACATTCCGGTGAAAGGATCACTTTCATCATTGCTGTATTTTCTCCTTCAAATATCGCATTTTCCGAACCGCTCCCCTCTCCGATATGACTGTATACCGTACATAAAGAATCACCGCCAACGATAGCATATAACAATTCTTCCAGATTACCTACAGCAGCGGAAGTGCGTTCCATCTGTGTACCTTCGGGCATTTTGATTACAGCCGTAAACGTCTTGCTTTCCGCACGGGGCATAAACTCAGTTCCGATAAACGGAGTCAGCAATCCAGTCACGATAAGGAGTAACACTGCCATACCGATCACCAGCCAACGTCGCTGAATCAGCTTGCGAAGCACTCTGCTATATCCTGTAATACGAATGGACTTCACTTCTTCCAGCTTAACCTTCTTGCCGGAAAGCTGGATATATAACATCGGAATCACCAGGATAGCCACAAACAAAGAAGAAACCAGTGAGAAAGTAACCGTCCATGCCTGATCTTTAAACAGTTCGCCCGAAGCTCCGTGAAGATAAACAATCGGCAGGAAGACGACAATAGTCGTCAGAGTAGAAGCTATTACCGCATTGGCAACTTCTGCCGTCCCGTTAATAGCAGCCTCTTTGATACTCAATCCTTTCTCCTGATTTCGGAAGATACTTTCTATGACGACAATGGCATTATCGACGAGCATACCCGCCCCGAGCGCCAGTCCTCCCAATGTCATAATATTCAGTGACAGTCCGTTGAAGAACATCAGATTGAAAGTAGCCACAATCGAGATGGGAATAGCAAGACTGACAATCAGTGTTGTCCCCAACCGGCGAAGGAATACAAACAAGACTACAATAGCGAGAATAACACCCAGAACAGCACTGCTCTTCACTTCTCCTATCGCACTTTTTATAAAAGTACCCTGATTGGAAATCACCTGAAAATGATAACCGGGCAATGCATTCTCTATCACTGCCAATTGGCGGGTTACCTCATCCACCACTTTTACAGTATTAAAGCGCATCTCCTTATAAATAGACAGTCCGATACTACGCTTCCCGTTAATCCGTACAATGTTCTCCGGACGAGCGTTCAAAAACTGCACAGTAGCCACTTCCTTCAAAAAAACAGGAGCTTTATTACTGTTGGCAGTCGCTGTTCCCGAAGCATTGTTTCCGGATGCTTCCTCTTGTTGTATCGCTTTGTATCCGACAATCAGATTCTCAAAATCATCTTCCGAAGCAAACAAGCTCGAACTTTTCACCAGATATTGTAATCCCAGTTCACTGACCCGTCCACCGGATATACTCTGATTATTCGATTCGATGCGCGAAGCGATATCTTCTATTTTCAGTTGAAAAGCATCCAGTTTATAAGGATCAGTCTGAATGGTAAGAGTACTGACTTCTTCTCCCGAAAGCGTCACTTCAGCCACGCCTTCCAGACGAATCAACTCATTGCGGATATAGCTTTCGGCGATTTTCCTTAATTCCGCCATATCTGTAATACTCTGATGAGACATTCCCACCAAAACTACCGGAGACAAGTTCGCATCGTGTTGCGTAATCTTCAGTTCAGTAATATCCTTGTTCTGGGCAAACGGATTCATGGCTTTCTGCAAATCTAGAAAAGCCTCATCCATATCCTTTGTCCAGGTATATTCTACAGTAATTCGTGCCGTCCCGGCTTTAATCACGGAAGAGACCTGAGTAACATCACTCTGCCGGATCGCCATAGACTCCATATTTTTAACGAATTGCTTTTCGATCTCCTCGGGAGGGCGTTCACCCGCCTTTAATTCAATAAACAGGCGGGGATTATTCAGATCGGGCAATAAATCCACACTCAACTGATCGTATGATACTTTTCCCAACAATAAGAGGGCAAATACTACCATACAAATCGTAACCGGATTGCCTACTGCAAATTTGATTATATTCTTCATAAGTATTTCCTATTTTCAAAAGATGCGTTCATATATCGCATCCATGATTTACTTTTGGATTTTGACTTTGGCGTCTTCTTTCAGTGTTTCAAAACCCTTCACTACCAAATTGTCATTTACATTAAGTCCGGATAGAATTTCGATATTATATTCATCCTCCAGACCTGTTTGCAGATTGCGTATCTTTGCCGTATTCTTTTCGACGATATATACGTATTTCCGGCGACGATTGGACAAGATTACGTCTTTAGGTATAATGATAGAACTATCAGCTCTGTCAACGATAATATCTGCTTTGGCGAACATACCCGGACGCAACTTCAACTGGTCATTATCAATCAGAATCTTTCCTTTAAAAGTACGTGTCTCCGTACTGATTGCAGGAGACAGCTCACCGACTCTCGCTTTTAAAGTATCTCCAGGGATGGTATAATGAGTAATATATACCGGTTGCGCTTCCTTGACATAACGAATGCTGCTTTCCGGCAGATTGATATCCATATACATTTTATCATAAGCCATCAGACTCACCATAGCCTTTCCCTGCTCCACTCTTGTATCGGCCGTATAGTGAGGCAAATCAACAATCACACCATCAAACGGAGCTTTCACTTTCATCTTCTCCAGATTGAGTTTTGCGTTTTCATAATCGTAACGGGCATTCGTTACTTTTACTTCCGTATTCCGCATTTCACTCATCGTCACCCCTCCTTTTTCATAGAGAGCTTTCTGCTTTGACTGTTCCTGTTCAGCAATTTCAAGACTTAGTTTTTTAGCGTCAATAGCGATTCCGTTTTCATACTCCTTGTCTTCCAGACGGATTATCAGTTCCCCCTTACTTACCCTGTCTCCCATTTTGAAAGGTTTTCCGGTTCTCGGATTAGTCTGAAGTTTATAAAATCCGCTCATTTCCGCATTCTGAGATGCACCGTAAGTCGGCTGCACTGTTCCTGTTGTATTTATTAATTTACTGATAGAACCTTTCTTCAGCTCCACGACAGATACCGGAGTTGCAATATTATTGGGTGCGTTTTGTGGTTTGTTGCCACAGCCGGTTAACAATAAGGTTGTTAACAAAGAAGATGCAATAAAAATTTGATACTGTTTCATGGTCTGCTTATTTTTTATC
>ENA-UEPJ01003458-UEPJ01003458.1-human-gut-metagenome-genome-assembly--contig:-NODE-3458-length-13982-cov-11.067314_pt1 | contig 13982 bp, 8 predicted proteins | sample MGYA00242890_ERZ507896 | MGnify/ENA primary metagenome ERZ507896 (study PRJEB26167, sample SAMN06115508) | human gut metagenome | host: Homo sapiens | place: China:Qinghai | collected 2015-08-20... | reverse complement strand
CAGAACGTAAACTATGCACTTGCACTTTTAGAGGAGCATAAAGGCAGTGAGATTGTTGAGATTGACAAGGATATCATTTGTCACACAATAAATGGCAAGCCTGTAAAGCCAAAAACCATAGGCCAGAAGGAATATGTCGATGCAATCAGGAAAAAGATGATTGTGTTTGGCATGGGTCCTGCCGGAACAGGAAAGACCTATCTTGCCATGGCAATGGCTATAACAGCTTTTAAAAATGAGCAGGTGGGCCGTATTATTCTGACACGTCCTGCGATTGAAGCAGGCGAGAAGCTTGGCTTTCTGCCGGGAGATCTGCAGAGCAAGATTGACCCATATTTGAGACCGTTGTACGATGCTCTTTATCAGATAATGGGAGCTGAGAGCTTCCAGCGCAACATGGAAAAGGGCCTTATTGAGGTGGCTCCTCTTGCGTACATGAGAGGCCGTACACTTGACAATGCATTTATCATACTTGATGAGGCGCAGAATACAACTCCTGCACAGATGAAGATGTTTCTTACACGAATCGGCTTTGGCTCAAAGGTTGTCGTGACAGGTGATGCGACACAAAAAGATCTTGCACCGGGAGCAAAATCAGGGCTTGATGTAGCACTTAGGGTGCTTAAAAACATAGATGATATAGGCATATGCAATCTGACAAGCAAGGATGTCGTGCGTCATCCGCTTGTACAAAAAATCGTTCAGGCATATGATGATTATGAAAATAAGCAGACTGTAAAGACTGCAAGAAAGCAGAGGAAGAGCAATTGAGAAGAGTTGTATCACTAATATCAATTTTTATATCAATCTTAGCTCTTTCATTTGTGCTGTGTCTGCTTGGTGATGTATATCCGGATGAGTGGATATGCATGGGTTTTTTAGATATCATATTTTATATGCTGCTTTTATTTGAGCTTGAGTACGAGCGGAACACACTGCAGCTGTCGAACAACTCAAGAACTGATTATCTTAGGTTTACGTTTGCGTTTATCATTTGCTCTGTAGTGTGTATCATAAGCGGTTTTATGCCACTGTACAGCAGGCCGGTGATGATTTTTCCTATATTGCTTTGTCTGATTGGCAATGAGTTTCTGGCTTTTATAAGCGGTACTTATTTTTGTATATTGCTTTCAATCACTGTATCCGGCGACTGCTTTGAGCTCGTATGTGAGCTGCTTCTTGTAATCACAGGTGCTATCCTTGCAAAGATGCTAAAGGAGGACAAGCTTCAGATATGTATATATCTGATCACAATCAGTATGAGCATTGTGACACCGGGCATATTCTATTATATGTCAACAAAGGAGTTTTCTGTTTCCATTATTATTGCCGGAGCTGTAAGCGGCATGATTGTTTCGCTTATCGGCATCATTTGTGCCAGGGTATTTAAGCCACTTAGCGCTGATGAAACAAATGACAGGCTTATAGAAATAATAGAGGAGGATTTTCCTGCTGTAAAGCAGCTTAAAAAACACAATTTCTCTGAATATAATCATGGCAATTTCGTATCGACGATTGCCATAAAGGCTGCAAAGGCTGCAGGACTGGACACAGCGCTATGTGCAGCAGGAGGCTTTTATTACCGCATAGGGCAGTGGCAGAGGCATAAAAGCGTCATGGAAGGAGTGGAACAGGCATTAGCCATGCATTTTCCTGAAAAGCTGACCAATATACTCTATGAGTACTATGGCAAGCTAAGACACCCACAGACCCCTGAATCCGCACTCATCCATATGGTCGATGCTTTAATAGTAAGGCTTGATCATATCAAAAACGATGTGGCAGACAGTGAATGGAATCACGAGATACTTATTATCCAGACATTAAATGAGCTGTCAAGCTCAGGAATGTATGATGAATCAGGGCTTTCCATGAATCACTTTTTAAAAATACGAGACTATCTTACAAAGGAGGAGCTGCTTAAATGAGTTTTTTTATCGAAAAAGAAGTAGAATGCAATTTTAATTTTGATTATGAAAAGGTCGCAGAAGCTGTTGTTTCTGCTTCACTTGAGCACGAGAGCTTTCCGTATGCGGCGGAGGTTAATTTGACACTGACAGACAATGAAGGGATACATGCCATCAATAAGGAGTACAGACAGATAGACAGGCCTACAGATGTACTGTCTTTTCCGATGCTTTCATATGAAACACCCGGAGATTTTTCTTTCCTTTCAGACGAGAATGAGGATGATTTCAATCCTGATACAGGAGAGGTCATGCTAGGCGACATAATCATATCCGTTGACAAGGTAAAGGAGCAGGCCTTAGAATACGGACACAGCGAAAAAAGAGAGTTTGCCTTTCTGATTACACACAGCATGCTTCATCTGTTCGGATATGACCACATGGAGGCTGATGAGGCGGCCGTAATGGAAGAGCACCAGAGAAAAATACTTGACGCTTTAGGTATAACACGCTAATATTTAAGCTGGTTATCAATTGAAACAGAGGATTTATAAATGTCTAAAAAAAATAACGGGGCAAGCAATGCCTTAGTACAGGGCTCTATACTTGCCGTAGCATCTATAATAAGCAGAATAATAGGACTCATATATCGCATACCGATGCAGCGTATATTGGGCGATATCGGAATCGGCTATTATTCCACAGCCTTTGAAATATACAATGTCATGCTGATTATATCATCATACAGCTTACCGCTTGCCGTATCAAAGATGGTTTCGGCCCAGATGGCAAAAAAGAGGCGGACTGCGACGTATCAGATACTGAAGTGTGCTCTGCTTTTTGCAACCATCAGTGGCACAACAGTGGCACTCATACTGTTTTTTGGTGGCAATTTTTTTGCAACAACGCTTCTTAACACACCATACAGTATTTTTGCTTTAAGAGTACTGGCTCCGGGGCTTTTGGTAGTTGCAGTGCTTGGTGTCATCAGAGGTTTTTTCCAGGGACTGGGTACTATGATGCCGAGTGCCGTCTCACAGATAATAGAGCAGATAGTAAATGCCATAGTCAGTGTATGGGCGGCCTACGTGCTCTACCGTACAGGTACAAGAATTGGTGCAGTACTTGGTGACAAGGAGCACTATGCCGCAGCATATGGTGCAGCCGGTGGTACACTTGGAACAGTGCTTGGCTCTGTAGCAGCACTTTTATTTGTGGTATTTATTTTTGCCATCTATATGAAGGTGTTCAAGAGACAGATGAAAAGAGAACGAAATGTCAGGGTAAGCTCATTTGGCTACACAATGAAGATTCTTGTAATTACGGTTATTCCTGTGCTTTTAAGTACCACTATATACAATATCAGTGGTATAATAGACCAGGGTATATTCAAGCAGGTTGCACTGCTTCAGGGATACACTCAGAATGATATAGACGTATGGTGGGGTGTATACACCGGAAAGTACAAGCTTTTAATCAATGTGCCTATATCCATAGCATCAGCTATGGCAGCATCCTTTGTGCCGGTGCTTACAGGCGCATATCACAGGGACGATATGGAAGCAGTGAGAGGACAGATTAATCTTTCCACACGCTTTATCATGGTTGTCGCATTCCCATGTGCAGTAGGGCTTGCCGTGTTTGGACTGCCGATATTTAATATACTGTTCTCAAGCACCCGTGCAACAAATGCTGAGGCTTCACTTATGATGTATGTCGGTGCGGTTGCGGTAGTATTTTACTCGCTTTCCACTCTGTCCAACGGACTACTGCAGGGAATTGACAGGCTCAAGGTTCCTGTAATCAACGCTGCGATATCCATTGTAGCGCATGTCATAGTACTCATACTGCTTATGCTCATATTCAGGCTCAATATACATGCAGTTGTGCTTGCCAATACATTTTTTGCATTGCTCATGTGTTTTATGAACAGCATGGCTTTAAAGAAGTACAGCGGCTTTAAGCAGGAAATAAAAAAGACCTTTATCATACCGGCCATCAGCTCGCTCATAATGGGAGTTATTTCGTATATAGTATACTTTATACTTTACAAGGTCTGTCATATTGAGATTATCGCCTTCATTCTTGCTGCAATCATTGCGGTTATCTCATATGCAGTGGCGCTGCTTTTACTCAAAGGACTGACTGAGGATGAGCTTAGACATTTTCCAAAGGGCACACTTATCATAAAAGTGGCAAAAAAATGTCATTTATTATAAAATTGAATAAATAACAAAAATTTACAGATACTGATTTTGAGGTGATAATATGAAAAGCAAAATCAGTATCTGTTTTTTAACTATTGTTGTAATTCTTCTTGCACTTGTTATGATAGAAAAAATCAATACGCAAAGAGCAGCAGACAAGGCTGCGATAATTGCACAAAGCAATGAAAATGATAAAGAAGAAAAAAATGAAAAAGAAAGCCTTCTGACATCAAATGAGGCTAAGAATGCAAAATACTGCATCAAAAATGACTCCGGAATGCTGTCTGTATACAACGCCACTGCAAGTGAAAAATACTTTGACACAGGCGTGTATTTTGAAGAACTACCCGATGAAGCAAAAAATAAGGTTACAAATGGACTCTACTTTTTTAACGAAACTGATTTGTACGATTTTCTTGAAAGCTATTCAAGTTAATGTTAAAATAAATCAGTTAGGGGAAAAAATATGTACGATGTAATTATAATAGGTGCCGGTGCATCCGGGCTGATGGCGGCAGCAGCTGCTGCATCAAAGGGAGCACGTGTGGCGCTTTTAGAGCACAAGGATGATATAGGAAAGAAAATACTTGCAACAGGAAACGGCAGATGTAATTTCACAAACACTGATATGTCCGTAAACAAATTCCACGGCAGTAAAGCACTGATTAAAAACGGGTTGTCGCAATTTAATTATTCAGACACAATATGTTTTTTTAAAGAACTTGGAATACCTGCATATGACAATGCAGGCTACATTTATCCAAATTCAAGGCAGGCTGCATCTGTTGTGGCAGCCTTTCGAATGGAGCTTATGAGGCTTCATGTGGATGTGAAAACAGGCATTAATATTACTGATATTAAGCCTGCGGATGACCTGACCGGTTACAGCATCCAAACAGACAAGGGCAGCTTTAAGTCCAAAAGGCTTATCATAGCGTGTGGCCTTACGGCTTCCCCAAAGCTTGGAAGTGACGGAAGCCTGTTTCGACAGATAGAAGCTCTCGGACACCATATCCAAAAGCCATTACCCGCGCTTTGCGGCTTTAGCTGTGATGGCCTTAATTTCAAAAAAATCACAGGTGTCAGGTGCGATGCCACTGTCGCTTCCGTGATAGACGGTCAAATGACAGAGCAAAATACAGGGGAGCTGCAGTTAGCTGACTATGGCATCTCAGGCATCCCGGTTTTTCAGATTTCAAGTCTTATATCAAGAGCCCTCGATAAAGGTCAAAGGGTCGAGGTGATAATTGACTTTTTGCCGGCTTTTAGTGATGATGAGCTTAATGGATACATAAAAGACAGAAGCATTACAACAACAGACAACCGCTCGCTAAATGAGATGCTTAACGGACTTTTAAACAATAAGCTTCTTCTTGAGCTGATACACAAATCAGGTGTATCTCCTGACAAAAAGGGAAGGCTGTTGACAGATGATGATTGTAAAAGTCTCACCCGCTCAATAAAGCATACAGCCGTTTCGGTAAAAAAGCCAAGAGGAGCCGAATTTGCACAGGTGTGTGCAGGCGGCATATATACAAAGGAAATAGATGTACGTACATTGGAGTCCAAAATCCATCCGGGGCTTTACTTTTGCGGCGAGCTGCTTGATGTGGACGGCATATGCGGTGGCTACAATCTGCAGTGGGCATGGACAAGTGGATATATAGCAGGAGAAATGCAGTAAATGATTAAAATTAACCAGATAAAGCTCCCCGTCACGCACAGTGATGAGGCATTAAAAAAGAAAATAATAAAAATGCTTAAGCTCAATGCCAAGACAGGCTTTACATACCGCATATTAAAGAAATCACTTGACGCGCGTAAAAAGCCTGAGCTGTTCTATACATATTCAGTTGCTGTAGAGATAGAGGATACAAAAAATAGCGAAGAAACAATTGTAAAAAGAGCAGCCAGTTCATCTGTGCTCATATATAAAGAAAAAGAGTATCGGATACCTGCACACGGTAATACACCGCTTGACAGGCGACCTGTTATTGCAGGGGCAGGACCAGCCGGGCTGTTTTGTGCATATATACTGGCAGAGGCAGGCTTTCGCCCGATAGTTATCGAGCGGGGCAGCCGGGTAGAGAAAAGAACTTGCGATGTCCAAAAATTCTGGGAGAGCGGCATACTTAATCCCAAAAGCAATGTACAGTTTGGTGAGGGCGGTGCCGGAACCTTTTCAGACGGCAAGCTGAACACATCCGTAAAGGATCCTTCGGGCAGGAATCGTCTTGTGCTTGAGACCTTTGTGCGCTTTGGAGCTGATCCGTCCATACTTTATGACAACAAGCCACATATCGGTACTGATGTGCTTTCAGAAGTAATTGTCAACATGCGTGAGTTTTTGGTTGACAAAGGAACGACATTTATATTTGACACCTGTGTGAGCAATCTTGACATAGTTTCCAACAAGCTATTAAGCGTTTACACTGATTCTGACAGTAATAGTGAGATTAAGACAGATGTATGCGTTCTGGCACTCGGACACAGCGCCAGAGATACATTTGATATGCTTTACAACAAAGGCTTTGATATGGAATGCAAGAGCTTTGCAGTCGGCTTTCGCGTGGAGCATCCGCAGCACATGATAGATGAATCACAGTACGGTATTCAGAATAAAATCATACTTCCTCCAAGTCCTTACAAGGTCACATCCAATTTTCCGAATGGCAGAGGAGTCTATTCATTCTGCATGTGTCCGGGAGGATATGTGGTCAATTCATCGTCAACCGAAAATCACACAGTGGTTAACGGTATGAGCTATCATGACAGAAACAGTAAAAATGCGAACAGTGCCATCATAGTATCTGTTTCACCGAAGGATTTCGGAGCAGATGATGCCCTCGCAGGCGTGAGGTTTCAGGAAAAGCTTGAAACAGAAAATTATGAGCGTGGCAATGGTTTAATACCACAGCAGCTTTTCGGAGATTTCTGTGATGACAGATTAACAGCCGCATATGGTGATTTTGACTCTTGTACAAAGGGAAGCACTGTCTTTGCAAAGCTGAATGGACTCATGAACGCTGACATGGAACAGTCGTTTAAGCTTGGAATGGAACATTTTGGTCATCTGATACATGGCTTTGACAGAAAAGATGCAATTTTGTCCGGTATGGAGACACGTACATCTTCTCCGCTTCGCATAAAAAGAGATGAGTCTCTTGAGAGTAACATCTCGGGTGTATACCCTTGTGGTGAAGGCGCAGGCTATGCAGGAGGCATTACATCTGCGGCAATCGACGGCATAAAGGTTGCAGAAGCAATTATTAAAAAATATAAGCCGGATTTTAAATAACATTTATACACATAAAGAGAGGAAATATTCGTGGCAGAAGTATCACCAATGATGCAGCATTATCTGCAGACAAAAGAACAATATAAGGATTGTATTTTATTTTATCGCTTAGGAGACTTCTATGAGATGTTTTTTGACGATGCGATAATGGTTTCAAAGGAACTTGAACTTACACTCACCGGCAAAAACTGCGGACTTGAAGAAAGAGCTCCTATGTGTGGAGTACCGTTTCACGCGGCAGACTCATATATCAACAGACTCGTATCAAACGGTCACAAGGTAGCTATCTGTGAGCAGATGGAGGATCCAAAGCAGGCAAAGGGAATCGTAAAGCGAGAGGTAATCCGTGTTGTGACACCTGGCACAAACACTGATATGGCTTCTTTAGATGAGGCAAAAAACAATTACATAATGTCGATTGTATACACTGAGGACAAATACGGCATAGCGACCTGTGATGTCACAACAGGTGATTTTTTTACGACAGAGGTGGATACAGAAAGAAAGCTGTTAGATGAGGTGAGCAGATTTAACCCATCGGAAATCATATGTAATGAAGCCTTCTATATGAGCGGAATAGATGTTGACGATATGAAAAACAGACTGTCAATTACTGTTTCAGCACTCGACTCATGGTATTTTTCCGATGGTCTTGCAAATGAGACACTGCTTTCACATTTCCATGTACAGACAATAAATGCTCTGGGGCTTGAGGATTATGAGAGTGGAGTCATAGCTGCCGGCGCCCTGTTAAAGTACCTTTATGAGACGCAGATGAACTCGCTCGACAATATACTTGAGCTTCATCCGTACTCAATAGGCAAATATATGATAATAGACAGCTCATCAAGACGTAATTTGGAGCTGGTTGAGACACTTCGAGAAAAGCAAAAGAGAGGCTCACTGCTTTGGGTACTCGATAAGACACGCACGGCTATGGGAGCAAGACTGCTTCGCACCTATGTCGAGCAGCCGCTTATCGAAAAGGCAGAGATAATAAAGCGCCAGAAGCTTATCGAAGCACTTAATGCAAACGAAATCACAAGAGATGAAATCAGGGAATACCTTAATCCTATTTATGACCTTGAGCGTCTCATCACAAGAATCACCTACCAGTCAGCCAATCCGCGCGACCTTATTGCCTTCAGGGATTCTTTAAAAATGCTTCCACCAATAAAGCAGCAGCTTTCAGACATACCGTGTCAACTTACCGATGAGATTAACGAAGAGTTCGATGAGCTTAAGGATATATATGAGCTTTTACTTTCATCCATTGAGGATGAGCCGCCTATCTCACAGCGTGACGGAGATATCATAAAAGCTGGCTACAACGAGGAGGTTGACCGTCTTCGAGACGCAAAAACCAAAGGAAAGACATGGCTTGCAGAGCTTGAAGCCGGTGAACGTGAAAAAACAGGCATCAAAAACTTAAGAATCAAGTATAACAAGGTATTTGGATATTACCTTGAGGTCACAAACTCCTTCAAGGATATGGTTCCTGATTATTATGTGAGAAAACAGACACTCACCAATGCAGAGCGCTACATAACACCGGAGCTTAAGGAGCTTGAGGATACCATTCTTGGAGCTGAAGACAGGCTCACATCACTTGAGTATGAGCTGTTTCGTGATGTAAGAAAACAGATTTCCTGCAATGTTTCAAGGATTCAGAAAACAGCCAGAGCTATAGCACAGATTGATGTTTTTGCTTCGCTTGCGCTTGTTGCCAGCCAGAATAATTACTGCAAGCCAAAGATAAATGAAAGCGGAATAATAGACATAAAAAACGGACGTCATCCTGTAGTTGAAAAAATGATTACAAATGACATGTTTATAGAAAACGATACATATCTGGATCAGCACAAAAACAGAATCTCAATCATCACAGGGCCAAACATGGCCGGTAAATCCACCTACATGAGACAGACAGCACTTATCGTTCTCATGGCACAAATTGGAAGCTTTGTACCTGCACAAACTGCAAATATCGGCATTGTAGACCGTATCTTCACGCGAGTCGGTGCATCTGACGACCTTGCAAGCGGACAAAGTACATTTATGGTTGAGATGAACGAGGTGGCAAATATACTAAGAAATGCAACCGCAAAATCCCTGCTCATTCTCGATGAGATTGGACGAGGCACGAGTACGTTTGACGGACTAAGCATCGCCTGGGCAGTTGTAGAGCATATAAGTAATCCAAAGCTCCTCGGAGCAAAGACGCTTTTTGCAACCCATTATCACGAGCTCACCGAGCTTGAGGGCAAGCTTGACAGTGTAAATAACTATTGCATCGCTGTAAAGGAAAAGGGCGATGATATAGTTTTCTTAAGAAAAATCGTAAAGGGCGGAGCTGACAGAAGCTACGGCATACAAGTAGCAAAGCTTGCAGGCCTGCCTGATTCAGTCATAGAGCGTGCCAAGGAAATCGCAGAACAGCTTCTTGCAAATGATATCACAGATACTGTAAAAAGCATATCCGTTGACACTGGCCACAAACATAAAAAGGAGCACCTTGACGAGGTTGATATGACACAGATTTCGCTTTTCGACACAGTGAAGGATGATGATATAATTGACGAGCTTCGAAGCATAGACATAGGCAACATGACACCACTTGATGCGTTAAACAAGCTGTATCAGCTTCAGAACAAGGTTAAAAACCGCTGGTAGAAAGGATTAAAATGCCAAATATTGCCATATTAAATCAGGAAACAATAGATAAAATAGCTGCTGGAGAGGTTGTTGAGCGTCCGTGCTCCGTGGTAAAGGAGCTGGTGGAAAATGCCATAGATGCAGGCTCCACAGCCATCACTGTGGAGATAAAGGAGGGCGGAATCTCATTCATCCGTATCACTGACAATGGCTGCGGAATTGAAAGAGACCAGGTTGCAGTTGCATTTTACCGCCACAGCACGAGTAAAATCCGCACGGCAGAGGATTTACTTACTGTAAAGTCTCTCGGCTTCAGAGGTGAGGCGCTGTCAAGCATCTCGGCCGTTGCCCGCGTTGAGCTTATCACAAAGACATACGATGAGCTCACCGGCACCAGATATGTGATTGAAGGCTCGAAGGAGCTTTCCAACGAGGAAATCGGTGCTCCGGACGGTACTACCTTCATAGTAAAGGATTTGTTTTATAATGTTCCGGCAAGACGCAAGTTTTTAAAGACAGCACAAACAGAGGGCAGCTATATAAGCGATATGGTTGAAAAGCTTGCGCTTTCTCATCCTGATATATCGTTTAAGTTCATAAACAATAACCAGACAAAGCTTCACACCTCCGGAAACGGCAACAGAAAGGATATCATATACCATATATTCGGACGCGAGATATCGTCATCACTGCTTGAGGTGAAGCATGAATGTGAATACTTTAAGGTGGAGGGCTTTATAGGAAAGCCTGTCATCACGAGGGGCAACAGAAATTATGAAAATTATTTCATAAACGGCAGGTATGTAAAGAGCAATATATTGTCACGTGCAATAGAGGAGGCCTACAAGAACTTTCTAATGCAGCATCAGTATCCGTTTACAGTGCTTTACTTTACATTTTTCAGTGAGCTGGATGTCAACGTGCATCCGACCAAGATGGAGCTTAGGTTCGACAACAACAACGAGATATATGTAGAATTGTGTGACACAATATATGCAATTCTATCTCATAAGGAGATGATTCCCGAGGTGCCTGTAGACAGTACGCCGGCGCCTAAAAAGATAGTGCATGAGTATAAGGAGCCAATACCGGAGCCGTTTGAGAAGAGACGTATCAATGAGGTGAGGGCAGCGGAATCAAGGAGCGTGTACGGACATAGCGTGACGTCAGCAGTAGCAGAACCTGCTACAAAAGCGCCTGCTGTTAATGAGCAACTCACAGATAACACATCAAAGCTGCAGACTGCTAAAGCATCTGCATCTGCGCTTGTTGCTGGCACCGGCAATTCAGCGGAACTAACGCCTGAGATTTCCGCCGCGTATGAACCTGCACAGGTTGTCACCGGCACCCAGCAGACACTCGGCGATTACGACAAGGTTTTTCTTACAGAAAGCGCCAAGAAGCAGTTTTCCATCATAGGCCAGCTCTTTAAGACATACTGGCTCATAGAGTTTGAGGACAAGCTTTATATCATAGACCAGCATGCAGCCCATGAGAAGGTGCTGTATGAAAAAACAATGGCAAGACTTGCCAATAAGGATTTTACATCACAGCGCATAAGCCCTCCGATTGTCATGACTCTTGATGCAAAGGAAAGCGAGATGCTTGAAAAATACAGGCCGCAGATAGAACAGTTTGGCTATGAGGTGGAGCATTTTGGCGGCAAGGAATACATGATCAGTGCAATTCCGGATAATTTGTTTAACATAGATATGAAGGATCTGTTTATAGAGATGCTCGATGATTTTTCCAATGCGACAGGCAGGCAGACTCCTGATATCATCACGGAAAAGGTCGCATCCATGTCGTGCAAGGCAGCAGTCAAGGGCAATGACAAGCTTACTCTTCCTGAGATAAATGAGCTGATAGATGAGCTTTTGTCACTCGACAATCCTTACAACTGCCCACACGGCAGACCCACCATCATCTCTATGAGCAAATATGAGATAGAAAAGAAATTCAAACGTATCGTATGACAACATACACATTTGGACTGAGGTGCAATATGACACAAAAACCGATGATTGTCCTGACAGGACCGACAGCAGTAGGAAAGACAGCTCTATCGATTGAGCTTGCAAAAAAAATAAATGGTGCTATAATATCCGCGGATTCCATGCAGGTATACAAATACATGGATATAGGCTCTGCGAAGGTTACAGTCGATGAGATGGACGGCATAAAGCACTATCTGATAGATGAGCTTGAGCCCTCTGACGAGTTCAATGTATTTATCTTCAAGGATATGGCCAAAAAAGCACTTAATGAGATATACGAAGCAGGAAAGATACCGATAGTTGTCGGCGGCACCGGCTTTTATATACAGGCACTTTTGTATGATATTGATTTCACAAAGCAGGATGTGGATGAGTCGTACAGAAAAAGCCTTTACGACTTTGCTAACGAGCACGGAAACCATGCACTGCATGAAAAGCTTAAGGATATCGACCCTGCATCCTACGAGAGCATACATGAGAATAACGTAAAGCGCGTCATAAGGGCGATTGAATACTATCACACCTGCCATGAGCCGATTTCAAAGCACAATGAGACTGAAAGAGCCAAGCAGTCTCCATACAGCTTTGCCTATTTTGTATTGGATGATGTAAGACAAAGACTCTATGAGAGGATAGATAAGAGAGTTGATATCATGGTTTCAAACGGACTTGTTGATGAGGTGGAAAAGCTAAAGGCAATGGGCTGTACAAGCGATATGGTATCCATGAAGGGCATAGGATATAAGGAAATCCTTGCATATCTCGATGGAGAATATTCACTTGATGAGGCTGTGGACAAGGTAAAGCTTGAGTCAAGGCGTTTTGCAAAGAGACAACTAACCTGGTTTAGGAGAGAAAAAGATACCATATGGATAGAAAAAAATGAATATTCATATGATGATAATAAAATATTAAATAAAATACAAGAAATTTTAGCAGAAAAGAGGATTATAATTTGTTAGATACCAATGAAGCCATTTACAGGCAGTATGAGACACTTGGAATATCAAAGGAGGTTTTGGATTTCGGAACCTCTGTAGAAAAGGAGCTTAAGGAGCGTTTTGACAAAATAGACACAAATGCTGAGTATAATCAGCTTAAGGTCATAGCCGCCATGCAGAAAAACAAGGTGAGTGCAGAGTGCTTCCAGGCATCAAGCGGCTACGGCTACAATGACCTCGGAAGGGATACACTTGAGAGAGTGTACGCAGACTGTTTTGGCGCAGAAGATGCACTTGTAAGGCCTCAGATTACCTGTGGCACACATGCACTTGCACTTGCACTCATGTCAAACCTGCGCCCGGGCGATGAGCTTTTAAGCCCTGTCGGAAAGCCTTACGATACACTTGAAGAGGTAATAGGCATACGCCCTTCAAAGGGCTCGCTTGCTGAGTACGGCATCACATATGCGCAGGTTGATTTACTGCCTGACGGTGAGTTTGACTATGACGGAATAAAGAAAGCCATCAATGAAAAAACGAAGCTTGTCACCATCCAGCGCTCTAAGGGCTATGCTACAAGACCTACACTTTCGGTCAAAAGAATAGGCGAGCTCATTGCTTTTGTAAAGAGCATAAAGCCTGATGTGATCTGTATGGTCGATAACTGCTACGGTGAGTTTGTCGAGGATACAGAGCCTATCCAGGTTGGAGCGGACATGATGGTTGGCTCACTGATCAAAAATCCGGGAGGCGGACTTGCACCAATCGGAGGCTATATTGTCGGCAAAAAGGAATGTGTTGAAAATGCCGCATACCGTCTCACATCTCCGGGACTTGGCAAGGAGGTTGGAGCTTCACTCGGAGTCATTCAGTCATTTTATCAGGGCTTTTTCCTTGCACCGACTGTCGTAAGCGGAGCATTAAAGGGAGCAATCTTTGCTGCAAAAATCTATGAAAAGCTTGGTTTTAAGGTGGTT
>ENA-UEPJ01003457-UEPJ01003457.1-human-gut-metagenome-genome-assembly--contig:-NODE-3457-length-13982-cov-50.817979_pt1 | contig 13982 bp, 12 predicted proteins | sample MGYA00242890_ERZ507896 | MGnify/ENA primary metagenome ERZ507896 (study PRJEB26167, sample SAMN06115508) | human gut metagenome | host: Homo sapiens | place: China:Qinghai | collected 2015-08-20... | reverse complement strand
CTTCCCATTCCGAACAGAGAAGTTAAGCTTCGTCACGCCGATGGTACTGCGCAAGTGGGAGAGTAGGTAGTCGCCGTTTTAACAGAAGCCCTGAGGCAGAAACGCTTCAGGACTTTTTTTGTCTGTACGCCTGCGTCCGTTTCCGCGGCAGGCCGCTTCTTCTTTTTGCTGCCGGATTCTTTCTTTCCTTCCTTTTTTCCCTTGCCGTCACCCGGACGGCCTTCAGAAATGCGCCTGGAGACGTTTTCTCCACAAAGGAGAGTCATTCTTCACCGGAACTTTCAGATGCGCTTAAAACGTACGAAAATCAGTCTGAGAGAGGGGTATACTTTAGAATGTTGTGTTTAGTAGGATTTTCAGAGAAGAACATAAAAAAGCCGGAGTATTTACCCCGGCTTGTGAAAATATCAATTATAGATTTTATTTCTCTACGTTGTCCTTGCTTGGATGAGGATAGTCAATCGTGTAATGAAGCCCTCTGCTCTCTTTTCTTTCCATTGCCTGGCGAGTAATCAGGTAACCTACATTAATCATGTTACGGAGCTCGCAAATCTCTCTGGAAGCCTTTACACGTTTAAACAAGCGCTCTGTTTCTTCATAGAGAATATCCAGACGGTTCCATGCACGCACCAGACGGAGATTGCTTCGTACAATACCTACATATGATTCCATAATCTGATTAACTTCTTTCATACTTTGTGTAATCAGAATTCGTTCTTCGTTGCTGATAGTGCCTTCTGCATTCCATTCCGGAATATCTTCGTTGAAATCGTAACGGTCGAGTACACTGAGTGCGTGTTTAGCGGCAGAGTCCGCATAAACAATGGCTTCTATCAGTGAATTGGATGCAAGGCGGTTGCCTCCATGCAATCCAGTGCAAGAACATTCTCCTAAAGCATACAGGCGCTTGATGCTGGATTGTCCGTCCAAATCGACCTTGATACCTCCACACAAATAATGTGCAGCCGGCGCTACCGGGATATAGTCTTTCGTAATATCAATTCCCAGGCTCAGGCACTTTTTATAAATATTGGGGAAATGTTTCTTTGTTTCTTCCGGATCTTTATGCGTGACATCCAGGTATACATGGTCTTCACCACGTTGTTTCATTTCATTGTCTATGGCACGTGCTACGATGTCACGAGGAGCCAGTGAAAGGCGCGGGTCGTATTTCTGCATGAATTCTTCACTCGACAAGTTTCTCAGTACACCTCCATAACCTCGCATAGCTTCTGTGATAAGGAAGCTGGGACGGTCGCCCGGATGATACAAGGCAGTAGGGTGGAATTGTATAAACTCCATGTCCTTGACAACTCCTTTGGCACGATATACCATGGCAATACCGTCGCCTGTAGCAACCAATGGATTGGTGGTGTGGGTATAAACCGCTTCACATCCTCCAGTGGCCATGACGGTGATTTTAGAAAGGAATGTATCCACCTCTCCTGTTTTTTCATTCAGCACGTAAGCACCGAAACATTTGATACCCGGCGTGTGACGCGTAACGATAATTCCCAAATGGTGCTGGGTGATGATTTCTACCGCATAGAAATTACTGAAGACGGTGATATTGGGATGGCGTTTTACTTCTTCTATCAGGCTGGTCTGTATTTCAGCACCAGTATTGTCTTTATGATGGAGAATACGGAATTCAGAATGTCCGCCTTCTTTGTGCAGGTCGAACTCTCCGTTGTCTTTCTTGTCAAAGTTTACTCCCCATTTAATTAGTTCTTCTATTTGAGAAGGCGCGTTGCAGATAACCTTTTCTACAGCGGCAGGATCGCTGATCCAGTCTCCTGCAACCATGGTATCGTGGATATGTTTTTCGAAATTATCCACCTTCAGGTTGGTTACTGAAGCGATGCCTCCCTGTGCATAGTAGGTATTCGCTTCTTCCAGTCCGGCCTTGCAGATCAGTGCAACCGAACCTTTATGCGCCACTTTCAGCGCAAAGCTCATTCCGGCAATTCCTGAACCGATAACGAGAAAATCGAATTTTCTTATCATAAGATTGGGTATTATAACGCAAAACTACAAAAAAGTCAGTTATATGATGCTCAAAAGCATTCTTTTTTGTGTGTCTCTGTAGATTGATTTTTAAAATACTTAAAGATGCGTTGGAGATGTTTTGTTTTCAAGCAGAATTTCTTATCTTCACGGGAAATTAAAACAAAAAATCAGACAATGAATCGTACTTTTCAATCAAAGGTTGGTTGGTGGTATTGGATAGTGATAGGAATAACTTCTGTGTTGTTATTCTTTTTTTTCTGGGAACATTATCTGCTGTGTACAATTCTGTGTGCAACTGTGGTGGTTTTTGAAATCGAAATGCTGGTTCATACGCAGTATGTAATTACAGGAGATGGATGGCTAAAAGTAGAGACCGGACGGTTTATCCCCAATGCTTCACTTGAAATAGATCAGATTCTTCGTATACGGAAAGTCCGTTCGATGACTTTCTGGCAACCTGCTTTGTCGTTCGAGCGGCTTGAAGTCGTTTTTAAAAAACATGGAAAGGTCCGTTCCATTTCTCTTTCCCCTAAGAATCAGGAAGATTTTATCCGTTGCCTGTTGAAAAAGAACGAGGCAATTCAATTTTATGATTGAGACAAATAATTAACTGATAAAAATACTATGGTACGTGAGTTTAAAATCCGCAGAACTCCTTTTAAAGTGTGGTTAGGAGTCATTATTGTGATTGTGGCCATTGTGCTGATGGCTTTGCATACAGAAAACTATTGGAATTTGATGCCGATTGTGCTTCCCGTTTTATTGTTGATTGATGAGCAGATGACGCGTATTCTGGTACAGGAAAACGGGGATATTTGGTTGAAAAGAGGTTTTAGTGGCAGTATCAAGGCGTATGGAGTAAAACGGATTGCATTGCGTAAGAAAGATTCGTTGCTGAAAGGAAGAATTACCATATATTATACGAAAGGGTTCATTAATTTTGACCCGGCCGATTTAAAAGGATTTGTGGCTTGTGCGAAAGAACGCAATCCTCATGCAGACTATCGTGAAGAATAATCATTTCTAAAATTTGGACGGATTATGAAGTATCAATTGGCTATAATTGGTGGTGGCCCGGCTGGATATACAGCTGCTGAGATGGCCGGAAAAGCAGGACTGAGTGTAGTTTTGTTTGAAAAGAACAACGTGGGCGGAGTTTGTCTGAATGAGGGATGTATTCCCACAAAGACCTTGCTGTATGCGGCGAAAGTACACGATACAGCTTTGCATGCATCAAAATACGGTGTTAATGTGAAAGAGGTTTCAGCCGATTTAGGAAAGATTATAGCCCGAAAAACGAAGGTGGTCAGAAAATTGGTACTGGGTATCAAGGCAAAACTCACGGCACAGAAGGTTACTTTGGTGCAAGGGGAAGCCTACATTCAGGATGCACATACTGTTCGTTGCGGTGAGGAGTTGTATGAATGTGAACAGATGATAGTATGTACAGGCAGTGCGACTTTTATTCCTCCGGTGGCAGGACTTGATTCGGTGAATTACTGGACACATCGAGACGCATTGGACAATAAAGAAATCCCTTCTTCTTTGGTAATTGTAGGAGGAGGAGTTATCGGTATGGAATTTGCTTCGTTTTTCCACAGCTTGGGAGTGAAAGTAACGGTTGTGGAAATGATGGATGAAATCTTAGGAGGAATGGACAAGGAGTTGTCAGGCCTTCTACGGGCAGATTATGCCAAGAGAGGAGTGAAGTTCTTGCTGAATACGAAAGTAACCGGAGCTACACAGAAGGAAGACGGAATAGAAATAGAGTATACCTGCGGAGAAGAAAAAAATACCGTTTGTGCCGAAAAACTGTTGATGAGCGTAGGACGCCGGCCGGTAATGAACGGATTCGGATTGGAAAACCTGAATCTGGAACTCACGGCACGTGGAACGGTGAAGGTAGATGAACATCTGCAATCTTCCGTGCCGGGAGTATATGTGTGCGGTGATTTGAATGGAGTATCTTTGCTGGCTCATACGGCTGTGCGTGAAGCAGAGGTGGCAGTTCATCATATTTTAGGAAAAACAGACGCCATGAGCTATCGTGCCATACCGGGAGTTGTTTATACTAATCCGGAAATTGCTTCTGTAGGTTGTACGGAAGAAGCGCTTACACGCGAAGGCCGTGCCTATCGTGTAGTAAGCTTGCCTGCAGCCTATTCAGGCCGTTTTGTGGCTGAAAATGAAGGAGTGAATGGAGTCTGCAAAGTACTGGTAGGAGAAGATGAAGAAATTTTAGGAGTACATTTGCTGGGAAATCCGGCTTCTGAATTAATTATTCAGGCAGGAATGATGATAGAAGACAGACGTAAACTTTCAGACTGGAAAAAATATGTCTTTCCACATCCTACGGTAGGCGAAATCTTTCGCGAGTTATAAATTGAAGTGTTGAATGAAACGAATAAGCGGAGTATTATTTTTTTTATTTCTTTGGGCCGGTTTTCTTCATGCCCAGACGTTATTAACAAACGAGTTAAACAAGTTAATATCTTCCGACCCCTTGTTGAAAACCTCGGAAGTAGGTATTGTGGTTCATGATTTGACTGCAGGCAAGGAGCTTTATAGCTATCAGGCAGACAAGTTGTACCGGCCGGCTTCTATTGAAAAAGTGGTTACTGCGGTAACTGCTTTGGATGTATTAGGAAAGGATTTCCAGTTTCAGACTACACTTTCGTACGACGGTGTGGTGGAAAAAGGAATCTTGAAAGGAAACCTGTACGTAAAAGGAGGTTTTGACCCGGAGTTTATGGAGTTGGATATGGACTTTCTGGTCAGAGCCGTGAAAGAGGCAGGCATACAAGCTATTTCCGGGAAACTTGTGGGTGATGTTTCTTTGATGGATTCCATATACTGGGGAGAAGGCTGGTCATGGGATGATACTCCAGAAGCTTTCCAACCTTATCTTTCACCGCTTATGCTGAACAGGGGATGTGTGGATATTAAGGTATCTCCTGCTGCCAAAGGGAAGGCCGGAACCGTGGAAATTACTCCGGAATCAGATTATTATCAGTTGAACAATCGTTCTATAAGTCTGCACCCCGAAGCTGGAAAACTGAAAATAACGCGTGACTGGCTCACAAACGGCAATACGATAGATGTGTCCGGATGTGTTTCTTCTGTTCGTAAGCGTACGCTGAATCTGTATGATTCCAAGCGATTCTTTATGGATACGTTTTGTTATAAGCTTAACAAAGAAGGGCTGTCCGTATCGAAAGACAGTATTTTCTTTTTAACCGCTCCTGATAGTACACAATGGATTTACACTTGCCGCCGTCCGGTGGAGGAAGTGTTGAAGCGTGCCTTGAAAGAAAGTGACAATCTTTCTGCGGAGGCCTTGTTTCGTCAGTTAGGGCAAATGAACGGGAAACATACTTCACACATCTCTTTTGGGGACTGTCAGGTTGTAATAGGGAGATTCATGCGCAATGCCATTGGGCATGACCCCAAGGAGTATCGAATTGTAGATGGTAGTGGAGTCTCGTTGTATAATTATGTGTCTCCTCGTCTGATATTGGCTTATCTGAACTATGCTTATCGTCATCCGTCCGTGTTCCAGACTTTCTATGACTGCCTGCCCGTAGCAGGAGTTGATGGTACGCTTCAGGGAAGAATGCGTACGGGAAAAGCCTTCCGTAATGTAAGAGCAAAGACCGGAACTGTTACGGGAATCAGTTCATTGGCTGGTTATTTGACATCCGTGAACGGGCACAAAATTTCTTTTGTTATCATTAATCAAAATGTATTGAAAGCTCGTCAGGCCCGTAAACTGCAGGATAAAATTTGTGAGTTATTGATACAGCTAAATTGAGTGAAAAAGTCTGCTGAGACGTATTTTTAGTAGGAAAAATCAATAAATACACAAGAAGTAGCACAATTTTATAGGTTTTGTGAACAAATATTGTACCTGGATTTCGCATGGACAGTGTAATGGTGAATATGACGCTCATGAATACGAGCCAAAAGTCCGGTTATGCGTTCTGGAGCGGAATAGGAGAAGGTGGAACCTGGAATCAGTTCGTTGATGGCTCGGTGAAAAGCACTTATCCCGAGGAAAGTATGCAGTCTTTTGGCTATGGAGATCGTCTTGCACCTGTCAACAGGGATGGCGATAAGATAAGCGTGACATCCAGCAGTGACAACAAGACATACCGTGTGCTAATGGTATGGGGGGATGAGAACGAGGCATTCGAGAATAGGACCAAGTGGCTGTTTACCTATGAGATCAAAGTAGAAGAAAGCTTCTATTACTCTAAAGCGGGTGTGTCCAATGTCGGAAAGGTGGAAATGGATCGCGTTGACACATCTGCACTTGGTAATAACTGGACTGTAGACAACTCGGAAGAGGGTGTGCTGAAACTGGTGCCCAAAACCGAAGTGACGGGAGAGGAAATCGGAACAGTCACAGTCACTGCGCCGACAGGCTATACATTTGACCGGGACAGCAGTTATGCGGCGAATGGAAATGATAACTCTCTGAACGGAACGCAGACTGGCGCGAATAAATGCAACATCTCGCTGTATAACCAGTACCGGAATACGTTTGTCCTGGTGTGGAAGAATGATACAAAGGTGATCCAAGAATCACTGGACGTTTACCGGCTGGATGAGCAGCTTGAAAATCTGGGCAAGTACGATGCGGATGGTAAGACTGTCGAAAGCGGCAAAGAACTTCCCGTTACCAAGCCGAAAGCAATTGCGGCAGCCGGATCGGCCAGCGGCGTGACGGTGGAATATGACGCAAGCACTGGCTCTTTTTATACTACGTTTGATAAGAGCAAGTCTTTGCCCAGCTACAAGGAACTGCAAAAGGGTGTATTGCTGGAGCTGGATAGCCGTATCAAGAGTGAAGTTACACATTTCCGGGCGGTCACACAGAGTACCGGAGACCAGGTTGGACACAGTAAAGAGGATGTAATAAATCTGGTACAGGGCATGTGTGCGATGGGGGAGAACTTGACATATAGCTATACGGATACACAGGACAATAGCTGGCGGACACTGCCCTATGTGGACACTGATTACCAGGAGATAGGTGGTATTCAGGTCAGCTACGCAGCCGACCAGGGCTACCGCTACAAGATCGTGCAGTGGCTGCGTAAGGAGGATAACGGCACCTATACCGTGCTGGGCTACTCCTATGTGTGGGGGCGGAATGACGCCTTTATCAACGAGATACAGACCTCCGGTGTGGCGGCTGGAAGCGTAGCGGCCGGCAACGAGCCCTTCGTCATTGGCGAGGGCATGCAGCTGCGCTGCGACCGCTATCCTCAGTACGGCGGCGATGGCAAGATACAGTACTTCCAGTTCCGCGCGTATGGCGACCACGAGGGCGACTACATCATCTATATCCCCTATGAGTACTTCGACATGGAGAAGGACGACGGTCTGGCGCTCCGTGACCGGGGCCAGCGCCCGCGCATCAACCACTACTATGAGGACCATACGCTGCGCGAGACCATCACCGGTGAGTACACGGAGTATGGCGTGAAGTTCACGACCGGCAGCTTCTCACCTTTTGTGGTGGACTGCTCGGAGCAGTCCACCGGCGGCGGGTACTACTACGGCGGCGCGTCCACGCCCGGAATTTCCGCGGTGAAGACGGCTGATGCCGCCAAGAGCGCCACGGATTACACCTCCGGCATCTACGGGCTGACATTCCGCAGCACGGCGGCGTTCAGCGGCTTTAAGGGCGTGCAGGTGGACGGCAGGACCATCGCCGCGGCCAACTACGTCGCCGAGGACAACGGCGGCATCGAGGTCTATCTGAAGGCGGTGTATCTGCGGACGCTGAAGGACGGCAGGCACACGGTGACCATTCTGTCCGACGCGGGCAACGTGACGATGAACTTTACCATCGGCGGGGTGGACAGCCCCACCACGTTCGACGCGGGCATCGGGGCTTACGTGAGCATGGCGCTGGCGTCCGTGGGCGGCATGGCCTGGATGCGGAGAAGGAAGCGCTGACCGGCCTATACGGCGGCGCACAGCCAGTACCCCGGCTTCGCCGGACCGATCGTGCGGCATACGACCAGTACCCCCGGCTAAGCCGGGGGTACTTTTTTTGAAATCAGCTATTGCAAAAACGCGAAAATGTGGTATCATACGTGCGAGCGCCGCACTCTGCTGGACGGAGGCGGCAGCAGGAGGTAAAACTATGAATAACGAAACGAAGCGCGGGACCTATTCCGTGCAGGACCTGGTACGCATTTCCGTGCTGGTGGCCATTATGCTGCTGCTGGAGGTCACGGGTCTGGGCATGATCAAGATGCCGGGGCTGGAGATCACGCTGCTGATGGTGCCGGTGATTGTGGGCGCCATTGTCATGGGGCCGGCCAGCGGCGCCATTCTGGGCGGCGTGTTCGGCTGCATCAGCTTCTGGGAATGCTTCGGCAGGAGCCAGTTCGGCGCGGTGCTGCTGGGCATCAACCCCATCTACACGTTCCTGGTGTGCGTGCCCACCCGTATTCTGGCGGGCTGGCTGTGCGGCGTGGCCTTCAAGGGCCTGAACAAGCTGGACAAGACGAACCTGTGGTCCTTCGGCGCGGCGGGCCTGATCGGCGCGCTGTGCAACACGGTGCTGTTTATGACCACGCTGTGCCTGTGCTTCTACAACACAGAGTATATCCAGGGCTTTGTGGCCGCCCTCGGCAGTGCCAACGCGTTCCTGTTCGTCATCACTTTTGTGGGCGTGAACGGCCTGGTAGAGGGCTTGGTGTGCCTGATCACCGGCGCGGCTATCGCCAAGGCGGTTATGTACAGCCGGGGCAAGCTGGCTGCCCGCAAGACCAACGCATAAGACGGGAGGCGCGCGTATGCTGCTGGCTTTGGACGTGGGAAATACCCATGTGGTCGTGGGATTGATGGAGGGGCGCGAGGTGCGCCGCAGCTTTCGTATCGCCACACGGCGGGACAACGCCGTGGGCGATTACGCCGTGGCACTGAGCCAGCTGTTGGAGTTGGCGGAGGTGGACAGGCAGGAGGTGGAGCAGGTCATCATCTCCTCGGTGGTGCCGCCGGTGACCCGGGCCCTGCAGGGCGCGGCGCGGCTGCTGACCGGAAAAGAGCCGTTGGTGGTGGGCGGAAACGTCCGCTGCCGCGTACCGGTGCGTATCAAGCGGCCGGAGACGCTGGGCGCGGACCTGCTGACCGCCGCCGTGGGCGCGCTGGATCTGTATCAGCCGCCGCTGCTGCTGGTCGACATGGGCACTGCCACCACGGTGACGGTGCTGGATGAGCAGGGAGCGTTCCGGGGCGGAGCCATCCTGCCGGGGGCAAACCTGGCGCTGTCGTCCCTGGCGGGCGGCACGGCGCTGCTGCCGGACATCCCGCTGGCGGTGCCGGATAGAGCCATCGGTGACGACACGCTGACGTGTATGCAAAGCGGGTGCGTGCTGGGCTCGGCACTGCTGCTGGACGGACTGATCGACCGGATGGAGGCCGAGCTGGGCCGGAAGGCCACGGTGGTGGCTACCGGCGGCATCGCGCCGGTGATCGCGCCGGCCTGCCGGCACGAGATGCACATGGCCGCAGACCTGATCCTGCGGGGACTGGCCGTGCTGTATGAGCAGAATAACTGAAGGAAAGAACGCCTCCGGCACTGCCGGAGGCGTTCTTGTCGTATTTCAGCGGTCACTTCAGCAGGTTGAAGGTCATGATGGCGGCGCCGAGGATCACCAGCACCACGCCGGTGGCGCGGTTCAGCGTTTTAGGTTCGGCCTTGTTGGCAAATACTGCGGCGATGCGGGCCCAGATCAGGGTGAACACCACGCACAGCGCCAGTACCGTCCAGTCCGGCGCGCCGCCGATGGTGAAATGGGAAATGGCGCCGGTCAGGGCGGTGAAGGTCATAATGAACACGCTGGTACCCACGGCGGTTTTCAACTCATAGCCCAGCACCGTGGTCAAAATCAGCAGCATCATCATGCCGCCGCCCGCGCCCACGAAGCCACAGATGAAGCCTATGACGATGCCGCAGACCACAGACTGGACGGCACGCTTTTTGGCGGAGACACCCAGCATGGCCTCCTTGGTGGTCATAACGGGACGGACGATGAACTTGACGCCCAGCAGGAACGTCATGATCACGGAGAAGCTTCCCATGGTGCGGGAGGGCACCAGGCTGGCGATGTAGCTGCCTGCCACGGTGAACAGAAGCACGGTGACCATCATAATGATGCCGTTCCGGATGTCCAGGTTCTTGTTTTTGCGGTAGGTGTAGGCGGAGACGGCGCTGGCCAGCACGTCGGAGGCTAGAGCGATGCCTACCGCCATGTAGGGGTCCATGCCCAGAAATGTGATGAGCATGGGGCTGATGACCGCCGCGGCGCTCATGCCGGCAAAGCCGGTGCCCAGACCGGCGCCCATGCCGGCGAAGAACGTGACGGCCAGTATAGTGATGAATTTCATACGGTATTTCTCCAAAGTGCGCCCCCGGCGTGGCCGGGGGCAAGGAGGCGCCCGCCTCCTTCTGTTCTCAGGAGACTGTGTCAGCCGGGGTATAACTGACATGGTTCTGATGGGATAGCCGCATGGGGTACCGACCGGGACAGGTCAGCTTTCCGTCCGCATCCGGGGGCGCATGACAGGGGGCGCTTTTTTCAGGGAAGCTTATTGGGCCGCGCGATCGGCCTGAATGAGCCGCTTCAGGGCCTCCACTCCCACCTGAACGGCGGAGGTGGTGTCCTCGCTCATATCCTGGTCCAGACCTGCCTTTTCACGCTCCTGGTTCCAGACCACATGGAAGCAGCTGCCGCAGCGGCAGTTCAGGGCATCGGCCACCACAAAGAGGGCGGCGGACTCCATTTCACTGGCCTTGACGTGCAGGCGCTTCCAGGCCTCCCATTTGTTGAGCAGCTCATAGGATACCGGCATACGCTCGGGGCTGTGCTGGCCGTAGAACGCGTCCTTGCACTGGACGACGCCCACCTGTGTGCGCTTGCCCAGCGCCCTGGCCGCCTGGACCAGCGCGGTGGTGACCTCGAAGTTCGCCACCGCGGGGTACTCGATGGGGGCATATTCCCGGCTGGTATGCTCAAAGCGGATCGCGCCGGTGGCAACCACCACGTCACCGCTGCGGACATCCAGCTCGATGCCGCCGCAGGTCCCTACGCGGATAAATGTGTCAGCGCCGATGTTGTGCAGTTCCTCCATGGCGATGGAGGCAGAGGGCCCGCCGATACCGGTGGAGCAGACGGAGACCTTCTCCCCCAGCAGCGTACCGGTATAGATGGTGTACTCGCGGTTCTGAGAAACAAAATGCGCGTCGTCGAACAGCTCCGCGATCTTTTCACAGCGGCCGGGGTCGCCGGGAAGAATAACATAGCGGCCCACGTCGCCTTCGGCGCAGTGGATATGATACTGCTTTTCCAGCTTCTGCATGATATATCGTCCTCCATCTATGTTCAAGTCGTTATGTCCTAAGCAAATAACACGGTTCGTAATCAAACATTTACCCATCGCTGAGGTAGAAAAAATCATATCATGGTTTTTCGGAAAATGCAATACTTCCGCCACAAAAGATACGGCTTCTCCTGTACAAATGATGCAAAAGGCAAAAAGTGTCGGGGCTATAAAACCGCCCGCGGCAAAACCTACGTTTGGCGGCGGCTGTTCTCCGCGCATGTGCGCGTGTTTTTGCGCGGTTCGGCCGACGCATATGGGAAAAGGAGGAAAAAGATATGACAGATCGACTCGCTGCACTGGCGGCGGCAGTGATGCTGGCGGTGACGCTGGCGGCCTGCGGCGCGGCAGACGACAAGACAAACGGCATCGCGCCGGACACCACACCCAACGGCAGCATCACCACACAGCCGGACACCAACGGCACGGACACCGGCAGCGCCAAAGATGATCTGAACGGCGGCCACAGCGAAAGCGGCCGGGCGGATGAGGACGGACAGATGGACGGTACCGCGGAGACGCGGCGGTACGACCGGGCGCTGGCAGCGTCGCTCAGTCAGCTGATCCTAAACCGGATCGGCGAATGACAAAAGCGCGGCGGGCATCGTGTGCCCGCCGCGCGGTTTTTAACGGCGGGACTTGCATTTTTCAAAAAATGGGATATTATATAGGTGAAAAACGTCCCCGCCCCCTTTTTTCGTCCTCTGAACGGCGAACGCGGGGCACGGAACAAAATTTACGCCGCAGCGGGCGGCAAAGAAAAGAAGGTTTTTACTATGACAAAGATCGACATCGTTTCCGGATTTTTGGGCGCAGGCAAGACGACTCTTATCAAGAAACTGCTGGCCGAGGCCTTCCCCGGCGAGAAGCTGGTACTGATCGAAAACGAGTTCGGTGAGATCAGCATTGACGGTGGGTTCCTGAAGGACTCCGGCGTGCAGATCAGTGAAATGTCCTCCGGGTGCATCTGCTGCTCTCTGGTGGGCGACTTCAACAAGGCGCTGAAGGACGTACATGAGCAGTTCCACCCTGACCGCATCCTCATCGAGCCCAGCGGCGTGGGCAAGCTCAGCGACGTGATCGTGGCGGTGGAGAACACCGTGAAGGACGTACCGGACATGAGGCTGAACAGCTTTGTGACCGTAGCGGACGCCACCAAGGTCAAGGTATACATGAAGAACTTCGGCGAGTTCTACAACAACCAGATCGAGTCCGCCGGTACCATCATCCTCTCCCGCACCCAACGGCTGAGTCAGGAGAAGCTGGAGGCCGCCGTGGCGCTGCTGCGGGAGAAGAACCCCAATGCCGCCATTCTCACCACACCCTGGGACCATGATGACGACGATGATCAGGACGAGCATGAGCACCACCATCACCACCATGACGAGGATGAGCACGATCATGACCACTGCTGCCATCACCATGACCATGATGATGACGATGACGACGACCACGACCATGAGCACTGCTGCCATCATCACCACGATGAGGACGAGCATGACCACGATCATCACCACCATCACCACGACGGCGAGGAATGCGATGATCCCCACTGCGGCTGCCACCATCACCATCATCACGCCGACGAGGTATTCACCAGCTGGGGCACGGAGACGGTGAAGGCCTACTCCGAAGCGGAGCTGGAGCACATCCTGACGGCGCTGGACAGCGGCGAATACGGCGCGATCCTGCGGGCCAAGGGTATCGTGGCTGCCGCCGACGGCGGCCAGTGGCTGCACTATGACTTTGTGCCCGAGGAGCACCAGGTGCGGCGCGGTCCGGCGGACTACACCGGCCGTATCTGTGTGATCGGCTCCCAGCTGAAAGAAGATAAGCTCTCCCAGCTGTTCGGACTGTAAGGAGTGGCTGACATGGATATTCCTGTTTACCTCATCGCCGGATTTCTGGACGCCGGTAAGACCGAATTCATCAACGGCATCCTGCGGGACGGCTTCGCCGCCGAGGACCGGACGCTGCTGCTGTGCTGCGAGGAGGGCGAGAACGGCTATGATCCCAAGGTACTGGGCAACGTATTCACCTATACCGTGGAGGACGAGGACCAACTGACGCCCGACTTTCTGAAGAAGCTGGAAAAGCAGTACCGGCCCAAGCAGGTCATCGTGGAGTACAACGGCATGTGGAGCATGGAGAAGCTGTACCGCGAAGGACTGCCCGCCAACTGGATACTCTATCAGATCATGTGCCTGGTGGACGCCACCACCTTTGAGCCGTATCTGCGGAACATGGGCCAGCTGATGATGGAAAAAATTCTCAACGCGGACATGATCATCTTCAACCGCTGCAATGAGGAGCTGCGCAAGGCCCTGCGGGGCCGGAACCTGCGGATGGTGAACCGCCGGGCGGACATCTATCTGGAGAACACCGACGGCACCAGCGAGGACTACGTCACCGAGGACATGGCCCCCTTTGACCTGTCCGGCGGCCACCTGGACGTGCCGGACAACGACTACGGCATCTGGTATGTGGACATGATGGACAACCCCCAGCGCTACGACGGCGTCACCGTGCGGTATAAGGCGCTGATGTGCCACTCCAAGAAGTTCCCGGGG
>ENA-UEPJ01003453-UEPJ01003453.1-human-gut-metagenome-genome-assembly--contig:-NODE-3453-length-13994-cov-13.798017_pt1 | contig 13994 bp, 13 predicted proteins | sample MGYA00242890_ERZ507896 | MGnify/ENA primary metagenome ERZ507896 (study PRJEB26167, sample SAMN06115508) | human gut metagenome | host: Homo sapiens | place: China:Qinghai | collected 2015-08-20... | reverse complement strand
GATCTGGACGGCGCAAAGGACGGCACCCTTTCCAACTATGATACCATTGCCGCGCTGGCAAAGCAGGGCGGTTTGTACATTGAGGTGGGCGGCGGCATCCGCACCGAGGAACGCATTGAAACATACCTCTCCCTCGGCGTGGGCCGCTGCATCCTGGGCAGCGTGGCGGTGACGGATTTTGCCTTTACCGCCCGGATGCTGCAGAAATACGGCGATAAAATTGCCGTGGGTGTGGACGCAAAGGACGGCTATGTGGCCATCCATGGCTGGAAGGAGGTAAGCGCCGAGCCGGGCGTGGACTTCTGCAGGCGTCTGGCCGCCGCCGGATGCACTGCCATCATCTACACGGACATTGCCTGCGACGGTGCCATGAAGGGCACCAATCTGGGCCTGTACCGCCAGTTGGCAGAGGAAGTGCCCGGCGTGGCCTTTACGGCCAGCGGCGGCATCTCGTCCGAAGCAGAGCTTCTGGAACTGAAAAAAATGGGCACTGCCGCTGCCATTTTGGGCAAGAGCCTGTACACCGGCGCACTGGACCTTGCGCGCTGCGTGCAGCTGGTGCAGGAGTGAACGGAGGGGAAACGACATGATCACCAAACGCATTATTCCCTGTCTTGATGTGCGCAATGGCCGCGTGGTCAAGGGCACGAACTTTGAAGGCATCCGGGACGTGGCCGACCCGGTGGAAATGGCCCGCATGTACAACGCTGCCGGTGCAGATGAACTTGTGTTCTACGATATCACCGCCAGCTTCGAGGGCCGGGCACTGTTCACGGATATCCTGACCCGCGTCGCCAGCGAAATTTTTATCCCGCTCACGGTGGGCGGCGGCATCAATACGCTGGAAGACTTCGACCGGGTGCTCAAGTGCGGTGCGGACAAGGTCAGCGTCAACTCGGGCGCATTGAAGGATCCCGGCCTCATCCCGGCGGCGGCACAGCGCTACGGCAACCAGTGCGTGGTGCTCTCTGCCGATGTAAAGCGGGTGGACGGCCAGTTCCGGGTGTTCGTCAAGGGCGGGCGCGAGGATACCGGCCGGGATGCACTGGACTGGATCAGCTGGTGCGTGGACCACGGCGCGGGCGAGATCTGCCTGAACAGCATCGATACCGACGGCGTGCGCAGCGGCTTCGACCTTGAGATGCTGGATGCAGTTGCGGCGCGGGTGAACGTGCCCATCATTGCCAGCGGCGGCGCAGGCAAAAAGGAAGACTTTCTGGAGCTGTTCCACCACAAGGGCATCGATGCAGGTCTTGCCGCGGGCATCTTCCACCAGAAGCTGCTGACCATCCGGGATCTGAAGGAATACCTCAACGCAAACGGCGTGGAGATGCGGCTGTAACGCCGGGGTATTTCTCCCCGGCGCGGGGAAAAGCCGTAACGCGAAACTGGATTTCCGCAAAAACAACCCGCAAACTCTTGCGTTTGCGCACCGAATACGCTAAACTAGTAATATCCCCATCCGGGGAGGGAGAACCGTTATGAATCTGAAATTTGATGAAAAGGGCCTGATCCCTGCCATCGTGCAGGACCACTACACCAAAGAGGTGCTCACCCTCGCATACATGAACGCCGAGACGCTGGCGCTCACCATCGCCGAGGGCCGCACCGTGTTCTGGAGCCGCAGCCGTCAGGAGATCTGGCGCAAGGGCGAGACCAGCGGCAATGTGCAGCGGGTGGTGTCCATCACCGCCGACTGCGACGCAGATGCACTGGTGGTGGAAGTGGTCAAATCCGGCCCCGCCTGCCACACCGGCGCCGAGAGCTGCTTCTTCAACGAAGTATACGTCTCGCCGGAGCTGAAGCAGTTCAGCTGGCAGGGCTTGTACGAGCTCATCAAGGGCCGCAAGACCGATCCGCAGGAGGGCAGCTATACCACCTACCTGTTCGAGAAGGGCAAGGAGAAGATCCTGAAAAAGGTGGGCGAAGAGTGCACCGAGGTCATTATTGCGGGCGAAAAAGAGGATAAGGAAGAAACCGTTTACGAGATCAGCGATCTTGCCTACCATGTTCTGGTGCTGATGGTCAGCGCCGGCATCACGGTGGAGGATGTGACCCGTGAACTGGAAAAACGTCACGTCATTGACCACAAGGTCAAACAGGAAAGGATGCAGTGAATTATCTATGGCAGATTATAAGAAGTCCAGTGTCCATTGCCACTCCACCATGTGTGATGGCAAAAATACCTTGCAGGATATGGCAAGTGCTGCATGTGCGCAGGGCTTGACCACGCTGGGCTTTACCGGCCATAGCTACACCCAGCGCGACCGCGAATACTGCATGAGCCCCAGCCGCACCGCCCAGTACAAGGCCACCATCGCAAAGCTCAAGGCTGAATACAAGGGCAAGGTGGATATCCTGTGCGGCATCGAGTGGGACATCCTCAGCGAGGACAAGCGCACCGGCTACGATTACTGGATCGGCAGCGCACACCACCTGTACGGCAAGAACACCGGCAAGTATTATGAGATCGATTTCCGTCCGCAGGACCTGTGGGACTGCATCAACGACGACTTTGACGCAGATCCGCTGGCCGCAGTGGAAGCCTACTTTGCCGAGGTGGAAAAGGTGGCTGCCCTCAAGCCGGATATTCTGGCTCACATCGACCTGATCAAGAAGCTGAATGCCAACGGCGAGTTCTTCGACGAAGAGTCGCCCCGCTACAAGGCCGCTGCCCTCAAGGCTCTGCAGGCCGCAAAGGCAAACGACTGCCTGCTGGAAGTGAACACCGGCAGTGTCTACCGCGGCTACCGCAAGGACTTCTACCCCGGCCCGTGGCTGCTGGGTGAGTGGCAGAAGATGGGCGGCAAGGTCATCATCACGTCCGACTCTCACGACATTAACAGCCTGACCTTCGGCTTTGACGAAGCTGCCGCCGCCATCAAGGCTGCAGGCTTTACCAGTGTGCAGGTGCTCACCGGTAACGGCTTTGAGACGCAGGAGCTGTAAAAGCTTATTGGAAGCATCCTAGCCCTCTCCGTCACCTGCGGTGCCACCTCGTTCCCCTTTCTGTCGCTTTCGCGACATCTTCCCCCGACCGGGGGAAGTCTGTCAAAGGGAGAGGCCTTGGCATCACGATGAACTTTGCATGGACTGCCAAAGGCTCTCCCTTTGGGAGAGCTGTCGAGCGAATGCGAGACTGAGAGGGCGAGCCCGCAAAAAGATCGATCATCTGCAATGCCTTTTCCTGTTTTTTATAAATCGGGAAGGGATTGCAGATGTTTTGTTTTGTGTACAGATATCTTAAAAGTTATAATTCGGAGGAACCCTATGACCCACGCGCAGCCCCAAAAGAAAAGTTTATGGAACATGAATGTGGACCTGATGCACGGGCCTATTTTAAAAAGCCTGCTGCTCTTCATGCTGCCCATTCTGATTTCCAATCTGTTCCAGCAGCTCTACAACACGGTGGATACCATGATCGTGGGCAATGTGCTGGGCGACACGGCCCTTGCCGCCATTGGCTCCTGCGGCTCCATCTACGAGCTTCTGGTGGGCTTTGGCATCGGCATCGGCAACGGCCTTGCCATCGTTGCGGCGCGCTCCTACGGCGCACAGGACGAAGACCTGCTCAAGCGCACCGTGACCGGCTCCATCGTCATTGGGCTGATCGCGTCGCTGGTCATCACGGCGGCGGGCTTTTTGGGGCTGCGTCCCCTGCTGCAGCTGCTGGACACCCCGGCAGAGATCCTGGAAGAAGCCTACAGCTACATCATCGTCATTGATCTTGGCGTGATCGTCATGTTCCTGTACAACCTGTGCGCCGGTCTGCTGCGCGCCATCGGCAACAGCGTGATGCCGCTGGTGTTCCTGCTCATCAGCTCGGCGCTGAACGTGGGGCTGGATCTGTGGTTCATTGCCGGCGTTGGCATGGGTGTGCGGGGCGCAGCGGTGGCAACGGTCATTGCACAGGGCATTTCGGTGGTGCTGTGCATCCTGTATGTGCTGGCAAAGGTGCGCATCCTCATCCCGGAGAAGAAGCACCTTGCCGTGGGCTCCCACCTCTATTGGGAGCTGTTCAGCCAGAGCATTTCCATGGGCCTGATGAGCAGCATCGTCTCGGCGGGCTCTGTGGTGCTGCAGTACGGCATCAACGGTCTGGGCACCCTGACCATCGCAGGCCACACCGCCGCCCGTAAGCTGTTCGCCTTTACGGATATGCCGCTGATCTCCATGGCAAATGCAGGCTCTACCTTCGTCTCCCAGAACCGCGGCGCAAACCAGCCCGACCGTGTGCGCAGGGGAATGCGGCAGATGTATCTGTATTCCGTGGCGGTGATGATCGCGGCGGTCTTCCTGATGAAGTTTGGCGCGGAATGGATGGTGCGGCTCATCTCCGGCTCCACGGAGCCCATCGTGCTGGAAAACGGCGCGCGGTACCTGCTGTGGAACGCACCGTTCTATGCGGTGCTGGGGGTGCTGCTGTGCACCCGCTACGCGCTGCAGAGCCTTGGCCAGAAAGTCCTGCCGCTGTTCTCCAGCGTGATCGAGCTGGTGGGCAAGGTGATCTTTGTGCTGGTGTTCATCCCGAAATTCCAGTACAATGCGGTCATCCTGTGCGAACCCATCATCTGGTGCTTCATGGCGCTGTATCTGGTGCTGGTGTATCTGCACGAGCCCTTTGTGTTCCCGAAAAAATAACCCTCTCAGTCATCGCTGCGCGATGCCAGCTCTCCCGAAAGGGAGAGCTTTTTGCATTTTACGGGAAGCACAAAGAAAGCTCCCCCTTTCGGGGGAGCTGGATGCGAACAAAGTGAGCAGACTGAGAGGGGTTACAGCGCCGAATAGCCAAAGCTGTTCACCAGCGCATCGATGTGCTGGCCGGCCTTGCACATGGGGCAGTCGCGGCTGTCGAAGCTGGCGTAGTCCGGCAGGCTGGAGGGGTCGAAGATCGAGGTGACCTCATAGCCCATGCACTCGTGGGTGGTGGCGAAGATGGCAGAAAGGCCCGCCACCATGCCGCCGTAGTAGTTCACGGCTTCCACAGCGGCCTGCACGGTGTAGCCGGTGGTGAGGGAAGCGGCCAGAATGAGCACATGCTTGCCCTTGACCATGGGGGCCAGATTGTCGCGCAGAATGATCTGACTGCCGGTGGTGTACTCCGGCGTGATGACATAGATGGTCTGGTGGGCATTCATGTTGGCAAAGCCGTCCTTGGTCAGCTCGTTGGCAAGGCAGGTGCCGATGACCTGCGTGCCGTCCAGACAGAGCACGGTATCCACGATGGTACTGTGCTGGTAGGCGGAAACCAGCTCCTTTGCCACGGCTCTGGCCTCGGAAAGACGGGACTTCTGGGTAGTGACGTCGATGTAATAGTTGATATGGCTGTGGCTGGTAGCAAAGTGGCCCTTTGCCACGCGCAGGAACAAGTCGCTTTTCTTGGTGGGAAGCTTTACCATGTTGATCATCGAAACAGCACTCCTTTTTTCAGGTTCTTCGGGTCGCCCCTCAAATGCAAAAAGCACCGCATCCCTGCGATGCTCTTTCACGTTTTTATATCCCTATTGTACCGAAAAACGGCCCTGTGCACAAGGCACAAAACAACTAAAATGTCTTGGCTGCTTTACAGCATAACTTCCAAAAACTGGGATACAAAAAGGCCCGCACCTTGCGGGTGCGGGCCATAACACTGCCGAGAAAAATTACAGGCCAAAGAGGCAGCTGATATCCCAGGTTGCGTAAACATCGCTGTAGGTATCGTTCTGCGCGCCCAGAGCGTTGTGGCGGGGGAAGTAACGGACAGCCACCTTCTTCACACCGTTGAAATCGATATTCTTAACGGTGATAATGGGGGTGTACGGCTTCAGAGGCTCCATACCGGTGCAGCCACCCGCATCGGAGATCGAAACCTTATTGTTGCCACAATCAGAGCCATCGGTATAGCTCTTGTATTTATCGTCTTTATCGATGATGTCGATCTGGTAGGAATAGCCCTTGCAGGAGGCACCCTGAGAAACAGCAACATGCTTAAAAGGCAGAGTCAGAGTATTGGTGCCAATGACATACGTAGCATTGGCCAGCAGGGTCTGAGAATCCGCTGTGCCGCCAAAGCCCAAAATGCCGCCGGACTTGCCGCCAAAGCTCAATTCGGAGTCATGGGCAGCATCATATGTAGCGGAAGGGCGGTTGGGGTTGGAGATGCTGCCGCATCCGGTGAACATGCTGGAACCGGCAACGGCAACTGCTGCAACAGCAGAGTACTTCATAAAATCACGACGGGAGAATGTATAAGACATAATAATTCCTCCTTTGAATAAAAGATCATAATAAAGCCTTGCGGCGTTACCTATAAAATAGGCGAAAACGGGGCAAAAGTCAATGCTTTTGGCAAAATAAAAGTATGAAAATTTGAGCAGCAACGTACATTCCGGACGAAATTTCGTCTCAGGAAACCGTTCTCTCAGGCGCGGGTCATGTCGGCGGCGGCCATGTTGAAGGTGATGGTCTTATCCGCCACAAAGGTGGGCATGTAGGTGATCTGCAGGTTCTGCCAGCCCTTGGGGACCATCAGCATCAGCTGCAGATAGCCGCTGCCCTGCGGGGGCAGGTTGGTGGACTCGGAGAAGGTCTGGGAGTTGGAGTTGTACAGCGAGATGTTGACACCGCACTCCACACCCTGACCGTCGCAGGAAGCGGCAAAGTCGGTGGAAGCAGCAGCCAGCGCGTGGAAGTTGGCGTCCACGTTCTCCTGCGGGGGCACAGGGTAAGCTGCGTTGATCTCGGCCAGATTCTGTGCGCCGATGTTGAAGGTCTGGTTCTTGGTGCGGTTGACCACGGTGACCAGCACAGCGATATATTCATAACCCTCCTGTGCGGGAGCGGTATCGATGCGGAACAGGCTGGTCAGCATCACGCCAAGGCCGTTCCAGTTGCTGATCTTATCGCCGACCTTGACATCCACGATGGTGTCACCGCCACTCTGCTGGCAGCCGCCCAGCAGGCCTGCTGCACCCAGAGCAACAGCGGATGCGCCGGTGCACTTGAGGAACGTACGGCGGGAAATGGGATTCGACATAAAGAGATCCTCCTTATCGATCGGAAAAAACGTATTCCAGAATATTCTAATTTGTTTATACCCTTTCTGCCCGCAAGATGCAAGGGTTCCGGGGCTGAATTTACAGCTTTTTCACAGGAATATCACCCTTCGTGAGAAAGGCCCTTCACATGCGTCTCGCTGGTTTTGACCAGATTTAACAGGCTGGGCGTATAAAGCGGAAACTCCCGGGTCAGGCTTTCGGTGGTCATGGAAAGGCAGGCCGGATCCTTGACGCCCTCGCCGCCGTTCACATCCTGCCCGGTCAGCAGGGCTTCCACGTTGGCCTCGGACATGCGCATCACGGCGTCGGAGCAGCCGCGCCAGCGGATGGGCTCGATGCTGAACAGGCTGGCGGCGTTGTGGGGCTCTGCCGAGTACAGCAGGCGGAACATCTTTGCCACCGCCATCATCAGGTAGGTGCTCACCTCGGTGGTCAGGGCCTTGCTGTGGCACTGGCCGATCTTGGCGTACAGCACATTCAGGCTGTTGGAGATCAGTTTTTTATTCATGGTGGGCAGCACACTGCCGTGGTAGATATTATCCTTCATCTTATCCGGGTTCGGGATGTCCTCTGCGGAGAGCATCATGCCGTTGCGCTCTGCACTGCGGCCCAGAAGATAATCGCAGGAGACATTATAATAATCGGCCACACGCACCACAAAATCCAGACCGCATTCGCGGATGCCTTTTTCGTAGTGGGAAAGCAAAGCCTGCGAAACGCCCAGATCCTCGGCGGCCTGCTTCTGGGTGATGCCGCGCTCCTTGCGCAGCAGCTTGATGATACGGTTGAATTCCATGATTTTTGGCTCCTCAAAGTTCGGTGTAAAGGAACATCCTTGTTTTTTGTTTACAGCAGGTTGATTATACACAACGGAAAACCTTTTGTAAAGCAAGAAAAGTGACGATATTTTTCGTTGATTTTCGTCATTTTTGTCAAAAGACTTGCTCTGGATACCATATCTATGTTAAACTAAAGGTATTAACGCATACATTTTGTGGCGTGCGCAAAGCGGCTGCCACCGCCAAAAGGTGAAAAATCTGGCAGACGGGATGATTTTCTGCCAGATTTTTTCTCCGCAGCGGACACGGCAGCCTGTTTTCGCGCAGGCCGCACAGCGATAAAGAGAGGCACTACCCATGAAAACTTTCAAGCTTCACCTCATCCGCCACGGCATGACTGCCGGCAACCTGCAGGGCCTGTACATCGGCAGCGGCACGGACATCCCTCTGTGCGACGAGGGCCGCGCCCAGCTGGCGGAGCTGAAGGAGCGGTTCGAGTATCCGCAGGTGGATACCGTGTTCTCCTCTCCCCTGCTGCGTGCAGTGGAGACGGCAAACATCCTGTTCCCGGATGCAAAGCACACCTTTACGGTCCACGACCTGCGGGAGGCCGGTTTTGGCAAGTTTGAGAACAAGCCTGTCAAGGAGCTGGTGCACGACGAGGACTTTAAAAAGTGGATCACGCCGGGTTCCAACTATCTGCCGGAAGGGGCAGAGCCCACCGACCAGTTCCACGCCCGCTGCGCCGAGAGCCTGATGAAGCTGTTTGAGTATATGATCCGCATGGACGTGACCGAGGCCGCCTGCGTGACCCACGGCGGCGTCATTATGAGCATGCTCAGCCAGCGCGCCGTGCCCACCCGCCACCCGGAGCAGTGGATGGCAGACCCCGGCTGCGGCTACACCGTGCAGACCGATGTGCAGCTGTGGATGCGGGACCGTCTGGTGGAAGCCATCGACATCGTGCCCTTTGGCTATGCCGACACCCTGCGCGGTCAGGCCGAAGCCGAGGAAAACGAGGCCTTTGAATAACAAGCTGCTTTTACAGTTGAAAGTGCGGGTAAGGAAACAGTTACAGTTTTGGCCTATCCCTTGACAGAAACAGCACAATCCTTTATTGTATAAGGAAACGATTGCTTTAGGAGGAAGTTCCATGTCCCAGTCCATTTCCCGCCGGTCATTCCTGAAATGTGCCGGTTCCGGTGCGGTCAGCCTTGCGGCAGCGCTGCTCACCGGTGTATCTGCTGCGGCGCAGCAGCCGCATCTTGCGGGCGAGCCTGCCCTGCTGGACGGCAAGGCGGCCGTGGAGCTGCTGGGCTATGCCCCTGCGCAGGAAATGGGCAATGTGCTGGTGTATCTCTCGGTGGAAAACCTCTCTGCCGCTGCCCTGCCGGTGGGCGCAAGCTATCTGCAGAGCCGCGAGGTGCGCACCCTCAGCGATCTGTACAGCATGGGCACCGGCGTCACCGCCGTATGTGACGGCAAGCCGGTGCGCTGCGGCAGCTTTGCTGCGCCGCTCTATGGCGAGAACGCGGCGGACGCTTCGGTGTTCACCCTGAACCTGACGGCGGGCCGCGGCGCGCTGCTGCACTGCTTCTGCGCTGTGCCGGAGAGCTGGCAGACGCTGGAACTGACCTACCACCCGGACTTTGCGGCAGGCCGCAGCGTGACCTTTACCGTCCACCGCAGCACCGACAAGGCTGTTCTGGGCATGGTGCCTGCTTCCCCTGCCGAAGTGGGCAGCGTGGTGGACCTGTAAAGGCCCCTCTCAGGCGCTGACGCGCCAACTCTCCCGAAGGGCGAGCTTGGATGTATCTGCCGGTTTCCACCTCAAAAGCTCCCCCTTGGGGGGAGCTGGCATCGCGCAGCGATGACTGAGAGTGTCGAACCCAAAACATAGAAAAAGACCATCTGAGAAGCATTCAAAATGCCTCAGATGGTCTTTTTTGTTCTGTCAGTTCAGCGCATTCTGCCCGGCAGAGTCCAGCACGGTCAGCTCCTGCCCGGTCACGCTGGACACCATTGCGATGTAGCTGCGGCCGGCGCAGATGGACAGCGGCCTGCCGTCTGCATCGTAGAAGACAAAAGTGGAATCGGTTCCCTGCGTCCATGTGATGTGCCACAGCCGCCCGCCGTTCAGCCATACACCGCCGCCAAAGGAAAGGTCGTAGTCCAGCGTAAGGCCATCGTCCCGCAGGCTGGATGCGGAGTAGAGGACCAGAAGATTATCAAACCGGGCCTGCGTGCCGGTGTTGGCGTCCAGCTGGGCGCTGCCGTCGGCGCGGAGCATCCCGTAGCTGCCGCTGGCGGCATCGTAGGCAAAGCCGGTGGTGCTCTGGGGGGCAAAGTTTATCAGCACCTGTTCGGCGTCCCGGGAACCGGGCTCCGGCAGGCGAGGCTCTTTGGCCTGCGGCAGAAGGGCGGGCAGAGCGGAAATGGCAGAGCTGTCCTCGGCAGTGCTGGCCGAGGAGGAAGCGCTGCTGCCGTGGTCGCCCAATGCGCCGGAAAGGTTCAGGCGGCCCAGCACGGAAGCAATCTCCTCGCCGCTGGTGTGCCACAGCGGCGCGCCGCTCCAGACATCATCGCAGGAAAAGGCGTTGCGGCCCACTTCCAGCGCATCTACGGCCCGGAGGTTATAGTAGTCCAGATAGTTGCGGGTAAACTGGCCTGCGCCCCGCTGGATGGGCAACACCTCCTGCCCGCTGAGCAGCCGCCAATAAAGGTCCTGCCCCAGCGTGACCGGGCCGACGGTGGGCATGGCCGACACCGACGGATAGGCCAGACACAGGCTGGTGGGCCGGCCGTTTACGGTCAGGGCCTCCAGCACCACCGAAGCACTGCCAATGCCCCACTGGGGGGTGCTGGCGGGCGCATTGTCGATGACGACGGCGGCGACCCGCTCGCCGGGATACTGCAGCTCCTGCCCGGTCAGCGGGTCGGCAGGCGCAGAGCCGGCCGGTGCGGTGCTGCCGTTAAAGGTGCACCCGCACAGCAGCGCAGCGCACAGCACCGCAGTGCCAAGGGCCAGATTCCAGATGCGTTTCATGCTGTTTCCTCGTTACTGATAGCTGAAATTGGACCACTCGTCATCGTCCACGATGGCAAGATAGGTCTTGCCGCGGTTGAAGAGCATCTCAGCGCCGGTCTTATCGTAGACCCGCAGCGGGTGCTCCGGCGAAGCCTTCTCCCAGCGGCCATGCTGCACGCCGCCGCGGCTGAAGCAGTAAGCGTCGCCGCCGGAAATGTAGCTCACCTGCTGCACATCGCCGGAGTCACCGGGATAGCGCTCGATGGGCGCAAAGCAGACCAGCAGATTGTCAAAGCTCAGCTGCTTTGCATTCAGCTCGTCCACGGTGTTTTCAAATTTGCCGGAGATGCGGCTGTACATCTGCATTTTATAGGTGCGGGACTGCGGATCATAGCGGAAGCTGGTCTTGTAGTGGTCCGAGTGGGTGATGCTGACCGCCTTGCCGGAGGAAGCACCCGCCATGGCATTCTCCTCACCGGTGCGGTAGTCCGCAAAGCGGAAGAAGGTGGCGTCGTAATCGTACTTCAGCCCGATGCCGGCGTTGGAAGCGGCCTGCCGGATCTCCTTGCCGGAGGTGAACTCAGTGTGTTCATAGGCCACATCCCGGCCGCGGCTGTCGCGGTGAGCCACATGCGGATGGGTGGGAGTATTAAAGTAGCTCTTGCCGCCGATGTTCAGGCCGGAGTAGTTGTATACACTGATAAACTTGGTGCAGGCGGCACTTTCGCCATCGTGATAGTACAGGGCCTGATAGGGCATCAGCAGCTGCAGAAACTGGTCGCGGCCAGAGCGCAGCGGGCCGATCTCCGGGATGGAATCGGCATCGTGGAACACCGCGCAGAAGCGGGTGATGCCGCCCTCCACCTTGCATTCAATGAGCAGGTCGGCAGAAGAAAGGCCGCGCTGCGGGCGGGCGTTCTGCCGGGTGGTGTTGGAAATGTTGTTGACCATCACGCCCACGATGCGCCCATTGCTGCGCTTGGCTTCGCCGGTCAGCGGGTCGGCATCGTACGCCGGCAGTGCGGCAAGGCTGGCAGCGGGCTGCTCGCCTGTCGGCAGCGGGGAGGCGGCCATGGCCTCCGAGGATGCAGCAGAAGAGGCGGCGCCGGAAGAGCTGACACCGAAAGTCTGCTGGAGCCAGGCAGAAAAATTACTGCCCAGAATGGCGCTGCCAGAAGCGCTGCAGCCGGAAAGCGCCAGCGCTGCAGCGGCAGTACCGGTAAGACGGAGAACGGCACGACGAGTGAGCTTCATACGAAAAACCTCCTGCTCAAAACAGTATCGGTGTGGCCCGGCAGGACGCCGGTGCCGGAAAAGGCGGACGGGTGCAGCACTGCCGGGCAGAAAACACGGCGTGGAGCAGACGGATTTGATTTGATTGTAACGGTTCTGCCCGCGTTTGTAAAGAGGAAGTTATCGGGAGGAAGCCCCCACCCTCTGCCGACACCGGAGCATCTTCGACCTGCTGCGCGGATGGAAAGCGGAAGCCCACACCGATGCAGGAGCTTTTTGCGCCTTTTTGTCCGGGAACCCTTGCATTTTTGCGCAAGTTGTGGTAATATTATTCGGCAGTATGTTCACTGCAGAAATATGCGCTCGTAGCTCAGCCGGTAGAGCATCTGACTTTTAATCAGAGGGCCAGGGATTCGAGTTCCCTCGAGCGCACCAAAATCCCACGAAGAATCGTAAGATTCTTCGTGGGATTTTCTTTTTATACGCCATTTGCACGGCCTCTGCACGGTTTTTGCACGGTCCGCATTTTTCGTGTCAGATGGAGTAAGTCTGTGAATTACTCTGCAATTCGTGCTATTTTTTGCAATTCAGGTCAGCAGAGCCAAGCGGAACTGCGCTTTTACAGAGGGGTCTGCGTCCTTCAGAAGCTCCAACAGTGCCGACACGGAGGTGGTCGGTTCTGCTTCAACCGGGGCAGCCTGCACAAGTGTTGCTCCCTGTACGGCTTTCACATCACCGCCGGAGATCATCAGTTGGTAAGCAGAGCGCAGGCTGTGCGATTGCATCGCTGAATAGCACAAAAGCATGTTGGAGTCCAGATGTGAAGAAAAAACGGCAAAGCAGATAAAATCCACTTTACCGTTTTATAGCAACTCAACTTCTTCATGCAACAGCAACAGCGTTGAATTGCATATCGCAAATTGCTGTTTTAACGTTCCACTAACTTTTTGCCTTGCGATCAAGAAAGCACTTCTGCTAAACGCTCTACATTGAAAATGCAATCGTACACTGCTATAATAAAATTGTGATATTATCACCAAAAATCCAAGATACAAAGCGTTTGCGATTGGCAAACATTCAGGAGGGGCGCATGGTAACAGGAGCCATTAAAAATAAGGTAGACAAGATCTGGACGGACATCTGGGCAGGCGGCATCACCAATCCGCTGACCGTCATTGAACAGCTGACCTATCTCATGTTCATCCGGTCACTGGACGAGAAAGAGCTTGCCACCGAAGATTTTGAGAACATGGCGGGCGAAAAGATGGAGCACATCTTCCCGGCCAGCGCGGCAGGACAGTCTATGCGGTGGAGCCGCTTCAAGGACAAGGACTCCCGCGAAATTTTCCTGACCATGCAGCAGCGGGTGTTCCCGGCCATCAAAAAGATGAAGTATGGCCGTCTGCCGGACTTTGATGCGAACGGTGAGCTGGTGGAGATCGAGGACGACCCCACCCGCCCGGACGAGGGCAACACCGCCTTTGCGCGGTACATGGACGATGCCATGTTCCTGATTCCCACGCCGCAGGTGCTGCAAAAGATCATCACCGGGCTGGAGGATCTTTACACCCACGACATTGCCGACCTTGATATGCAGGGCGATCTGTACGAGTATATGCTGGGCAAGTTGGCAACCGCAGGGCAGAACGGCCAGTTCCGCACGCCCAAGCACATCCGCGACATGATAGTGGAACTGGTGCAGCCCACGCCGGACGACTTTATCTGCGACCCCGCCTGCGGCACGGCGGGCTTTCTGGTGTCCAGTGCGCAGTACCTCCGCGCCCACTACGAGGACAGCATGACCCCGGAGCAGTGGCAGCATTTTGCAGGCCCGATGTTCACCGGCTTTGACACGGACCGCACCATGCTGCGCATTTCGGCCATGAACCTGATGCTCCACTCCATCACGAACCCGGA
>ENA-UEPJ01003451-UEPJ01003451.1-human-gut-metagenome-genome-assembly--contig:-NODE-3451-length-14004-cov-16.880735_pt1 | contig 14004 bp, 10 predicted proteins | sample MGYA00242890_ERZ507896 | MGnify/ENA primary metagenome ERZ507896 (study PRJEB26167, sample SAMN06115508) | human gut metagenome | host: Homo sapiens | place: China:Qinghai | collected 2015-08-20... | reverse complement strand
GTTCATGCAGAGTGTGATCACGTCCACATTTCCTGTTCTCTCACCATTTCCAAATAATGTTCCCTCTATTCTGTCTGTCGGAGGATACCATGGGCACGCTGCCTGCACTTTGCTGGAATAAGAAAGATATTCTCCCACCTCATATGCCGGATCATCGCATAATGCCGCCATACAGGTTAAATATCCCCCCGCTGATTCTCCCATCACACCAATATGTGCTTCGTCGATGTGATACCTTGCAGCGTGCGCACGCAGATAGCGGATCGCCGCTTTTACATCACAGAGCTGTGCCGGAAATTTTGCTTCATTGCTGGTCCGGTACTGTACGGATGCCACTACAAAACCTGCTCTCGCAAGTTTACTCAGATATACCAGATGGGCAGACTTGTCAATGCTCTGCCATGCACCGCCACAGATCCAGACAATACAGGGATAATCGTGCGCCGTATCTTCCGGATAAATCAAATCCATCCGAAGATCCTGCGTGGTATGTCCGAACCACGCATCTGTCTGTGCAAATGTGATGTTTGTGATTACAGAATACTGTGGTGCGACCAGTTCCACATGAATTATTCTTTTCATACTGTTCCTCCATTCCGACGCTTTTTTGATCTCTCCGCTAGTCCGCCATCGCTTTTTTGATCGCGCCAAGCAGTTCCTCATATGTCTCATATGCCGGAATATCCGGATAATCTGCCTTGATCTTGTCGGTGGAGCGGAATAAAAATCCTGCCTTGCTTGCCTGGATCATTCCAAGATCGTTGTAGGAATCCCCACTTGCGATCGTATCAAATCCGATTGACTGCAATGCCTTTACCGTTGTTAATTTTGACTGTTCCACACGCATCTTAAATCCTGTGATCTCGCCGTTTTCTGCAACTTCCAGGGAATTACAGAATAATGTCGGCCAGCCTAATTTTTTCATCAGAGGTGATGCAAACTGTGTAAATGTATCACTAATCAGGATCACCTGTGTAAAAGAACGGAGTTCATCTAAAAACTCCTTTGCACCCGGCAGCGGATCGATCTTTGCGATCGTCTCCTGAATCTCCTTCAGTCCCAGACCGTGTTCCTTCAGAATACCAAGTCTCCATTTCATTAATTTATCGTAATCCGGCTCGTCTCTGGTGGTTCTCTTCAGTTCCGGGATTCCGCTGGCCTCCGCAAAAGCGATCCAGATCTCCGGCACCAGTACTCCTTCCAGATCCAGGCATACAATATTCATATCCATCCTTATGTCCTCCCTGTGTGTTCAAATGTATTCGTGACAAGTATACCTTATTTTGTTTCTTCGCGCAACCATTTGCTTTATTGTTGTACCGTGTTCTTGTAATGCAGTTGTAAATTTTTCTCAGATATATCATCATACGCACACAATTTTGAAACGAATATTTCCATGTGTTTTACATATTTTCGTTTCATGTCATAGATGCCAAAGAGTGCCGCTTCACTTTGTTTTCTGAAATTTGCTTGTAAATCCCACTTTTTTTCTGTTATTTTTGTGACATTTTCACTGTTTACTTTGTTCTATATGTGCTATAATAACCATAGTGCAAAAAGAACTTCTACAAGCTCTCATCTACACGAAACAAACGTAGAGATCGAGGAGGTCATCATTATGTTGACATTAAAAGCTTCAGACAAAAACATTGGAAAGCAGAAGACTGCCCAAGGAAATCAGAGTGGTAAAGGCTCAATATGACCGTATGGAGCCAGGCATGAATTTAGTTAACTCTCCCGGACAGGATGAAACAGACACTTCTATCCCTTATATGGTAGATGCTGACGGAGAAATCCGTTGGATTCTTGATTGGGAGAAGTCGGATGAACATCGATATATCGGAATCGGGTGCGGACTGATTCGGATGCAGAACGGACATTATATGACCGGTGACGGAAACCATCATCGGATGGTGGAAGTGGATATGATGGGAAATACAATTCATAATTGGGACATGCTGGAAAGGGGATATACTATGCATCATGCCATATCTCAAGATAAACAAGGCAATATATTAGCTACGGTGAGCAAAACTTCCGCTAAAATAGCCAATGGAAAGGATGTACGGATAAACGATTTCATTATTAGAATGGATCCCGAAAAAGGGGAAATATTGCAAGAATGGGATTTGGTGCACATGCTGGATTCGGCACGGTATGGTATGACCGATTATAATCTTACCGCTGATCCTTATGCGCAAAATGCCAGTAATTGGGCGCATAATAATGGTATAGTGGAATGGGGAAATGATTATTTGGCTACAGCTCGCTATCAAGGAATATTCAAATTTAATAAAGCCGGAGGCATTGAGTGGATTATATCACCTCATGGGTATTGGAGAGATAGATATTTGAAATTATTATTAAATCCTCTTCATGCCGACGGAATTCCCATTACTGATCCTGATGTGATAGCCGGAACGAAGAATTGTGATGATTTTGAATGGCCTTGGGGGTGCCATACTGCTGTTCCGTTGCCTAATGGACATATCTTTTATTTCAATAATGGCTATGGACGAAATTTCAAGCTTGATTTTACGGATAGAAAAAATGTTTATACTTGTGGAATAGAGTACGAAGTGGATGAAGTAAACCGTACGGTTCGTCAAGTTTGGCAATATGGAAAAGAACGGGGTACCGCATATTTTACTCCGGCCCGTTCCGGGGTGCAATATTTGGAACAAACGGGTAACAGATTAATTTGTCCGGGAATGAGCAATGTGCTTAGCAATGGCAATCGTGGTGCACACGTGACAGAAGTAGATCCCGAGACACAGGAGATTGTATTTGAGTTGGAACTGGAAGATGCAATTTATCAGCGAGTTTATCGTATGTCTCTCTATCCTGACAATCAATAAATGCATTTTTACTATAAAAGATTAATTGAGAATAATAAATAAAAGGTAATATTGCGCCAGCGGCATAACGACACGACACCGGCACAACCTTTCGTCCGTCTTGGCGAGAGTCAGAATAGTGCGCACCCGAATCTGACGGACTGGAGACGCTTGCCGGACTTAAAGGCAGACAACCAACAGCGGAACGTGGTGCTTCCTCTCAAGTTTGCTAACGGGAAGTATGCCTTCTATACCCTCAGCAAACTAAAATTTCAGTTTCATTGTTTTGTTGTTGTAAATAATATCTTTTTCAATAACAGACACGTGTCCCGATTCCAAAGGAGTAAAAATCTGAATCTTGAACTTTCTATTCTCTAATTTAGGCGGCATTTTACCGATAGGAGCAAATAGAGTAAACGTTTGATGTTTGTTATCCCATTTCATTTGAATCGCTGAATAACCTCCTCTCTCATAGGCATAAGTTTCATTATCGTCTTCATAAAATAAAAACTCTGCATCTTTACCTGCATAAACTGATAACATAATTTCAGAGCCATCGTCTTGAGCAACATATTGAACCACTTTATTACGTGGAACAATGGAACCGGCTTTTACAAATATTGGCAGCTTTTCCAAGGGAGCATCATATTTTATTTCTTGTCCTCCCTCGTAGCATCTATTGGAGTGCAAGTCAAACCAATAGGTACCGGAATGTTGTGGTAAGTAAATCAATTCTAATGTATTAACATCCGAAATAGCCCCCTCCCGATTATAATACATTGGTCTGGTTATTGGATGAATCATTAATGCATCCCCAAACATATAACTGCTCCCGTCATCAAACGTTTTCCGGTCGTCAGAAAAATCCACTACTGTACCACGCATTATTGCCGAACCTTTTGACGTAACCTTCCAAGCTTCTGAATATATATACGACAAGAGTGAATAACGAAGATGAATCATCTCAACTTGAATGTCATAAAATAGGCTGCCGGGCTCGCCAAAATGCCAAATCTCACGTGGCACTTCCGTTCCATGAGCCCGGAATATCGGAGAAAGAGCTCCGTACTGAAACCACCTTGTGTATAATTCCAAATAAGCAGAATCTTTAAGCCCCTTTGCATACCCTCCATCGCAAGAAGATATGTTTCTATGGATTTCTGTACCTATCTCTCCGGTTCCTTCACCTGAATTTTCCCTACTTCGCACTCTAAAGCCACCGATATCGGTAGTCCAATAAGGAATGCCGGTCATACAAATATTAAGACCGGCTACAAGTTGCTTTTTTAATACATCCCAAGAAGCATAGATATCTCCCGACCATATAGAAGTGCCAAATCGCTGCTGCCCTGCAAAAGCAGAACGAGTCAAGACAGATGCGCGATTATCACTCTGCTTCCTTAAGTTTTCATACATCATTTTAGTTAATACATACGAATAAGTATTGAGATAACGAGCAGCAGATCCGATAAAAGTCTTACCGGCTTTTTTACTCCACTGAGTCTGCTTTTCAGGATATAGCCCGTCTTTATAAGCCGGTTCTGTCGCATCCAACCACCAAGAATCCACACCTTTGGTATAAAGTCCCTGATACAAATGGTTCCAAAAGATTTTTTGAGCTGTGGGAGCATATATATCCGCTACCTTATAACCTGCCCATGTGGGCACATCATACAGCACATTGGCTGAATCCATCTCTTGATATATTTTCGTGGATTTTCCAAAACCGGGCCAAACAGACAATGTTAACTTAACATGATACTTCTTATGCAAATCTTCAATAACCTTTTGGGGATTAGGATGAGTGACCGGGTTAAAAACCATGCCATTCCACGAATCGAGGTTTTCTCCCCAATATTGCCAGTCTTGAACAATATTGTCTAATGGAATATTTCTCATTCGGTAAGTTCTCACCACATCTTGAAGCTCATCAAATGTCTTGTAGCGTTCCTTTGACATCCAGAATCCAAAAGCCGATTTGGGAAGCATTGGCGAATTCCCTGTCAATTCGCAATATCCCGACATAGCATCCTTCATATCTTTCCCCACTACCAAATAATAATTTACTCCATCTCCTATCTCAGAAGTAAAAGTAGCTCCATCAGGAGTATCTTCAAAGGTGGAGCAAGAATAATTATCCCAAAACAACACATAATTTGAAGTGGATACAATAACCGGATTTGCTATTTCACGATTGGCGTGCACCAACAATTCCTTATGCCCCCTATAATTATAAACTCCATCTTGATACTGCCCCAAACCATAAATAGCTTCATCGGGCTTTAAAATAAAGGTTTGGCTCACAGTATATGCTTTTTCCCCTAAGTCATCGACTTCAGAAAAATGATTACCACCTTCTACGAGAATCGTGTCACTGTTTTGAACATCAGTAAAAAGAACCCTATCCTGCAAAATATCATAGGTTGCTTCTACCTTTGCCGATTTCAAGATAATCTTATTTTGCAATGAACGACATTTTATATCCTGTGCTGCAAAAACTTTATCATTTACAATAAGAGAAGGCTTCTGTTCTTGTCCTGCAGGATAAGTTCGGACATGTATGATATTATCCTTTAAAAAAGATATCTCAATTTGTTTTTCTTCAAGAGAAATAGTAACCCCATTTTCGTTCTTTTGTACAGAAGAAAGGGAATATTTTTGCCCATAAGAACTGAGTGAAACAATGAAAAACAGAAAAAGTATTATTCTATTCATAATTAATCATAACTGTACAACATAAAAAATTGTTTGAAAGGATACTTCCCGGAACAATAATAAGTTTACAAACACCTGTATATCAAACATTCCGCTTATTCCAGTGCTGCAAAAAATCTAATAAAGGAATACCCGATATGTCGACAAAGACAACCATAAAATTTGTATCTTTAATTCGATTCCTAAATACAAAGATAGAGATTTTTTGTTATAGTTACTTTTTTTGTATAAAATAAAAATGAACCACCAATAATTGAACTTGACGATATTTATAATAAAGATGGATTTTTGATTAAAATGTTTGGAACAAAATCTAAATCATGGGAATATGAGAATGAGATAAGGTTAATATATTCAACTTCAAAACGGAAAGGATATAATCCTTTTGCATTAAAATCGATTTATTTTGGTTTAAATATGGATGAAATGCATCAAATACAAATAATAGAAGGATTAACAAATAGAGATATAAGATTCTATAAAATGTAAAGAAAAGCAGAATCATATAAGCTTATTTCTATATTGATTCATGAAAATAAACGTATCATTAAGAATAAATTGGTACTATCTCAATATGAAATATTAAAAGAAAGCTACAATCATGCCATTGAAAATTTTCATGTATTATATAAAGGTGAAAGTATGAATAAAGAAGCATTGCATAATTTTGTCTTGAAGTTCAGAAAAGAATACACTACAAAAAATACTAATATTTATGTCTATAATAAAAGTGACATAGCTAATTTAATTGATAAATATCCATTAAATAACAAAGAAGCAGAGCTATTGCTGAATCATGGTTCACTAATCCTACAGAAGTCTATATTAATCTATCTTGAATCAGTGTAAGCATCCGATAAAGTACACATTGTATTTTTCATAAATAGAAAACCCGATATTAACTTTTGATTAAAATTGATATCGAGTCTTTTATTCTTCACCATAAATATTTAGGGATATTCCTAAAATAACGTGAATTCGATATGAGTGATGTTGAGATTATGGTTATTCGGTGGTTTCCGCTGTTTCAAGCATTACTACAAAGAATATGTCTGTAAACATCTGAAACACCTTTTTCCGCGTCAGGTTTCTTATAACCGTATTCATCAAAAAAGTACTGCCGGGAACCTGTACCGGCATCAGTTTTGTCGACTCTACTCCTTCACGTGTTTGTCGTAACCAAAAAAATCCTTATTCATAAAACATTTGAGGAACTTACCGAGCGTGGAAAATATTCAATGGGATGGTTCTTCGGATTCAAGTTGCATCTGATAATCAATGACAAGGGTGAGATTCTCAATTTTATGTTCACGCCTGAAAACGTGGATGACCGGGAACCATTGAAGCAAGGTAAGTTTCTGGAGAACATCAAAGGAAAACCATGTGCAGACAAAGGATATACTGGTCAGGCTCTGTTTGAGAACCTTTTCCTTAATGGTATACAGCTTGTCACTAAAGTTGAAAACAATATGAAGAATTCACTGATGAGTATTGCCGACAAAATTTTGCTCAAAAAAAGAGCCTTGATCGAAACGGTCAATGACGGACAACTTGCTATTTTTTAATTTTATATCGAATTCACGTTAAATAATGTTCTATGAAAAAGGTAGAAGATTGGGAGAGTTGAACGAAAAAAATCAAGAGAAAAGTCCACGTAAAGTAAAACTTTTTTCTTAATTTAGAAGAAAGAGGGACATTCACTGAATATCACAAATTATGAACTAGGAACTTCAAGGAAAGAAACTTCTAATCATTCAATCAGATTTTATAAGTCCTTTCCTATGCTAGAAACAATTGGAAGAATATCGTTATGGTAACGGAGTATGGAAGAAATTTAACCTAATCTTACCTAATGGATTTAAGTTATAAAAATGAATAAAACCAGAGAAGAAAATCATAATTCCTCTCCAACTGTTTTCGTTAACTGATACAAAAACATCAAGTACACACATCACAACTCCAGCCCGACAACAGATATCCATTTTCCTATTTTTAAATTCTCAGACACTGCCAAATCAATAGCCGCCTCATTATTTTTCGTCTTGTCAGTCAAACCAACACATAAAGTATACTTTCCTCGTAATTTTGCCGGAATATCAAACTGACTCAGATAATTGTATGACATCCCCTTCAGCCATTCGGAAGGTTCTGCTTCCGGTTCTGTATGCAAGAATACAATCTCCTGTCTTTCATTCATCAAAACAAAGCTAACCTGATACTTATAATTCCAATTAGGATGATTATTAGGCAATACACCCACACCATAGTTTTTCCATGAATGAAACAAAGTCAATGTTCTGTTATTCTGTTCTACTTTGATATAATCCGGATAGAGACGATAACCACCCAAAGTTATAAAACGCTGAACTTGATCCGGTAATTCTTCTATCCAAAACTTACACTGTAAAGGCACACGCAAATCCAACGTGTTGCAATGATTGTCTAAAGCATCAGTCACAGAAACAATAAAAGCCTCTTTGAAATCGTTCATGGCAAAACGTTTGTCTCCTTGGAAATGCTTGTACTTTGAATTGTCACCATTTTGTGCGTTAAACCACCAGCATCCCTCACCAATAAGAGCTCTTTTCGGGAAAAGCTCGTCATGCACCATCGCACGTTCTTCATTAGAAAACCAAAAACTGCCTATACCATCCCTACGGGGAAGAAACCCCAACTTATCATATACAAGCGGCTTGGAGAATCTATAGTCACTCTGCGAAAGATTCATCACTGTAAGCACTTTTTTAAAATGCCTTGCATACGATCCGGTTACCTGTCGGATGACAGTTTCCAAATTCTCCTTCTTTTCGAGTGCTAAACCATGTCCTTCTCCCCATCTTCCCAATCCATACGCATCAATATAATCCACCTCATCCGGATTGTCATATTCTTTTGCGAAAGCTTCTACAAACTTATCTAGCTTTTCAAGAAATACCGGATTGTCATAATAAGGCTGAGTTTTGCCTTCATCATCTATTGGGCTTTCTGTAGCTCCGGCTTCGTATACATAGGATGGTACCCCATCTACGCCATGAAAAAACACCCTAAATGCCAGTTTAAGTCCTTTGTCTTTAGCTTTTTGTATATACCATTTATACTGTTCATTATAAATCCATGCATATTTACCTTCTTCAGGTTCCAGATCTTTCCATAGCATTCTGATATATAATATATTGGCATAATCAGCAGCCTTGCATTCTTCCATCTGCTCCCAAAAAACTTCGGGGGTATAGATGTTGCTTTTATTATGGCGTGTTCCCTGAAAAGACCAACCTTCTTCGTACATCATCCATCCCATGGCAGGATTTTTTAGTACAGTGGTCAAATTCGGGGTATAATTTACCCATTTGTTTACTTGGGCTTGAAGTGAAGCAAATCCCAATAAGTACATACAGCACAAGAGAATTGCAGCCAAGCGTAAAACAGAAATGCTTTTCATATGATCAATAATTATCCAATTTACCAAAAAATATATATCCTTATAGGAAAATCATTACCGGAGATTTCCCCATAAAGAAGATTAGTGTAAAGATAAGTTCTAATTTCTCTTTTCTTTAAGAAGTCAGGTAAAAGAACTTAGCTTCCGTATCTTATTAAAGATAATTTTAAGTTTTCGGTGCAAATATACAATTATTATCATAAAGCAGATATGTTTGATAAACTTTTTATAAAAGGCTTCACCATTTACGTAAATAATAAGAATCGGATATAGCCAACAAATTAAATGAAGCATCCATCTGACATTAATGTACACCGTCCAGATCAAGCATATCTAATCTGGAAAACAAATGGTAATATGCTATTGCTGATCTTTTATTTATAGTAAAAACAGACAGCAGAATACCCGGATTATTCCGTTTTTTTTGTCCTTCATACAGTGCCAATGAAGAAGTCTGCGTTTTTCCCCATATGGAAATACCTGAAGTATGTTCAAATGGAGCACCCCCACAATAGCAAGCAAATTTCCTCGGGTTGTCAAACCTTTGAAAATTGTCAGTAGCATACAGTAATACAATGGCATTGATTATTCCTATCCCTTTTATATTTCTCAATAGCAAGTAGTTTGTGTAAAGAGAACTACTGGCGGCTATCAATTACTCCATAGCCTCTTCCACCTCCAGAACCTTTTCTTTGATTGAATTGAGCTACTCTTCCAAAAAAGAAATAGATTCTGTCACATCAGCTAACTTTGCCATCTGGGAGAATGTTTCCAATAACTTTATGCTTGATACTTTTGCTTGACCAAATTCTCACGCATAATAATCCATCTTCTCAATCTCACCAAGTCTTTGTCCGGCAATTTGTATAGTTCCAATTTTCGGCACAGAACAAGACTTCGGATAAAGAGAGCTGATAATCTGCTATCCAAGCTAACAAGGATTGAATTCCTCCCGGAGTGTTATCAAAAGACTTGTTTCACAAGTCTTTTTCGTCCGCAGACATTAATGATGCATCGAAAGTTTTTTTTTCATACATCAAGACTAACAAAATGAGAATAATTCATAACTTTGCATTTACAGTATTAAACATGAAAGAGAAACAACTTATACATTTATTAGATCGTGAGCCTACAGTTCTAACCGGATAGGTTCTCCGATTAAGAGAGTTACAGTCTGATTCAACCTATACTAGTGTCAAAGTTAGTTCACTGCAACTCTTCCTTTCAAATATACACTTATATTTTTATTGGGATATTTAATACTGCAAATGTAAATGTGTCAAAACTAAAATGACCTATCCAATTGTCAGCTGTAGGGCAGGATTTACCTGCCCGAAGACACAAAGCAAGCTGTTTTCGGGCGAACGAACTTCGCCCCTACGAACTAAACAACAGCATTATCCACGTTTTGACACACCCCAACCAAACGCAAGCAAGCTATTCTTAATAAATATTTATAATAAGTTATGTGATAAGAGTGCAGTCTATTTATGGCACACCGCTAAAAAGAGAAATGAAAAAGTATGCAAACAGAACAACAGATAATTCGTATCAAACATTTACTAAACAACAAGAGCCTGTCTTTTATTATTGGGGCAGGATTCAGTAAAAACATGTCTAATAAATTTTTCGATTGGGGTGATCTTCTTAAGCCGATCATCACAGAAATGTATCATATAGACGATGAAAAAGAAATTGAGCATAAAATTGAAGAAATCGGGTATCTTGGAATAGCTCAAGAATATGTACGAAGGAAGGGATTTCATGAGGCTATTGATGTCTATATAGAGCAACATACCCCTACCATTTCAATTAAAGAAAATTCGGATGAACCAGAGTATATCGTAACTCTTAATAATGAATTTATAGAAAGTGCGGATGTCACTTGCCATAGGCTATTGTTCAATCTTGATGTAAAGCATATTTATACATTTAATTATGATAACTGTCTTGATATTATTGGCAATACCGGAAAAGCTCAAAAGCTCTTATCTGAAATAAGAAACCTCCAAAACAAATTAGAGTTTCTTGAACTCAATGAAGAAAAATTAAGTGGATATTTATATATTTCAATAGAAGACAATATGAAGGCAGTAAAGGTAAATTTACCAACTGCAATTCAGAACGACAACGGGGATTACAATCATTTTATTAAGACGCTTAATTGTAATTATCCCGAACTCAACTTGTTTACAGATAATATCTCACACATAAAGGATAACTGCCACATTGTTCAAAATGAAATAGCTCGCATTAAAGCACAGATATTATTGCTACAGAAACATCGTGAATCTGTTTATCAACTTATCTCATCATCTGAGATGTTATCTCTTACGGATGGGAAAAGAAGCATATTTAAACTGCATGGTTCTATTAGATTAGATAAAAGTGCCCCATATGGTTTTGATGGAGACCGCCATTGTAATTACATTATTACATCAGAGGATTATAAAGAGTATCCCATAAAACATGAACCGTTTGTTAATTACATGAAAATATCACTATTAAAAGGAGCTTTTTGTATTATTGGTTTTTCATGTGATGACCCAAATTTCCTATCATGGATGTCTTGGGTAAAAGAAGTTGTAGATAAGAATATAGAAATCAGGAAAGAGTTATCTCAAAAGAACTCAGCAAGATTTTTCTACATACATTCCGCTGATAAACCTCTATCTGAAGAAAAGAGATTATTATTAAAAAATCATTATATTGAATGTGTCGAGCTATTCAATCTATTTAAAGGTGATTGTCACAAAGTAAGAATTATACAGTTTCTAAAACAACTTTTGCCGACATCTTTATATTATCCTAAAATTAAGAAAACATGGCATAGCATAAATAAATATATAAGTGATATTCAATACTCCAAAAAAGATTGGAATATCACCAAAATAAGTGAGGATATTAAATTCATTTATTGTTCTGCAAATGTAAACAGAATTCCGTTGCAATCCAATTCGGATTATCACAACAGGAACCATATTTTGCAGAGGTTGCAGAGTCGATTCCGAAGGAAATGGAATGCAGCGTCTGAACTTGAATTAATGTTAGCTTTCTCAGCCCTCAGAGAAGAACTTTTATTACCTTGTCATTATTTTGACGATGAGATATATAATCAGCTGATAGGAACTTGCAAAAATTCACTACAGTCAGATTTAAAATGTTTGTTACATAAGGAACAAGCTCTAACAAATCAAAAGTTTTCAGATACGAATGACCATATAAGTCCATTTATTCAGATTTGGAAATACTTATATAATTTTGATTTCAAAAGTGCAAAATATCTTGTCGATTCATGGAAACCCTTAAAGGATAATCCGATTGATGAAGTGAGAAAACAGATGTTCAAAGCCCTTTTCTCTGAAGATGTATTTGAGGATATTCGTCCATTGACTAATCAAGATTTATATTATTCTATTCAAGATTATCTCAATGCACTAGAATTATTACCTCTAATTAGCCGAAATTATACCTTCGGACAGGATGGCAGCATGAATAATGCAATAGACTTCTCTGATGAGGTTAGTCAAATACAAACAGATTGCCCATATATAAAAAATGCAGACTATATTTTAAATAGATTAATAGAATCCATTAAAGAAAACAATAAAGCAATTCCATTTGGCAATAAATCACGGTCTTTCGATTTTGACAGTGACAATTCAAAGTTTATCAATTCATTTAAAGTATTAAGTATTCTTTTTGAATTGTGCCGACCTTTGCATATCAGTAATATAATATTATTCTCTATAGAAAAATGGAACATTGTTTGTGATAATCTCTATCAGGACTATCCCTATCCATGTCTATTTTATAGTCTTCAGTACAATGATGAGAAACTCACTAAGTCTGTTAGTCAAAAGATATTATATTGTGACCGTTTGACTCCCTATCTTCCTAATATTGTAAAATCATTATTTGCATCGTTAGGACAATCTGAATGCCCTAATTTCTATCGGACTCCTATAATGAAATCTCTTTCAATACTATTAATCGGTTTGGATGCCAAATTTTGGAATAGTGATTTCACGAAGTTCTTTGATAAACTACAACCTTATGCAGAAAATGGGACAAGGAAGTATGATGATTTAAATTATTCACATGAGAATTTTTATGAATTAGTGACATTCGGATTGACCTGGACATCTGACAAAGATTTTAAACTTAGAGTTATTTCCGAAATCCTTCATACTCATGAAAGTATTGATAATTGGAAAAATCTACTAATAACAAAAGCCTTAAAATCTCTTACTAACGAAGACTTTGTGGCTTCAAAATATTATCAAGACATTTATCAGGATTTGCTTTGGTTATGTCAAAACGGGAATATCCCTGCACATATCTATGTAATATTAAACCTTATAACTTTACTTGATACTCAGACTGTGCAACAATGCTTGGAAAGGCTTCCAGAATCCTTGATAAAATCCGACTGTACTTTAATACAAGCTATACCTCATTATATCAAACAAGATTCGAATTTAGTATCAGTGATTAAACGAATAGTTTTGAAATCACCATTTTTGTGGCGTAATGGTATTGAGAAGAAGGGGATGACTATAGGATATTCATTTATTGATATTACAGGTATTTCAAACCAAATAGATTTTACTGCAACCGAAATGGAGGTACTTTGGGAAAAAATGAAAGTATCACTATATCAAATAAAAGAGGTATGTAATAATCAGAGAGAGGAGGAATCCACCTTCTTCATAAATCATTTTGCTACATTATTAGATGAAATGAAATCATTTATTGAAAGCAATACTTTTAAAGCAATCTCTCCCAAAGAATATGATGAAATCTATAACGAAATAATTTCATTAAGAGTATCCGTTGCGTCAAATGTATGTCACAGCATATATGATTTACTTATAAGAGATGAGACAAGTGATGCTATATCAATGCTTGTTGATATAAAACCGGAAATTCGTTTTCCCTCAAATCCGCAACTAAGCTCTTCAGCGTCCTTCTTGCGTCTAAACGTCCTCTCATCACTGAATTAGCAGATAA
>ENA-UEPJ01003446-UEPJ01003446.1-human-gut-metagenome-genome-assembly--contig:-NODE-3446-length-14021-cov-7.757243_pt1 | contig 14021 bp, 15 predicted proteins | sample MGYA00242890_ERZ507896 | MGnify/ENA primary metagenome ERZ507896 (study PRJEB26167, sample SAMN06115508) | human gut metagenome | host: Homo sapiens | place: China:Qinghai | collected 2015-08-20... | reverse complement strand
ACAAAAAATCTCCATCCAAATCGGAAAGTTCATGAAAAGTTCAAAAACTTTTTTGAAAACACCTTGCGAAATGACCTTTCTCCGATTCTAAGGATGAGAGGACAATACAAAACCTCTCACATGAACCTTGAAAATTGAATAAGCCATCCCAGAGAGATACTTCTGATATTGAATGTGCATCCTGCGTGTCTTGTCAGAGGAAACGCCGCTGAAATATGGGGCAGGAACGGGCTGGGGCAGAATGGCAAAGCTCAAATAACAGCAGATACAATGCGGCGGAGTGTCGAAAGATGCTCCGTCGTAGGAATGTACTGTTATTTATAATAGTGCAAATCCAGCAAGAGGGGAGGTGATGAATCTACATGAAGTACCCGTATTTCAGAGGTCTGGAAGCAGACCGATACAGTTTCTACCGTGTGCCGAAAGCACTCATCAAGGTAGACCTGTTTGAAAAGATGTCCGGCGATGCAAAGCTGCTTTATGCAGTCTTGCTGGATCGGATGAATCTCTCGCTTAAAAATGGCTGGCAGGACGAGAATGGAAATGCCTACATCATCTGTACGATAGATGAAATCATGGATTCGATTCGATGTGCCAGACAAAAAGCGGTCAAACTGCTGGATGAGCTGGAACACGAATATCAGCTTATTGAGCGGCGCAGGCAGGGCTTGGGAAAGCCGAACCTGCTCTATGTGAAAGACCTCTATGCGGGACTTTCACAATCGAACTACTGGAAGTATGAAAATCAAACTTCTGGTGGTTTGAAAAGCGAACTTCCGGGAGTATGGAAATCAAACGGAAGTAAGACTGATATAAATAATACTGATAGTAGTGAGACTGATCTAATCTATTCTGCACAATCTGGTGAAAACATATCCGGGGAGATGCGGGAAGATGAAAGGTATCGCTTCTATTTTCAAGACAAGCTGGAAATCCCAATCTTAGAGAAGAACTTCCCACATGACCGGGAAATCCTGATGGAGATTCTGGAACTTCTTGTGGAAACCGTAACCAGCAGAAAGAAGTTTCTGCGCATTTGTGGGGAAGAAAAGCCGAAAGAGGTGGTCAAAAGCCGCCTGATGAAGCTGGATTCCATGCACATCCAGTATGTAATGGAATGCCTGAAAAGCAATACCACACAGGTACGAAACATCAAACAATATCTGCTTGCTACACTGTATAATGCTCCGACCACGATTGACAGCTATTACGCTGCACAGGTCAGACATGATTTCGGATGGGGCGTCAGAAGCAATTAAGGAGGACGATGCAATGAGCGTGTTTTTTATGGATTTCGATATGGCTCCCTCGGTGATCTGGGCGAGAGATCTGTACGACCAGATGCAGATTCGGAGTGACTTCCGCAAGTGGTTCCCCCGGATGTGCCAGTATGGGTTTGTGGAGGGCCGGGACTATGAGTTCGTTCCCCGTGTCCGCCCGCAGGATGAGGGCGGGCGCACGGTGCAGCGGTATGTGAAAGACTACCGGATCACGCTGAAGATGGCAAAGCAGTTGTACAAGCTCCATCACTTCCACAAGAACGACTGTTTCCGCTGCTGCGAAGGACAGCACTGCATGGGAACGGATCACTGGATGCAGGCAGTCATTGAACTGCTGCATCAGCACAAGTGCAAAAGCCACGCGCCGCCGAAGCGTTTTTACGAATCACAGCCGCCGGATTCGCTGGTGACAACGACACAGATCGCAAAAGAGTACGGCTGCGGTGCAAAGGTGTTCAATCGGCTGCTCCATCTGCACGGTATCCAGTACCGGGCCAATAACCAGTGGGTGCTGTATGCAAAGCATCAGAATAAAGGATATACCGCAAACCTTGTTTTCCGGCTCCATCGGAGTGATGGCAGTGCAGTGGAAAAGCTGCATACGGCATGGACGCACAAAGGCAGAAAGTTCCTATACCATGAGCTGAAACAGCGTGGGATTCTTCCGATGGCGGAACAGGAGAGCTGAGCCTATGAACTTTACGAATAGCCCGTTTGAACGTATGATGCGCCAGCGTCCGGGAACGGACAGTGACCATCCCTGCATTTCCTGCCGACACCGCAGGGAGTGCGGCTACATGATGCACCAGTGCAGAAAGAAATTTCGTTCGGTCTTTGGCAATACGGCTCCCCCGGTATCAGGCACAGTCAGTGTCTGATGCCGTTTGGATAAAACTATAAACCGGAAAGGAGGGCGCAGGTGCAGGATGAAGTAAACGAAAAAACGATGGCATTGTGCATCAAAGGCGGAAAAATCTCGGCGCAGCTTCTGAAAGCAGCACTGACAAAGCTGCTTTCAGAGATCGAGAAGAAAAAACAGCAGTCGAAGAAGATGGGAGGGCAGAACCGATGTAAGAGAGGAAAGCAGAGCATCAAGAGCCTGCAACAGAGCGGCGCACAGCTTACCAATATCGTTGTCACGGACAATAACATCAAGTCGTTTGACCGGGTAGCCCGGAAGTACGGCATTGATTATAGTCTGAAAAAGGCAGAAAAAGAGGGTAAAACCGAATATCTGGTCTTTTTCAAGGCGAAAGATGTAGACGTTATGACGGCAGCATTCAAGGAATATACCGGAGTTTCGCTGAAAAAGGAGCAGCGGCAGTCCATCCGAAAGAAGCTGGAGCAGGCCAAGGAGCGTGTTGCCAAGCACCGGGAGATCACCAAGGAGAAGATGAAAGACAGAGGGCAGGTGCGATGAGCCAGAAAAAGAAAACGACCGCACAGAACAAACGTCCGCGTAAAGCCCCCTCTAACCAGACAGGTGGAACGGCATGGGGCAAGAAAGCAGCGGCGGCAATCAGCGGAAAGATGCAGTCGGCAGATGTGAAAAAGCTGATCCTGCTGAATTTTCCTTACATTATCGCCTTTTACATGGTGGAGAAAGCCGCATGGCTGTACCGACACTGTAATGGCGATACCATCGTGGACAGGCTGATGGTTCTTTTTATGAACTTCGGTCTGGCCTACAAGAGTTATCTGCCGAGTTTCCATCCGTTCGACTTGCTGATAGGTCTGATCGGTGCAGCAGCACTGAAAGCCGTGATCTACTTCAAGGGCAAGAACGCGAAGAAATATCGGCAGGGAGAGGAATACGGCTCTGCCCGGTGGGGCAATGCCAAGGACATTGAACCTTTTATTGACCCGGTGTTCGAGAATAATGTGCTGCTCACCCAGACGGAACGGTTGATGATGAGCGGCAGACCAAAGCATCCGAAGTATGCCAGAAACAAGAATGTCATTGTGATCGGCGGCTCTGGCAGCGGCAAGACACGGTTTTTCGTAAAGCCCAATCTGATGCAGATGCCCGAAAAGGTCAGCTACGTCTGTACTGACCCGAAAGGTACGATCATCATTGAATGCGGAAAGATGCTCTCGGATGCCGGGTACAAAATCAAAGTCCTGAACACGATCAATTTCAAGAAGTCGATGCACTATAACCCGTTCCACTATATCCGCAGTGAGAAAGATATTCTGAAACTGGTCAATACCATCATCGCCAACACGAAAGGAGATGGCGAGAAGTCCGGCGAAGATTTCTGGGTCAAGGCAGAACGCCTGCTCTACTGCGCACTCATCGGCTATATCTACTATGAAGCCCCGGAGGAAGAACAGAACTTCTCCACGCTGCTGGAATTTATCAATGCCAGCGAAGCCCGCGAGGACGATGAGGAATTTAAGAATCCCGTCGATGAGCTGTTTGAGGATTTGGAAAAGGCGAAACCGGAACACTTTGCCGTGCGGCAGTACAAAAAGTACAAGCTGGCGGCAGGTAAAACGGCAAAATCTATTCTTATTTCCTGTGGTGCCAGGTTAGCCCCATTTGACATTGCGGAGCTGCGTGACCTGATGGCCTACGATGAAATGGAACTGGATTTGCTGGGGGACCGCCGCACAGCCTTGTTCGTTATCATTTCCGATACGGACGATACGTTCAATTTCGTGGTGTCCATTATGTACACCCAGCTTTTCAATCTGCTTTGTGACCGTGCAGACGATCAATGCGGAGGTCAGCTAAAGTATCATGTGCGGCTGCTGCTCGATGAGTTTGCGAACATCGGTCTGATCCCAAAGTTTGATAAGCTGATCGCCACCATCCGCAGCCGCGAGATTTCGGCATCCATTATCCTGCAGTCGCAGAGCCAGTTGAAAACCATCTACAAGGATGCCGCAGAAACCATCATCGGCAACTGCGATACCATGCTGTTCCTCGGCGGCAAGGAAAGTTCGACGCTCAAAGAAATTTCCGAAACGCTGGGAAAAGAAACAATCGACCTATATAACACATCCGACACACGCGGTCAAAGCCCATCCTTTGGTACAACCTACCAAAAGACCGGAAAGGATGTGCCATACTTGTTCGTGAAGAGTTCAGTTGCCTTGAATTTATCATGAACAGGGACACGATCAGCTGGATTCTGAAAAAACTGAATACAGGAGGTCGAACATGGAGCATTTACCAAAGAAAATCCATCACAACGGGATCAGCTATACGCTGGTGGGAGACTACTACATCCCCGATCTGAAGCTGCCGGAGGAAAGCCGCCCCATCGGGCGGTGGGGACGGATGCACAAGGTGTTTCTGCAAGAACACCGTCCCGGCCAGTACAATGAACTGCTTCTGTCGGGAAAACTCTGGACGTATCTTGCCGATCTGAACGAGCAGGCCGATGACCGGCTGGCGTGTATTATCTCGCAGATGCAGGCGGCGGAGGGCGTCACCGAGGAACTGAAAGCCCGTGACCAGCTTGCCTGGGTCGGAGCCATGAACAGCATCCGTAGCCGGGCAGAGGAAATCATCCGGTCTGAGATGATTTATGTTTAAGGAGGTGCCTGTCTATGAGATACCGTATCGAATACGCCGATGGGCGCTACTGCAACTTTGTCAACGGCAGGGCTGAACTGCTGAAATGGCTGAAACTGCTGAAGCAAGAGGAAATCTCCGACGTCCGCAAAATATATAAAAGCGGTGTGTCGGATTCCGTCATGGAAACATACCGGAATTATATCCGTCCAGCATAAGGAGGGCCGCTTATGGGTACAGATATTGAAAAACTGGTTGATTTGATGATTCAGGAGCGGATGCAGAGCCAGTTTGCAAAGTGGCGGGAGGCAGAAACCGGCAAGGAGAAAAAAGAGGACTACCTTCGCTTGGAAACCAAGTATGAAAAAGCGATCAGCGCATTGTCTGAGGAACAGAAGGACGCTGTAAGGCACTACTGCGATTCCATCTTCGATTCTGGCGCAGAAAGCGAATGCTTCTTTTACCGGCTGGGCCTCAAAGATGGTATCCGGCTCTGGAAGTTTATGAAAAAGCTTATGAAAACGGTCAGCTAACGGATGTACAACAGCATATTTTATTCTGCCCGCAAATGGGTCGAAAGCCGTCCAATGGTATAAGTTGGACGGCTTTTTCACTATCTGCGTTTCTTGCGTTTGGGTGCATAGTACGGCTGCGGCTTGACCTTTCCTCTCATGTTGTTGGGATTTTTGAGCAGCTTAGACAGGCTCAGTATCCGCAGGAACGCCGAAAAGTCCTCCGAGGAAATCTTCTCAAATGGTATCTGCATCCGGTCACAAAATTCATGGATTACCATTTCCTCCTGGCTGCCCTGTTCAAGTGCCTGCTCAAATTTTTCCTTGACGTCATCCAGCGTGGGCTGTGGGTCGGCGGTGGTCTTGTCCTTCAGGTGAGCTTCCCGTATATCCTGGACGATGCTATCCAGGTCATCGTGCATGACGTGGCTGTAAAAGTCGCTTTCCTGCACCTGCCCCAGTTCCAGCGTCCGCACATAGAGGTCATCTTCTCCAGGCGCATATTTGCTGAGGACGGTCTGCCGGGTGGCCTCCATCACCAGATTCATCTGCTCCACCCGCATATTGGCGATCCGATCGATACAGATTTCCATATCCACCATCAGCCGCCGGAAGTTTGGGTGTGTAGCCAGTTCGCAAAGAAGCCGGTTGTTAATCTTACCACTCCGCAGAAGTTCAATCATCTCATCGTTCAAATGGAGCGACTGCACATCGGCGTTGGGAACCTCCTTGTTATCGGTCAGCCCCATCAGATAGTCGGCGGACACGCCGTAAAAATCCGCCAGTGTCGCAATCGCAAACGGGCTGATGTCCTTATAGTCATCGCTTTCATATTTTCCCAGCGCCGATCTGGACAGGCCGGTCTGCTCCGCCAACTGTTCCAGCGTCAGGTGTTTGTCCACCACCCGCAAGTCTTTGAGCCGCTCTGGGATTGACAGCTTTGTGTACATCCAATGCCCCCTCTCTCGTTATCGTTTTTTCAGTGATTACACCTATTATAGCACGATTCCATAAGCGTGGAAATATGCGGATTTCGAGCGTTTTTCCAACGTCTTGGATATACGGGAGCAGCCCCCTTTTTTCGGTAAACTGGTTCTTGCAGACAGGCACTGAACCTTGAAAATCGAATAACCGGCTGCAAGGGGTATGACCTCCGGGGAAGTGACGCCAGGACAGAAATCGAGCGCACCAAAGAGGCCGATACGCCGGGAAAAATCCGGGCAGGAGCGGCTTGCAGGCAGACCGGCGGACAGAAACAAGTTTATCATGCGGGGCGTATGGCTCCGCAGCAAAGAAATGGAGGAAATCATTATGAAACTGAGCATGAAGGAAAAGAAGATTCTCTATGCTTTCGCCTGTCCCAGCCATCACAACACAGTGACACGGCTGAAATGGCTGACGGCCCTGACCGTTGACCCGGAGGCCAAACGCCGGATGCTGGGGCTGGCCCGGAAGATGGAGACGGAGATGGACGAAAGCTGGTACGAGGCTTTTTACCATCATCTGCGTATGGAGATGGACGAGTACCGCCGTCTCAAGCGCAGCCTGCGTGTGCTGAAATCTTACACCGATTATGAGGAGGATTTGTATGAAGAAGCTGTCTAAGTATGAGAAAGAAACCATCATCAACTGGAACGAGGCGGAGGATCTTGCCAGCGTTTACACCTTCAACGCCAGCTTGAAGCGCAGGCTGGCGGAGTTCAGCCGGAAGTATCCGCTGCTGTGCCGGTTGGAGCGCAGTACGCCGGAGGGCAGTGTGACCTATGTGCTGGACAAGTCCCGGCTGTCAATCCGGCTCATCCCGCCTTACAGCGAGGAACGGAAAGCCGCCGCCAGTGCCTATGCAAAGGAGCATGGTTTTCAGGTGGTGACGGCAGAAGAAAAAATCGCCTGAAATCGGGGCGATTACGGTCAAAATGCCGGGTCTGCACTCGGTGTTTTGGCCGGAAATCCCCACAGGCGTATTCCGTATCCACTTCCCGCTGATGAGCGTAAATGTGTGGATGCGGAGCCGGTGAAACTGGCGAAAACCGCTTCTGCGGTGGAAGCCAGCTTCGCCGGGCGGGAGTACAGAGGGCGGCAAGCCCTTTGTGGCTGGGTGCAGGGGCGGCAGCCATTATCGGGTCAAGGGCGAAGCGCCTTGCCCAGGGAAAGTTGATGCCTGCGTCAACTTGTACTGGGTATTACCTGACGCAGACTTTCGCAGGATTTGCGGCTTCGCCGCCCTTCCCCGGCCCCGGAACATCTTCGCAGGAAGGAGGCAAATTGTTTGAAACTGACACGACACAACGGGCGCTCCGGCAAGCATGGCACTTACAATCCCCGCCACAATGACCGCCGGTTCGATGTAGAGAACAGCGAACACATTGACGCAGAGCGGGCCAGGCAAAATATCTACTGGGACTGCTACCGGGGCTTTACCACACATGACTTCCGGGAGAACCCGGAACAGCCGGATTTCAGTTTTGAGGAAATCGAGCGGATGTACTATTACGAGCATTACTCTGACCATGTGGACGCCCAGAACGCCCGCAATGAGAAAACCCGGCACACTGAACGCAACCGCACCGTGGAGGACTTGCTGAAAAACAACAAGACCTGCCCGGAGGAAAGCATCTACCAGATCGGCACGCTGGGAGAGTCCGTCCCGCCGGAAACACTCTTTTGTATCGTCAACGAGTTTTATGAGGAATTCGAGCGCCGCTTCGGTTCCCATATTCACATCCTGGACTGGGCGCTCCATCTGGACGAGGGGACGCCCCATATCCATGAGCGCCATGTGTTTGACTGCCAGAACCGCTATGGGGAACTGTGCCCCCAGCAGGAAAAAGCGCTGGAAGAACTGGGCATTCCTCTCCCGAATCCGGAGAAGCCAAAAGGCAGGCATAATAACCGGAAACAGACCTTCGATGCGGTCTGCCGGACAATCCTGTTTGACATCACAAGGCGGCATGGGCTGCATCTGGAGCAGGAACCGTCCTACGGCGGGCGGGAGTATCTGGAAAAGCAGGACTATATCCTGATGAAGCAGAAGGAGCAGCTTGCGGCGCAGGAGCAGAAGCTGGAAGAACTGACCCTGAAAATTGAGGATGTGGACAGTCTGATTGATGAGGTATCCAGTGTGGCTTATGACAAGGCAGTGGAACTGGTAACAGAGGAGGTAAAAACCATGACTCATCAGGAAGATATTGATATGATTGAGGATACCAAAGCATGGCTGCAATCCCCGGAGCGAAAAGCGCCGAAAAAGGAACGGGACTATGCGGTGGCAAGGCTGGATGGTGTGGTACGCAGAATCCGAAAAGCAATGCAGTCCACACTTGAAAAAATGAAGGCTGTGCTGCTTCATGCGGATAAGAAGAAGGCTGTCACAGAAGAAATCAAAAAACAGACAAAGCCTTCCATTGTGGAAGCGCTTCGTCGAGGAATGGATGAGCAACGGAAAAAAGACAGTGAAAAGCAGGCACAGGAGAAACAGAAAAAACAGAATATGGAACTTTGACAGGCATCTGATTTTGAAAGAAATTGGGTGCCTTTTATTTTGGATTGGAGGTGCGAAAATTGAATGTATTTGAAGCAGTAAAACAGTCTGTTACCACAAGGCAGGCTGCTTTGGTTTATGGAATTTCAGTAGGACGCAACGGGATGGTTTGTTGCCCGTTTCACGATGACAGGCATCCCAGCATGAAGGTGGACAGACGGTTCCATTGTTTTGCCTGTCAGGCAGATGGAGATGTGATTGATTTCACTTCCCGTCTTTTTGGACTAAGCAGTAAAGAAGCTGCCTTAAAGCTGGCAGAGGACTTCTCAATCAGCTTTGACCGCAAAGGCCACGATCCGCCACAAAAGAGAGTGATCAAAAGAAAAATCAGCGAGGAAATGCGATACCGGCAGGCAGAGCAGAAATGCTTTCGGGTGCTGTGCGATTACCTGCGTTTGCTGGAACGATGGGAAAAGGAGTATGCCCCGCAGCATCCGGGTGAGGATTGGAACCCATTGTTTGTGGAAGCACTGCATAAAAAGTCCTATGTCGAGTATCTGTTGGACAGTTTACTGTCTGACAGCATAGAAGAACGAGCTTTTGTAGTTGTTGAGTATGGAAAAGAGGTGAGGAAAATTGAACAGCGAATATCAGAATTTACCGCCAGCCACCCAGCAGGCTGTGATGAGCGCAGCCGAAGCCATAGTGCCGGAACAGAGCGTTGATGAGGTGCGGCAGAGCCTTTCTGTTACCGACAAGGGAAAAGCAGCCAACACCATCGACAACTGCCGGATTGTGTTCTGCTGCGATCCACTCCTGCGGGATGCTATCCGGCTCAATCTCCTGACAGACCGGGTAGACATTGTGCAGGACTTGGGCTGGCGCAGGAATACCAGCGCCCTGACGGATACTGATGTGAAATATCTTCTCCTCTATTTTGAGAGAAACTATGAGCTGACCAGTGAGAAAAAGATCACGGCTGCCCTTTCTATCGTAGCAAACGAAAATTGTTACCACCCAATTCAGGATGTGCTGAACAGCCTTGTATGGGACAGGACGCCCCGCATCCGCTCCTGTCTCCATCACTTCTTAGGTGCGGAGGTCAGCGACTATGTGGAGGAAATGCTGAAACATTTCCTGCTGGGTGCTATACGCCGGGTATTCCGTCCCGGTTCCAAATATGAGGAAATGCTTTGTTTGGTGGGCGGTCAGGGTGCCGGGAAGTCCACCTTCTTCCGACTGCTGGCGATCCGGGACGAATGGTTCTCTGATGACCTGAAGAAGTTGGATGACGACCGGGTATTCCAAAAGCTACAAGGTCACTGGATCATTGAGATGTCAGAGATGCTTGCCACCAGCAGCGCAAAGAGCATTGAAGAAATCCGTTCCTTTATTAGCCGACAGAAAGAAACCTACCGGACACCTTATGAATCTCAGCCTAAAGACCGGCTTCGGCAGTGTGTGTTCGGTGGTTCCTCGAATACGCTGGACTTTCTGCCGCTGGATCGAGCCGGGAACCGGCGCTTTCTCCCAATCATGATTTACCCGGAGAATGCAGAGGTTCACATTTTGGAGGACGAGGGCGCTTCCAGAGCGTATCTGTTGCAGGTATGGGCAGAAGCTATGAGCATTTACCACAGCGGCAAATATTCCATGAAATTCAGCAAGTCCATCCAGCGTCAACTGGTGGAGGTGCAGAAAGACTTCATGCCGGAGGACACCGAAGCCGGACAGATACAGGGATTTCTGGAACACTACACCGGAAACATGGTCTGCTCAAAACAGCTGTTCAAGGAGGCGCTGGGACATACCTTTGATGAGCCGAAGCGGTGGCAGCTCCACAATATCAATGAGATCATGAATACGGTCGTGACCGGTTGGAAGCCTTTTTCCAATCCCCGGATGTTTGCCGGATATGGCAGACAAAAGGGCTGGGAACGGGACACTTCCGGCAACGAACTACCCAGCAACGAAGGTGGATTTGTAGAACTGAGTGAAGAAGAATGTCGTCAGCTGGAACTTCCGCAGGAGTGGATCGCCTGACAAGGACGGTCTGTTGCCGGGATGGTTGCCGGTTGGTTGCCGGGTTCGTTGCTGATAAATTTATGGTTTTGATATAGAAAAAGCCCGCAAGTAAAGGCTTTTTATGATCTATCTATGTTTTCGGCAACGAAAGCAACGAGATTTTATAAGAAAATTTGAAAAGTTAAGAAATCAGGGTCAGACGATAGTTTACAGGTTTTTTGATGTCCGTTGCCGGACTTCGTTGCCGCAACCACCGTCTAATCCCCCTATTCTATGGAGGTAGCCTATGGAGAAAAACAAGAAGCAGAATAAAAAAGTCCAGTTTGTAGTGGTTCGTGAGTTTTCTGGGGACAAAACCATGCGAGAAGCCTTTGAGCAGCTGATCGAGCGTCAGACCTGCGAACACTTCGAGGAATGGCGTCAGCAGCGGGAAATGGCCGAAAACGCTGCGTAAAAACGGTTGATTCAGGGGCAGGGACATGGTACTATAATGGTATCGTGTCCCTGTTCATAGAAGGAGAACGCTATGAGCAGGAAAAAACAAGTCTATGAGAAAATCACCGCTCTCTACTGCCGCATCTCTCTGGATGACGGCGGCGACAACGAGAGTATGAGCATCAGCAACCAGAAAATCATGCTTCGGGACTTTGCTGAAAAGCATGGAATGTTCCAGTATGAATATTATGTGGATGACGGCTATACGGGCCGCAATTTCAACCGCCCTGCCTTCCAGCGCATGATCGCTGACATTGAGGCGGGGAAGATCGGCTGCGTCATCACCAAAGACCTATCCAGGCTTGGTAGGAACTATATTGAAGCTGGCAGCTATATCGAAATCTTTTTCCCCAAACACAATGTACGCTATATCGCCATCACGGACGGCGTGGACAGCCTGACCCGTCAGGAGATGGACATTACGCCCTTTAAGAATATCCTGAACGATATGTACAGCCGGGATATTTCTAAAAAGGTGCTGGCAGGCATCACCACCCGCTCCCGGCAGGGGAAGTTCTGCGGAGGGACGCCGCCCTTCGGCCTGATGCGTGACCCGGAGGACAAGGGGCATCTCATCATTGACCCTGAGACAGCGCCAATCATCCGCAAAATCTATGACTATGCCCTTGACGGGCTGGGCTGCATGAGGATTTCCAAACGTCTGATGGAAGAAAAAATCCCAATCACCCATGTCAAAGCCAACACGGAGTTTGACGCCAACTATTATTTCTGGGGCGGAGCCAGAATCAGTCACATCCTGAGAAATCCATTCTATAAGGGCGCACATTTGGTCTTTCGGACGCATCAGAAAGGCATCCGCTCCAACACCTATGACATTATTCCCCGTGACCAGTGGGAAGTGATCGAGGGCTGCCATGAGGCCATTGTGACGCCGGAGGAATGGGAACAGGTGCAGGAACTCATTGACCGCAGGCCGACCATTCAGGGGAATTCCTGCCCCTTTTATAATCTGTTCCACGGTCTGGTCTACTGCGCCACCTGCGGGAAGTCCATGCAGGTGCGGTATGAGAAAGTGGGCCGAACCGGGAAGAACCGCTTCACCGGCGAAATGCGGGAGCCGATTGACAAGGCGTACTATATCTGCCAGACCTACAACCGCATGGGCTGCAAGGTCTGTTCCAGCCACAAGATCGAGGCCAGGGATTTATACAATCTGGTGCTGAAAGACATTCAGGAACTGGCGGCGCAGGCTATGAAGGATGCCGATGCGTTCTACCAGCGGCTCAGCCGCCGGATGGAGCACCGGTATCTGGTGGACGCCTCCCAGACAGAAAAGGAACGCCTGCGGCTGGAAGCCCGAAATCAGGAAATTGACGGGATGTTCCTGAGCCTGTACACCGATAAGGCCAAAGGCATCCTGACCGAGCAGCGGTTTGTGAAGCTGACGGCGGCGCTGGAACAGGAGCAGGAATCCAACCAGAAACGCCTGCATGACCTGGCAATGATGCAAGGTCGTGCCGATGCGCAAGAAAGCGAAGTCCGCACTTTTATCAAGGAAATCCGGCGCTATGCCGCCATCGAGGAACTGGACGAGGCGGTGCTGAACCGGCTCATTAGCCGGATTCTGATTGGAGAAATCAAGAAGATTGATGGTCAGAGGACACAGGAGGTTAAGATTATTTACAATTTTGTTGGGGAAATGTCAAGGTAGAATTTAGACGCTAAATACTTTTAATTTATATCAAAAGTGATACAACAATTTTCTTTTAATGCTATCAGGCAATAAAGTTATTCCTTTGGCCAGAGTAAAAGGGATAACTTTATTTTGCTAAAGCATACTAAAAAGGGCGCGTTGCAGAAAATTATCCGCAACACGCCCTCTTCTATAAGTCCTTATGTCAAAATCAAATTATTGGTAATCTTGAATATTGGGATAAGCGGCACCGTTATTATGCGCGTAAGCTGCTTCAAAGTAGTCGAGGCTTTCAAAAGTAATGCCCTGATAGTTTCCGACATTCAACACATCAAAAGTTAGATTCAGAACATCACCAGCGGAATATTGGTCAAGAAGATTTCCTGCAAATTTCCATCCTATGTTTTCCTCATAAGTATCCTCGGTAAAATAAAATGTAGTCGCATCCTCAGTCGCATCATAACTAATGTCAATAATTATATCAGAGAAATGAACTTGATCTCCAGCATTAAAGTCTTTGAGATAATCTACAGTTTTTCCATCAGCAGGATTAATAAATTGAGCATTAAGTTGTGTCATATCAACAACCTCTGGAGGAAGAGAATTAAGTCTGTAAGATTCTGCAACAGAGAATTGATAAACTCTGTTATTATCCCCAAAGTAAAATCCATCTTCCGTCATAGGAACACTTGAACGAGCATTGGCATTGTAATAATGGGCATAATACAACTGCCATTTGTATGTCTCAGTTGAAACAAACTGTGCTTTCCATGTACCAGAACTGTCTCCTGCTTTCTTTGTATAAAACATATACTGATTTGTACCAGTAGTTGCTTGACTTACCGTATCACCAGAGGCATCTGACAAGATGAGTGCAATCTGTGTAAAAATATCGACAAAGATAATCCTATGTCCATGCATACGGATAGAACCAACGCTGTTATCTACTTCTGGACGAAAATAAACCTCAGGCCCCATATCACCCGTGTTATATTCTATGCTAGGTGAAACAAGATAGGCCCAACTACTATCCTTTTCACTCTGTCCATCG
>ENA-UEPJ01003441-UEPJ01003441.1-human-gut-metagenome-genome-assembly--contig:-NODE-3441-length-14047-cov-5.470007_pt1 | contig 14047 bp, 12 predicted proteins | sample MGYA00242890_ERZ507896 | MGnify/ENA primary metagenome ERZ507896 (study PRJEB26167, sample SAMN06115508) | human gut metagenome | host: Homo sapiens | place: China:Qinghai | collected 2015-08-20... | reverse complement strand
CTGCGAAAAAATGTCTTGCGCAACGCAAAAATCCCTCGCTGCCGGTCACATCATGAGTTTTCAGATACACCCTAGGCCCGGCCTTGTATTCTCACAAAGCCGGGCGCGTTTTTTGCCTTGGAGGTTGCAATTTGGGGGCAAAACGGATAGAATAGAAGGAACGTCCTGTTTACAGGGCGCAGCAAAGAGAAAAGGTCAGATCAGGTATGGAACAGGTCTTACAGCAGTTTTGTCTGGACGGAACGCCCGTCTCCTGCGAGCCGTTTGGAAACGGCCATATCAACCGCACCTTCCGCGTCACCTGCAGCAGCGGAAGGGTCTATACGCTCCAGCGCATCAACCGCGTCGCGTTCCGGCACCCGGAGGAGCTGATCGAGAATATTGACGCAGTTTCGCGCTTTATCGCAAAGAAGAACACCGGACTGGAAATGATCCGCCTCTGCACAGCCAGAGGCGGCAGAAAATATGCCGTCGACGCACAGGGGGAATTCTGGCGGGCCTATGATTATATCTCCGGCGGCCTCAGTCTCGAGGCGCCGCGCGACTGCAACGACTTTTATCAGGCGGCGGTCGCCTTCGGCAAGTTCCAGCAGGCGCTGGCCGATTTCCCCGCCGCCACGCTCCACGAGACGATCCCCCGCTTTCACGACACCGAGGACCGGCTCTGCCAGCTGCGCGCTTCAGTGGAGGCCGACGCCTGCGGCCGCGTCCGGGAGGCCGGGCCGGAGCTTGCGTTCATTTCCGCCCGTGAGCAGGAGCTTGGCACGCTCTGCCGGATGCTGCGCAGCGGCGCGCTGCCGCTGCGGGTGACGCACAACGACACGAAGCTCAATAACGTCCTGCTGGACGAAAAAACGGGCCTTGCAAGAAGCGTGCTCGATCTCGATACCGTCATGCCCGGGCTTTCGGCCTATGACTTTGGCGACGCTGTGCGCTTCGGCGCGTCCTCGGCTGCGGAGGATGAGACGGATCTTTCGAAGGTCTTCCTGCGTCTTGATCTTTACCGGGCATTTCTGGAGGGCTATCTTGACGCCTGCGGGCACGCACTGACAGAAAATGAGATCAGCGTCCTGCCGCTTGGCGCAAAGATCATCACGATCGAGCTTGGTATGCGCTTTTTGAAGGACTATCTGGACGGCGATGTCTATTTCAAGATCGACCGGCCAACGCAGAACCTCGACCGCTGCCGCGCGCAGCTGCGGCTCGCGGCGGACATGGAAGCGCAATGGCCGCAGATGCAGCAGATCCTGCTGAAAACGGCCGGCTCCCGCTGCCGGACATAACCTTCCTATCGCTATTTCATCGCAAAAAATCCCCCTTCGGCGGTTCCCAACGCCGAAGGGGGCTCTTTTTGTTGACAGCACGCCGCAGAGGGGGATCTGCGCAGACTGCCCGGAAAGCACATGGGTTGTGCAGCTTTCCGGACGGCGCTTTCCGGGGGAGGAAAAGCGCCAGACAAAAAGTCCGCACAGCCACCAGCCGTGCGGACAAAAAATTCGTCCATAGACTCCCGGTGACGGCAGGAGCACAGGTCTGGTTCTGACGTATCTGACTGAGCGCGGCGTGCGCGCATCACAGTGACCCACTCGCGGGGATTTGCACCCCATTCCGCTTCCGGCATCCGTTCCATGCCGGGCGAACCGACCCGCCTTGTTTACTTTCCTGCCTGTATTATAGCATATTTTTTCCGCTTTGCAAGCCCTTTTCTGGTTTTCTTCCTTAACGCCAAATTAACGTGCTCCTGCTGTATAATAAGCCCTGAAAAATCATGGCGCTTCGCGCCCTGTGAGGAGGAAGAACTATGTTTCTGATCAATACCGCCATGGAGAAGATCCCCATCGGTACCGCCGCCCTGATCGTTGTGCTCGGCATGGCCGTCGTCTTTTTCGGCCTCATTCTTCTGATGTTCGTCACGAAGATCGCCGGTGCGATCATCGGCCGTAAAAAAGCTGCTGCGCCTGCCGCCGCTCCCGCTGCTGCCGCGCCCGCTGCTCCCGCAGCAAAGAACGCGCCCGGCTCCGCCGGTAAGATCGCGCTGCACGACGTCCCCGACAAGACCGCCGCCATGCTCATGGCCATCGTTGCAGACAGGACTGGCAAGCCCCTCAACCAGCTCCGCTTCATCTCCATCCGCGAAGTCAAAGACTGACCGTTGTTTTTTACATAGCAGGAAGCGCGCAGCGTGCGCGCTTCCTGCTATTTCTGTATGTTTTGTGCATTATGCCCGATTTATGGTGTTAAGATTTCGTTAAGATTGAGCAGATTGCCTTTACCGCCTATCCGTTTTATGGTATATTGAATGCAGTCTGAGGAATGTCCTCAAAAAAAGAAAAGGAGATCTGTATGAAAGAAAAGAAGAAGCTCAGCCTGCCGGCATGGATATTTATCGGCATGCTTGCCGGTATTGCCGCCGGTCTCATCTTCGCGTTCGCCGGTCTCGGCGATTTCACCACGGAGTGGATCAAGCCCATCGGAACGATCTACGTCAACCTGCTGAAGTTCCTGGTCGTCCCGGTCGTCCTGTTCTCGATCGCTGACGGCGTCATCAGCCTGAAGGATCTCAAACGCGTCGGCTCTGTCGGCGTCAAGACGTTTGTATATTATATGTGCACGACTGCACTGGCCGTTGTCATCGGCCTCGTGCTCGTCAACATCTTCAAGGGCAATTTCACCCCGCTGCCTTCTGCTGAGATCGAAGGTCTTGCATACGAAGCGAAGGAAGCCCCGTCTGTCATGCAGGTCATCGTGAACATCTTCCCCGATAACTTCTTCAAGCCCATGGTCAACTCCGACATGCTGCCGGTCATCGTCATCGCCATTTTCCTCGGCGCAGGCGTTCTGGCCGCTGGCGAAAAGGGCCGGAAAATCGGCGAACTCATCAACTGCGGCGAAGAAGTCATCATGCAGATCATGATGATGATCATCAAGTTCACCCCGATCGGCGTGTTCTGCCTCATGACCAACGTCGTCGCCGTCAACGGCGTCGACATCATCGGCAAGCTGGCGCTCATCATCGGCGTCGCCTATATCGGCTACATCGTCCATGTCGTCGTAGTCTACGGTCTGTCCGTCAAGTTCCTGGCCAAGATGAGCCCGTTCGCATTCTTCAAGGGCATCGCCCCGGCCATGATCACCGCGTTCACCACCACGTCCTCCAATGCGACGCTGCCCGTTAACATCGAGTGCTGCAACAAGATGGGTGCGGAGCCTGAGATCAGCTCCTTCGTCCTGCCGCTTGGCGCGACGATCAACATGGACGGCACGGCCATCTATCAGGCCGTCTGCGCGGTCTTCATTGCCTGCTGCTACGGCGTCCCGCTGACGCTCGGCGATATGGCCATGATTGTCCTGACCGCGACGCTTGCCTCTATCGGTACTGCCGGTGTTTCCGGCGCGGGCATGATCATGCTGGCGATGGTCCTGACCCAGGTCGGTCTGCCGGTCGCGGGCATCGCGATCATCGCGGGCGTTGACAAGATCTTCGACATGGGCCGCACGACGCTGAACATCACCGGCGACGCGACCTGCGCGCTGTTCATCTCCCGCCTCGAGCGTGAGAAGGCCGCCAAGAAAGCTGCCAAGGCTGCAAAATAACAACAAGTCTGACAAACCGCTCCCCGGGCCATCCGTGGGAGCGGTTTTACGTGCCCAAAAGCCTCCTTTGGATAAAGGGGAGCCTTCGGAATAACCCAGCTTACATCACATCCATGTTTTCGGGCATGACAAGAGCGGCGATGATGTAGAGCAGAATGCCCGTGCCGGTCAGGCCGAGGGCCGCCCAGAGCAGGCGGACGACGGTGGGATCGATGCCGAGATACTCGGCAATGCCGGCGCAGACGCCGCAGATCATCCGGTTATTGCTTTTATACAGTTTCTTCATGAGAAGTTCCTCCGTTTCATTGATATTGGTTAGACGGCGCGGCGCGCCGATTGTTCCCGGAACCGGAAAAATTTTCAGAGGGAGAGCACGATGGGCTCGCCGCCTATGGCAAGCTGCTCCTCATAGATCTCAACGGGACTGCCGTCGATGCAGTTCCGGTACACGCCGTTCGGCGCGGGAAAGCGGACAAGCGCCGACTCGCCGCGCAGGCTGAACAGACCGGCCATGCGCCGGCCGTCTTTTTCATATACGGCAAGCAGCACGTCATGCGGCAGGGCTGTGAGGGTATAGCTGCCCTCCGCGAAGATCGGGTCGCGCTTCAGCTTGGCCAGATGTGCAAGGAACGCGGACTGGTCGCGGCCGGTGTTCCAGTTGATGGGGTCCTTGTCGAACAGCGACGGAACGTGCGTGCAGTCGGCCTCCTGTCCGTTGTAAACAAGCGTCAGACCACGCTGGAAGAACAGGAACGCCGTCCAGTTCCGGCGTATTTTCTCGTCCGGCAGGATATGGGCCGCGCGGGCGCGGTCATGGTTTTCGAGGAAGCGGAGCTTGACGTAGTTATCGGGATAGAGCCATTCCTGCGCGTCGAGCCGGTCGACGTACTGCGTCAGGCTGATCCTGCCCTCCAGATAGTCGCGGAAATAGGGATAGACGTCGTAATCATAGCCCGCGTCGAACGCCTGATAGAGCTCGGCGTCAGACAGGCTTGCGAAGCCCTGTGCGCGGGCGGCGACGTGGAAGCCGCGCTCGACCGATTCGCACAGCCAGAAGCAGCCGGGACGGACGGCGGCCACCTCTTCCCTCGCCTGCTTCCAGAACTCCAGCGGGACAAGCGGCGCAACGTCGCAGCGGAAGCCGTCGACGAGGCGCGCCCAGTATTTAAGCGTTTCGATCTGGTACTCCCACAGCTCTTTGTGGCTGTAATCCAGATCAGCCACGTCCCACCAGTCGCCGAAGCGGTTGCCGAGCGAGCCGTCCGGCTTGTGGAAGAACCATTCGGGGTGGTGCTCTGCCAGCCAGGAATCGGGCGACGTGTGGTTATAGACTACATCGATGATGCACTTCATGCCCCGGTCGTGGATGGCGTCGACCAGATGCCGGAAATCATCCAACGTGCCGAATTCGGGGTTCACGGCGCGGTAGTCGCGGATGGCGTAGGGGCTGCCGAGCGTGCCCTTGCGGTGCTTTTCGCCGGTCGGGTGAATGGGCAGCAGCCAGATGATGTCCGTGCCGAGCGCCTTGATGCGGTCGAGGTCCGCCTGCACGGCAGCGAAGGTGCCCGCTTCGGAATAATTGCGGACATAGATGGAATACAAGACCTGATTGCGCAGGGTCTTTTCGGTATCGACAGCCATAAAACAGCCTCCCAAACAATATTTCTATATCTGTATTGTACACAAATCATGGAAAAAGGCAAGTCGGCAAAATTCATAAAATCGGCGGGTGCAACTTCTACCGGTTTTCTGCGTCTGTAAAAGCAGATCACCAGATCACATTTTATGATAAAGGAGAGATCATTCATGAAAAAGCTTCTTGCGATTTTACTTGCAGCCGCGTGCGCGTTCTCGCTGGCGGCCTGCGCAGCTGCTCCGGATACCCCGGCAGCGGAGGAACAGCCGGACTGCATCAGCGACCCGACGACGCAGCAGCTGGCCGCACCGGTGGAGGCTGCCATGGCGCAGTATCCGAACGAGGCGAAGTATACAGCCAGCAATGGTAACTTTGACTCTGAAAAGTACGACGAGGACTGGGACGCGTGGTGGGAAAGCTATCAGGAAAAGACCGCGGATATGACCGACCCCGCCGCCATGACGCACTGGTTCACAACCAGCATTCCGGCCCTGATGCAGGACGCGGGTAAGGAAAACCGCGTATGCTCGCCGCTGAATATCTACATGGCGCTTTCCATGCTGGCCGCCGTGACGGACGGCCAGACGCGACAGCAGATTCTGGACGCGCTGGGCGCGGAGTCTCTGGAGCTGCTTCAAAAGCAGACCGCGCAGCTCTGGACGGAAAACAGCTGGGACGACGGGATCGTGACCAGCGTGCTTGCAAACTCGATCTGGCTGCGGGATGGATACTCCTACAATGAAGAAACGCTGCAAAAGCTGGGAGAAGAATTCTATGCTTCCGCGTTTTCCGGGGAAATGGGCACTGACGCGTACAACAATATGCTGCGCGACTGGATCAACGAGCATACCGGAAATCTGCTGACCGAGCAGGCAAGCGGACTGGAGCTTGCGCCCGCGACGGTGCTGGCGCTGGTGTCGACAATCTATTACCGTGCGTCATGGAGCGACAAGTTTTCCGGCTCTGCCACGACGCAGGACGTGTTTCACGCGCCGGACGGCGATGTGACCGTCGATTTCATGCACAGCAGCGATTCTAACACGGTATATTACGGCGACGGCTTCTCGGCCATCGGGCTTTCGCTGGAGAACAGCGGCCAGATGTGGCTGCTGAAGCCGGACGAGGGCGTGGATGCAGCGGAGCTGCTGCAAAACAAGGACGCGTTGGGCCTCCTGTTGGCAAACGGCAATTGGTCGCAGACGCAGCGTGCGCGGGTCAATCTGAGCCTGCCGAAATTTGACGTTTCGTCCGATCTGGACATTTTGGACACGTTGGCGCAGCTCGGCATAACGGATGTGATGGACGGCGGAAAGTCCGATTTTACGCCGCTTACGACGGCGGACTCCGCGCTGGAACTGACGCAGGCCAAGCACGCCGCGCGCGTGAAGATCGACGAGGACGGATGCGAGGCAGCGGCCTATACCGTGCTTGCCCCTGAGGCAACTGCGATGATGGGGCCGGAGGATGAGATCGATTTCACGCTCGATAAGCCGTTTGTCTTCGCGATCACGGGAATTGACGGCCTGCCGCTGTTTGTGGGACTGGTCAACCAGCCCGATTGATGGAACCGGCTGTACGCCGCTGAGGAAGACTCCATATCGTAATTTCTGAGGCTGTCTGCCTGATGGCAAGCCGTGCAATCGCCTATCGCACAGGGGAACGCGCAAGCGTTCCCCTTAAATTCTAGGGTGTATCTGAAAACTCCCAACGCACCCGGACAGCGGACCTTTTCACGCTGCGCTGCACCATTTTTCCTTGAAATACGTCAGTATTCCTGCGAAAAAATGTCTTGCTCAGCGCAAAAATTTCTCGCTGCCGGTCACATTGGGAGTTTTCAGATACACCCTAACAGGAGGGATTCAACGTGAAGAAAAGTCGCGAATCCTCGCATTATTTCTCGCGGCAGTATCCGCGTCGGCGGCAAATACGACTACCCGCAAGGCTGCAGATTTCAGGGACTATGACGATGCCGCACGGGTCGTCCAGATGGGAACATACAATGGGCGCTGCTCTATGTTCAGGCCATGGCCGGCGCAGACTACATGTACGGCAGAGGCAAACTCCTCGCTCCGCCGGAGAAACATCAAGGGCAGTGTTCTCATCCGCACCGATAGCGGTTTTCTTGATACAAAAAGAAAAAATCCTCGAAATCGTGAGATTTCAAGGATTTTTCTGGAGCTGCTGGGCAGATTCGAACTGCCGACCTCGTCATTACCAAAACTCAGAATTAAATTTTATATGGTATCCGTTCGTGTTATAAAATGTCCAATAATCCCTTTAGTACCAATGCCTATTTCGATTTTTGGAATTATTTAGTATTACACCGTATTGCTCCGTTTTTTCTGGTTTGTTGGAAGATTTGTTGGAAGAAAATATTTCCATCTTCTAATAATGTAAATATGGAATCTCAAATTATGTCCAATTAAACCTCTCGAAATGGAATTGCATCCAAATCTGCATATGTCAATCATGCGGAAAACACGACAGGAGATATTGTATGGAACAGAAAAGAATAAGCTTAAAAAAACTTCCTACTGCATCATTCCAGTGCAGTCCCACTTCCTCGCATCCGAAGGCATCCCGGATGTGCTGGACATGGTACGTTCGGTGCAGAAGCATTTCAACCAGAATTTGAAGATTGCGGGCATTTTGCTGACGATGTACCAGTCACGGCCTCAGCTTTGCAAGAGTGTACAGCAGAGCGTCCGAGAGGTCTACGGCGACGATTTACACGTCTTTGGCCGCCCTATCGAGTACACCATCCGTATTGCGGAATGCCCCATGGCCGGCATGAGTATTCTGGACTACGAGCCGGGCAACCCGGCAGCGGAATCCTATCGGAATCTCGCTTCGGAGGTGCTGCGGCTTGGCTAGAGCGAACATGAACGAGATGCTGCGCAAGCGGATGTCTGCTACACAGCAGGCCTCCGAGCAGCAGACCGGCGACGCGGCGTATGAGCAGATCTTTCAGATGCCGATACCGCGAACGGAAACGCAATTCCGTGACGTGCCGGTCTGCAAGCTACACCCGTTCTATACCGCTGACATTGGCTTTCATCCCTACCCCCCCGCCAAGCTGGAAGCCTTTGCGGAAGAATTGAAGGAGAACGGTTTGTATGAGCGGATTCTGGTTCGTCCCATCGCAGGAACGGATGAATTTGAGATTCTGGCCGGGCATAACCGCACAGCGGCGGCAAAGCTGGCAGGCTGGACGGATATCCCCGCAACGGTCATGACCGTCAACGATCAGCGTGCCATCAGTATTGCGATTGCAACGAATCTTCTGCGCCGTCAGGATCTGACGATCATTGAGCGCGGTAAGGCGTATAAAGCGTTGTTGGATGCAAGAAACCGCTGTGGACAGCGAAATGCGGCAGTTGAAACCTTTGGCGACAATCGCCAAAGGTACAACGCACGAAAAATCGTAGCGGAGTTCTTCGGCGTAACAGAATATGAGATTCGCAAGGCGGTCAAGCTGGCACAGCTGATCCCACCGCTTGCTGAGATCGTGGAGAATGCGCCAAAGAAGCTGAATCTGGCCTGCGCTGACTTGATTGCAGATTATGATGAGTCTGCGCAGACGGCGTTTATCGAGATGTGCCAGATCGAAGGCTATGCGCTGAACAAGCAGACTGTCGCGTTTATTCAGGTGCAATGCCCGCCGCCGGCAGCGGATCAGCAGGCAATCTACGCCGCATGGCGGGAAGCGCGGGCAAAAGAAGCGCAGCGTGCAGCCGCACCGCCAGAAAAGCTGAGCTTTGACCGAAAACGCTTTGCACCGTACCTGAGCAAGTTCAAAAGCGACAAGGAAATCGAAGACCTGTTTCTGGAGTTTCTCAGGCAGCGCGCCGGATGAAGCGCGGCTAACTTTATAAAAACACGACTTTTTACAAGGTCGTGTTTTTTTATACTCAAATTCAGACGGAGGAGGTATCGAATTGCCCGGAAATCAAATCCCATGCACGGCGGACGACCTGTATCGCCTGCTGTGTCGCTATCGTATTCCGCCCTAGCATACAAAACAAAATACAAAGGAGCTGTTTCCATGTACGAAGTATATCAGGATCATCCAAAACAGACACGGCTCAATATCCGCGTTGTGCTTGCCGTCGCATTTCTCGTCTGTGCCATTGGCGCGGGCATTTTTCTTATCACCCGTCTGGTCAGCAAGCCGCTGACCAAAGAAGACGCTCGTGGTCAAACCGGTATCGTCTACGATTCCAGCGCCGTCGAGGGCGGCTGGGATAACCTTTCGCCCGAAGAAATTGCGGAAAAACTGAACGAAAAGGTCGCGGAAGGCATGATCAACATTTCCATGAACACCGCGCCGTATTTTGAAAACGGCGCATCCGAGGGCAATGTCATGATCGTAAACGAATCGATCAACAACTATCCCCAGCAGGTCGAGTTCATCCGCAACGATACCGGCGAACATATCTACCAGAGCAAAGCGATCCCAGTGGGCAGCAAAATCGAACGTGCTGCCCTTGACGTGGAGCTTCCGGCTGGCACATACGAATGCACAGCTATGTTCCACAACCTTGATCCGGTCAGTGGCGAAATCATCGGCACGGCCGGGGCAATCATCAACATTACCATCAAAAACTGATTATCAAAAATAAGGAGATTTTAACTATGAAAAACACCAAGAAGATTATTTTCCTCGTTCTCGCAATTTGTATGCTCGCATCCCTCGCCATTTCCGCTTCCGCTGCCAACACCGTGGACGCTTCTGGCGGCACTGGCACTTCGTCTGTTACCCTGTCCAGCACCGCGGACGGCAGCATCGGCGGCGATCCCGCAGCCACCAAAATGAGCGTCACTGTTCCGACCGTTCTGCCCATCGCTGTTGGCACGGATGGAACAGTTTCTACTGCCACCGACGCGAAGATCGTCAACAATTCCTTCGGCGCTGTCAAGGTCAATTCCGTGAGCATCGAAGCCGCGCAGGGCTGGTCGCTGGCTGCGTTCGGTGACAAGGCCACCCTTGCCCACGAAAAGGTCAACGCCAACAAGTTCGGCTTCCAGATTTCCCTCGGCAACGGCGAAAAGAAGATGACCGACAGCAAAAACGCCAGCAAGCAGACGCTTCTGGACAGCGCCGTGGAAGGCTGCTACATGTCCGGCGTAGGTGACACCTCCGCGAACTCCATTGGCATTGCCTATGACGCCATTGTGACTCCGGTTTCTGAGGCGGTCACCAACACTGCAATCGCAAGCGTCCTGTTCATCATCGCTTGGGATGCGGTCTAATTCAATCGCCAATCGCACAGGGGAACGCGCAAGCGTTCCCCTTAAAATCTAACAGGAGGTATTCAACGTGAAGAAAAAACGAATCCTCGCATTGTTCCTTGCGGCAGTATCGTGCTTATCGCTGGCAGTCAGCGCGTCGGCGGCAGGCACGACTACCCGCAAAGCAACAGATTTCAAGGACTATGACCGTACCGCATGGTATGCCGAAGCCGTGAGCGCAGCCGTGGATAATGGCCTTTTGTACGGCAAGTCCAGCACCATTATTGACCCGAATGGTGCAATGACCCGCGCGGAAATGGCCGCGATTATCAACAGATCTTTCGGGTGTTATAAAACCGCTGACATTTCGCAGTACAAGGACGTTGCAAAATCCAAGTGGTACTACAAAGATGTAGCCCTCGCTGTCCAGATGGGTACTTATAACGGGCGTTCCAACTCGTCTATGGCACCAGATTCGCCCATCACGCGGCAAGAAGCCATGACCGTTGTGGCAAGAGCGCTGGAACTGGACTACGACGCATATGCCAAAACGGACTTGTCCAAATTTGCAGATGAAAAGAACATTTCCAGTTGGGCGCTGCCCTATGTCCGGGCAATGGTCGGCGCGGATTATATCCACGGCAGAACCAAAGGGCTGGAACCGCTGGATAATATCACCCGCGCAGAATTTGCACAGATTTTTGCAAATATCATTGGCACTTACATTGTGTCCAAGGGAACCTACGACAAAGACATCAAGGGCAGCGTTCTCATTCGTACCGACGAAGTGACGCTCCAGAACATGACCGTGGACGGCGACCTCATCATCGGCTGCGGCGCAGCAGACGGAAAAATCACGCTCGACAATGTAACCGTCAAAGGGCGTCTGCTCGTTTGGGGCGGCGGTACAAAAGCTGTTTACTGCAACGCTGGGACGAATATGCCCGCTGTTGTCGTAGCCCGAGTAGACGATGCAGTCAAGGTCATTTATGACCGTGACAGTACGCTCGCCGTCATCGACACCATCAAAGTCAGAATTACAGAAAGAGCAAAGCAGCACAAGGAAACGGAAGTCATTTTTTACGACGTTTCCGGACTGCGCGAAGCACAGAAGCAGCTCAACGCGATTGTCGCGGACAGCCAGATTGCTCTTACTGCTCCTGCTCATCTTTACGCGCTTGTCGTGGAAAGCAGCGTGAAAGCCGAGTTCAGAAACAACAGCAAGGGCGATACCTACAAGGTAGAAATTCGCAGAAATAAAGACAATGCGCTGATTGCCGACGCATTTGAATTGGCTGCGGGCAAGAGCATCTCGACGCTCACGCTGTTGGAAGCGCCGGAGTTCGGCAATGTGGACTGCACGGTCACAATTACGGCTTATCGCGACGGCAAGCAAATCGGCACGCTGAACACGGAGTTGACCTTGCATACAGCGTATTTGTGGCCGAAGGAGGTGCAGTGACATGCTGAAAACCTATCAGAAAGCGGCGGCGCTGCTTCTGGCGCTGGCGCTCATTTTTGCGCTTCCCGTGCCTGCGTCGGCAGCGGAAACGACCGAGGCGCGCGTGCCGGTGACGCTCACCGTAGTCAATACGGTTTCCCCAATCTCATGCACGGTTCCTGCCGCGTTGCCTGTCTCGTTGGTAGATGGCTACGTCGTTTGTGCAAATAATGCCGCAATCACCAACACCGGCAAAACCGGTGCAATCCGCGTGACTAAAGTAGACGTTCAGGCGGGCACGTTTGAAATCGGCAATTTTGACGATTTTACGGCAAGCAAGAACAGCATCGCACTTAGCATCAATGGTTGTAGCACGAAAGGCGCAGGCAGTCTGACGCTTGTGGACGGCGCGTTTCCAGCAATCGCCGCCGAGAAAAATCTCGCCATCCGCTACAAGGCAAAGGTTTCCGCAAGTGAAGCTGTCACGAACATCAACGCCGCGACGATTGTGTTCACCATCGCCGCCGTGAACGAAAAGGAGGCTGCATAATGAAGAATTTTAAGAAATTCACCGCATTTGTGCTGGCTCTTTGCATGGTGTTTTCCCTGTCCGTTGCTGCATTTGCAGCGGAAGCGGATGAACACACAGACTACGAAAGCGCGCCGGAAGAAGAAATCACCGTGCAGTCTGCCGAAGCTGCAACCAGTGGCACAATTCCGGGCAGCAGTATCAAATGGTCGCTGGATTCCAAAGGCTGGCTTACCATCTCCGGCAGCGGCGAAGCGCCGGTCTTTACCAGCGCGGGCGATCAGCCGTGGGCAGCTGTCCGCGACCAGATCACCGAGGTCTGGTTTGAGGACGTGGAAACGCTGACCATCCCAGATCTGGCGTATTGGTTCGAGGGCTGCGTCAACCTGACCACCGCCGAGCTGCCGCTCGCGCCGACTATTGGCAAGCACGCCTTTTATAACTGCCCGAAACTCTCTACGCTGACCATGTACTACGGCGAAACCGTTCTGAACAGCATCGGCGAGGATGCGTTCTGGCGCGAAGCCGATTCCGGCGACACGCTCTATATCGCCTACATCATCGGCTACCCGGAAGCAACGGTGCCGTTCTATACCTATGATTGGGCGGCTTCCAACCGCAGCGACCGATATTTTTACGATTTGTACGGCGTGTATTCGAACGCCGACGGTGCCGCATCCACTCTTGCTGATTCCGGTATTATGAAAGCGCCCGCGAAAGCTGTGTCTCGCGCGTCCACCGGCATTGTCGGCACCTGCCCAAGCTGCAAGCAGTATTCCTTGCAGGGCACCTACGTTTCCACGACGCATACATCCAGAGGTCATCAGGAGTATTATGAGTGCTATAAGTGCCATTATGTTCAGAATTTGGGGACTTATGTTTATAAAGACCACGGTTCCGGCTCGTATGGTTCTTGGACTTGCCCGGATTGCGGAAGCCATACATGGGTTCTGGACTATGAAAATGATGCCACTTGCACGCGAAACGGCTACCGGGAATATAGCTGCGATTGTGGTCAGAGCAAGCGCGAAACCATCTACGCAACCGGCCACAGCTATTCCTATGGAAGCTGGGAGGAATATTCCAGCAGTCAGCACCGGCGCGAAGCCTATTGCCGGAACTGCGGCGACTCGGATTACGAATACGCCAGTCATAGCATGAACTACGGCTCGTGGAGCAATTCTTCTTCCAGTCAACATAGCCGAACGGCCTCTTGCCGTACCTGTGGATATAGCACTACGGATTACGGTAATCATAGCTATTCTACCGGTTCTTGGAGCAAGTACAGCGACACCCAGCACCGCAGAAGCAAGACTTGTTCCGGCTGCGGCGCAAGCACATACGATTACGCAAACCACACCTATTCGTATGGTTCGTGGTCGAAAGCGGATGACACGCAGCATAAGCGTGCCAAGACCTGCTCTGCCTGCGGCGACAGCACAACGGAGTACGCAGACCACACCGATACAAACGGCGATGGCAAGTGCGATGATTGCGGCGCAACCGTCAGCCTGACAATTAAGTGGGATGCAGGCACAAACGGCGGCACAATTGACGGTAAGGCCAGCATCACCACGACAGGCAAGCCGAATGCGACGGCAACCGCCCCGACGAG
>ENA-UEPJ01003435-UEPJ01003435.1-human-gut-metagenome-genome-assembly--contig:-NODE-3435-length-14074-cov-10.561049_pt1 | contig 14074 bp, 9 predicted proteins | sample MGYA00242890_ERZ507896 | MGnify/ENA primary metagenome ERZ507896 (study PRJEB26167, sample SAMN06115508) | human gut metagenome | host: Homo sapiens | place: China:Qinghai | collected 2015-08-20... | reverse complement strand
AGGGAAGAATATTACCGGCTTTGTAACAGCGGGATATAAATTTTAAGACGATTTTTTATATGGATTGTAAACACGGACTTCTGCTTGCCGGTGTAGAAGGGATGGCACTTGCTGCAAACTTCAACGCGGATCTCCGGCTTGGTATCGCGGGTATGGATCACGTTGCCGCATGCGCAGGTAATGGTGCAATCCACATAGTTGGGATGAATACCCTGCTTCATTTTCATTTCACCTCTTTCTCGATCATGACTAAAGGGAGCCATACTTGATATATGTGCTCATCACAATCTTCGAATTTCGGCTACCAGCAGACGCCATCCTGTGCGTGTGGAGCAGCCCTCTGAACGATTGCTAGAGTATTTTACCAGAGTTTTTGTGCTTTGTCAAGTAGTGCGGGCAATCTTTTGCGGCGGCAAATTGCCAGCAAAAGTGCAATCATTTATATGCCCATCCGGGACGTCGAGGACGCCGTCTCCTACTGTGGGGCAAAGTACATCACACGTTTTTTGTATCTGCTCCGGTAAGTTTCCGGCGGAGTCGGGTACCCCCGCCCTACTGGGTGTTTGTGGGTTGGCCGCACACAATAAAATGCTCTGTAGGGAACGGTCTTGACCATTCCGGGGCCTTGTAGCAGATGCCGCAACAATTTTCCGCAAAGCCTTTGGCTCCCCTTCGAGGGGAGCTGCCGCCGAAGGTGACTGAGGGGTGATTCCCCAAGCGGAGCCTGAAAATGCGCGTTATTTCCTCACTGCGGCGGCTAGGGGGCTGCATACAAAAAAGGCCGTCTGCGTATTACAGCAGGCGGCCCAAAAGCGCCAAACCTATGGAATCACATTATGCCAGCAGCGGCTTAACGGCAGCGGCCAGTTCTTCTTTCTTGGCTTCGGCTTCGGCCAGGTCTTTGCCCTTGGTGGTAAAGTAGGTCTTGATCTTCGGCTCAGTGCCGGAGGGGCGCACCACAACGGTGCAGCCGGATGCCAGGGTGTAGATCAGCACGTTGGCGGCGGGCAGACCGGTCTCTTCAGGCTTTTTATAGTCCGCAACCTTTACAACGGCGTCACCGCCAAAGTCCTTGGGCGGGTTCTCGCGCAGGCCGGACATAATGTCCGCCATCTTGTCCATGCCGGACAGGCCCGGGAACTCAAAGCTGTCCACCTTGTTCAGGTAGCGGCCATACTCGGCGTAAATGCGCTCCAGCTCTTCCTTGATGGAACTGCCCTTTGCGCGGTAATAAGCAGCCATTTCGCAAATCAGCATAGAGCCGATGATGGCATCCTTATCGCGGACGTAAGGACCAGCCAGGTAGCCATAGCTTTCCTCAAAGCCAAAGATGAAGCGGTCAACCTGACCAGCAGCTTCCAGCTTGGCGATCTGATCGCCGATCCACTTAAAGCCGGTCAGCACATTGCGGCACTCAACACCGTAATGCTCGGCCACCTTGTCCGCCAGCGGGGTGGACACGATGGACTTGCACATGACGGGGTCTTTGGGCATGGTCCCCTGCTCAATGCGGCCCGCGCAGATGTAATCCAGCAGCAGAACGCCGACTTCGTTGCCGGAAAGCAGCTCATAGCTGCCATCCTTGCACTTAACGGCAATGCCAACGCGGTCAGCATCGGGGTCAGTGGCCAGCATCAGGTCTGCACCAGACTTTTCGGCCAGTTCCAGGCCAAGGCGCAGAGCCTCGAAAATTTCGGGGTTGGGGTACGGGCAGGTGGGGAAATTGCCGTCCGGCTTTTCCTGTTCCGGCACAACGGTGATATCGGTAATGCCGATGTCATGCAGAACATGGGTGACCGGAACCAGGCCGGAGCCGTTCAGCGGGCTGTAAACCAGCTTCAGGCCGGCGGTCTTGCAGATACCGGGACGGATGGAGCGGGCTTCGATTGCTTCGTACAGGGCGTTGATGCAGTCATCGCCAACGTATTCGATGATGCCCTTTTCCAGCCCCTCGGCAAACGGCATGGTTTTGGTGCCGGTCAGGATGTCGGTCTTCTGGATTTCGGCGTACACGATGTCAGCGGCCTCATCGGTCATCTGGCAGCCATCGGGGCCGTAGGCCTTATAGCCGTTGTACTTGGCCGGGTTGTGGGATGCCGTTACCATGATACCGGCGTTGCAGTTATAATACCGGGTAGCAAAGCTCAGTGCGGGAACCGGCATCAGGGCGCTGTAAATGCGCACCTTTACGCCGTTGGCGGCCAGAACTTCGGCAGCAGCCTTGGCAAACACATCGCTCTTGATGCGGCTGTCATAGCTGATAGCAACGGTCTGGGTGCCGCCCTGGGTCTTGACCCAGTTGGCAAGGCCCTGGGTAGCCTGGCGCACAACATACACGTTCATGCGGTTGGTACCGGCGCCGATCACACCGCGCAGACCGGCAGTGCCGAACTTAAGGGCAACGGCAAAACGATCCTGAATGGCAGCGTCATCGTTCTGAATCGATTCCAGCTCCGGCTTCAGGTCGGGGTCATCCAGGTTGGCAGCAATCCAACGGCTGTACATTTCTTTATACATTTTGGACACCATCACTTTCTTACCCTGTAAAAGTTTTGGGTAAATTTACTTGTTCAAATTAAATATATCAATTTTAGTTTGCGTTGTCAATCAAAAAAAGCTGGCATTCCGGCTTTTTGCCGGGGCTTTGCCTGTTTTTTACCCTACAGCGTCAAGGCAGATTTTGGGCACAAAAAATATGCTTGCCGCCGCGGGCGGAACAGGATATACTGAAAATAATCAAAGTACGCAATTTGTTGAAAAAAGGAGTTGGCTGCGCCATGTATGCACACGTTGTCAGCCTGGGGGTAACGGGGCTGGATGGCTACCCCGTTACCGTGGAAACCCACATCAGCGGCGGTCTGCCCAAATTTGCCATGGTGGGCCTGCCGGATTCCGCCGTGAAGGAAAGCAGCGAGCGGGTGCGCAGTGCCATCAAAAACCTGAACTGCCCCTGGCCCGCCAGCCATGTTACCGTCAACCTGGCCCCCGCCGATGTGCGCAAGACCGGCAGTTTGTATGACCTGCCGGTGTTCATCGGCATTTTGGCGGCGCAGCAGTACATCCCACAGCCAGAGCCGCACCAGGCATTTTTGGGTGAGCTTGGGCTGGATGGCACACTGCGCCCCATTGCCGGTGCCCTGCCCATGGCCCTTGCCGCCCAAAAGGCGGGCGTGACCGAGCTGTTTGTTCCTGCCGAAAACGCCGCCGAAGCCGCCGTGGCCGAGCAGCTGACAGTTTACCCCGCCCGCAGCGCTGCGGATGTGATCCGCCACCTGGCGGGGCAGGCAAAGCTCAGCCCCGCCAGCCGCACAGGATACGATGCCGCCGGGCAGTGGCTTGGCCCCGATTTTGCGGATGTGCGCGGCCAGGCGGAGGCCCGCCGCGCGCTGGAAGTTGCCGCTGCGGGTGGGCACAACCTGTTGATGGTGGGCCCGCCGGGCACCGGCAAAAGCATGCTGGCCAAGCGCCTGCCGGGCATCCTGCCGCCGCTCAGTTATGAGGAAGCGCTGGAAACCACCGCGATTTATTCCGTTGCCGGGCTGGTGCAGGCCGGCAACGGATTATTGCAGCAGCGACCGTTCCGCAGCCCCCACCACAGTGTCAGCGCCGCAGCCATTGCGGGCGGCGGCACAGTGCCCCGCCCCGGCGAGGTCAGCCTGGCCCACAACGGCGTACTGTTTTTGGACGAGCTGCCAGAGTTCAGCCGCGAAGCGCTGGAGGTGCTGCGCCAGCCAATCGAGGACGGGTGCATCTCCGTGAGCCGGGTACACGGCACCGCCACCTACCCCTGCCGTTTTATGCTGGTTGCCGCCATGAACCCCTGCAAGTGCGGGTATTATGGTTCCGGCGTGCGGGAATGCAGCTGCACGCCCAGTGCGATCGAGCGCTATCGGCAGCGGATTTCCGGCCCGCTGCTGGACCGCATTGACCTGCATGTAGAGGCCCGCCCCGTGGAGTACGACGCCCTTGCCGCCAAAACCGGCGGCGAGCCGAGCACCAATATCCGTGCGCGGGTGGCCGCGGTACGCGCCATGCAGGCCCAGCGCTACCAAGGCCTTGGCTTTACCTGCAACGCCCAGCTGCCCAGCGGTATGCTGCGCCGCTACTGCCCGCTTGCCCCCGCCGCCGAAAAGCTGCTGCGCGGTGCGTTTGAACGCATGGGCTACAGCGCCCGCGCCTATGACCGCATCCTGCGCGTAGCCCGCACCATTGCCGACATGAACGGTGTGGAACAGATCGGCGCCGCAGAGCTGATGGAAGCGCTGCAATACCGGAGAATGGACAGGACGGTAGGCAAATGAATATTTGCCAAAGGAATAAGTAATAAAGAATAATTAAAAATGCAGGTGGACCGCAGTGCTGCGCACGGCTCAGAAATATTAGTGTTCTATATTTGACAGAGCTCTAACATTTTTGAGCGTTGTGCCAGCAACGCGGTCCACCTGCATTATTCTCTACTCTTTTTTATTATTCTTTCTATTTGACTCGTTCCTTTTCGGAACGGGCGAAATAGAACATCCACTGCTGCAAAATTCCGGCGTTTCCATAGGCTGGGAATGGGTTCTGCCCGGCGTAATGCTGGTCGATCACACGCTGGATCCACACATCCACAGGGGCACACTCCATGCGGCCATAGGCAAACAGGGCTACGCAGTTGGCCACCTTGATGCCCACGCCGTGCTGCTGCATCAGAGCTTCCAGCAGCCGGGCATCGGGCAGGGTTTCCAGCGCGGCAAGGTCCAGCGCTCCCGCTGCAACTGCCTGGGCGGCAGCCAGAACATACGGGGCGCGGTAGCCCAGCGCGCAGTCCCGCAATGCCTGTTCCCCTGCCGCAGCAAGCGCCTGCGCCGTTGGGAACGCATACAGCACATTCCCGCCCGGCTGCAGCAGCGGCGCACCGTACCGGGTACACAGCGTTTCCACGCAAGCCTGAATGGCCGGGATATTTTTGCGCTGGCTGATGATAAAGGTAACCAGCATCTCCCAGGCGTCCTGGCGCAGAATGCGGATGCCCGCCCCGGCCCGGGCCGCTGCGCAAAGGTAGGCATCCTGTTTGGGCACCGCGGCGCGGATGGCCGCATAATTGCGGTTCAAATCAAAATAGCGGTGCCAGAAGCCCTGCCATTCTTCCGGGGTACAGCTAGCTGTATACGTATCACCGCTGCCGGGCTGCAGGTACAAAAGCTTATCCCCGGCCAAAAACCGCCAGCCCTGCGGCGTTTGCGCAATGCGGAACGCCTGGCCGCTGGCGGCTATTTTTTGCAGATCGAAATCATCCGGTATCGTTACGGTCATGGCTCGCGCAGCACCTCCAGCATGCGGCGGGCGCTGCCTTCCCACGAGTATTTTTGCAGTACGGCGGCGGCATCCCGGCCGGGGGTTACATGGTCCACACTGCCGTGGTTGGTGGAAAGGTCAATGTAATCAGCGTGGGAGCCGTAAATTTCCCGCATGCAGGGGGTATTGCTCACCATCACGCGTGGAGCACCGCAGGCAATGGCTTCCAGCGGGGGGATGCCGAACCCCTCATACAGCGTGGGGAACAAAAACGCCTTGCAGTTTTCCATCAGGCTTTTGGCTTCGCCGTCCGTCACATAGCCAAGGTACATCACGTTGTTCAGGTGGTCCAACCCCAGGGCAGCGGCCTCTTTGGCAAGGCTGCCGCCGCCCGCAATTGCAAACATAACCTGGGGTTTGCTCTGCGCAGCGCGCAGCACCCAGGGAAAGTTCTTATTTTTAAGTAGGTTGGACATTGAAAAATAATACTCGCCCTTTTTCAGCTGCGGCCACTTGCTGTACTCACCAAACAGCATGGGGTCAGGGCGCACGCGCTGCATATGCTGCCAGGCGTTATACACCACGGTGATCTTTTCGGGGTTCACATGGTAATATTTCACGATCTCGCTTTTGGAAAATTCCGAGACCGTCACGATTTTTCTGGCCTTTTTGGCAATGGCCGCATACTGCATGCAGTGCCAGACAGCGCTGGTGCGGCCGCGCAGGTCGGTATAAAAATCCGGGCGTGCTTTATAGCACACATCATGCACCACGGCAATGCCCTCGTTCCCACGGTGGAACATGGGAATAACGTTGCACATGCCCAGCCAGCAGCGCCCGCTTTGTGCCAGATATCGGCCATACACCCGCTGCCAGCCCAAAATGCCGCTGGACTGCGGCAGGGTGACCACCTTGATATTGCGGTATTCGGGAACGATACAATCCGGCGGAACCGCCACTTCCAGCTCGCCGGGTTCCAGCATGGGATCCATGGCAGCGAGTATTTCCCGCGCATAGCGCTGGATGCCGGAAAGCTGCTGCACAAAAAACGAACCGTCTACTGTATACTTGGGCATTTTCATTCTCCTTATAAATGGCACCGCGTTACTGCGTCAGGATGCCGTATTGGTATTTGCACTGCAAAATGCGCTGCACGCTTTCGTCCAGTCTCTGCTGGGGGGTGGTACCATCCTGCACAGCTTCCAGCACGGCGGTATAGGCATCGGCAAGGCCGTTGGGCATCAGCAGCAGGTCTGCACCGGCCTGCAGCGCCTTGACCGCCGCCTGACCGGGGGTATACACATCGGTGATGGCCTGCATCGCCAGCGAATCCGTCACGATCAAGCCCTGATAGCCCAACTCCCCGCGCAAAAGATCGGTCAGCATGACGCTGGAAAGGGAGGCCGGGGTATCGTCCCCTGTTACCTGCGGCACGGTAATGTGGGCCGCCATAATCAGCGGAGCATTGTTCACATTTTGGGCAAAGGGCACCAGCTCACAGCTGCGCAGGTCATCCAGCGTTTTGTTCAGCGTTACGGTGCCAACGTGGGTATCCTCGCTGGTATCGCCATGGCCGGGGAAATGCTTGAGGGTGCAGGCAATGCCCGCATCGGCAAACCCGGCGCACGCCCCGCCCACAAGGTCGGCGGCGGTCTGCGGTTCACTGCTGAACGCGCGGGTACCGATGACCGGGTTATCGGGGTTGGTGTTCACATCGGCCACAGGGGCAAAATCCAGGTTAAAGCCGTATTCTTTTAAGTAGCCGCCAATGGTGCGGCCCATGGCGCGGGCATCTTCCGGGTTACCGGATGTTCCCACCGCCGCAGCGCTTTCGTATTGGGGCAGGTCAAACGCGGCATTGTTGGCAAGGCGCGCCACCAGGCCGCCCTCCTCATCAATGGCAGTAAAGAGCGGCGTATCGCTCGCCTGCTGCAAATCGTCCAGGAATTGGGTGATCTGCTGCGGGCTTTCCAGATTTTTGCCAAAGATCACCACGCCGCCCACCGGGTACTCCGCCAAAGTCTGGCGCATGGCATCCGTCAGTTCGGTCACGCCGTCCGCCTTGGCATCGTTGATCTGGTCCTGCGTTTGGCTCAAGTCCAGGGAATCGGGTCGAACAAGAAAGAGCTGCCCCACCTTTTGTTCCAGCGTCATCTCCTCCAGCAGCTGCTGCACGGGGTCCGGCTCCGGGGTGGGCTGTTCCGTGGGTGCTGCCTGCGTGGTTTGGGCTTGCTGTGTTGGTGCTTCGGTCGGCTGGGCCGCCTTATTGGGGAGTACATCTTTTGGGGCAGCAGAACAGGCGCACAAGACTGCCGCCAAAACGGTTGACATAAATGCCGCGAATCTTTTTTTCATGCTTACCGCCCCCTGCTGTTTGTCTAGGGTGTATCCTCTAATAAGATAAACGAAGAAGTCATCCAAATTGTTACATAAAAGGCATTTTCCCTATCCATATTTTCATAGGGAAATATCTTTGGACAACACCGCATAATTCTAAGTGCCGATACGGCGAGCGAGGTGCGGCAGCTGCTAAGCCAAAAGCGCAGATAATACTGGATGCTGCAAAGGTGAGCGCCGCCAGTGGCGGAAACAGCGAACCGAAGCAGGGGCAGCGGTCGCAGAGTGCGAGGGGCTTTTGCCCCCGAAGCACGATGCGGGTACCGCAACCCGACATTATCGAGCATTTTGGCAACGCAGATGCCGTGCCGCAGCCGCCGGAGCGGTGCTTAAGCCGTAAGGCGGGAATTGTGCGGTGTTGCCTTTGCCTTAAGTTGGCGGGCGCACAATGTGCGCCCCTGCGGTCACTATAGGGAAATGCCATTTTCCCCGCACAACGCGCCCTGCTGCATATGCTGGCCTTGCGGCGTGTTTTATTGTATTTTGATTATACCATGTCTCGCGGCAGAATGGAACGGAATTTACAGGAATCAAGTGGTAAAATCCCGCATTACTCTGCAAAAAGCCCTCGGCACAGTGGTTTGGCACCGTGCCGGGGGCTTTGCATTGGTTCAGGCTTTGCTGCCGGACCGATTATTCATCATCAACGGTATTGTCATTGCCAACCGGGTCTTCGGCGGCAACATCGGCGGTTTCGGGGGTGGCTTCCTCCTCGGCTTTCAGCGCTGCCTTGTCATAGGCAAAGGCGTTCAGGGCGTCAGTGCTCACTTCATACACAACGCCTGCTGCGCCGGAGCTGCGCAGGTAGCACAGGGTATCGTCCTCGGCGTCGTTGCCACCAAAGCTGCACTGGATGCTGGTGCCGTCCGATGCGATCAGGGTAACGATGGCATTGGGGGTATCCAGACCATACACGGCATCGGCCTGCGGTTCGGTCACGCTCCACTTGGTTTTCAGATCGCAGATGGTGCTCGCCATCTTTTTGACGATATCCTGATTCAGGTTATACTCCGCATCATCCGTCAGCGTCCAGGTGCTGTCATTCTGGGCAAAGCTCAGGGTTCCGCCGTTGGCGGTCTGCACCACCATCTTGGTCACATCGTCCACATCTATGTCCGTAATGCTCTGGGCGGCATACAGCTGCTTTGCGGTTTTGCAGATGCCGCTCAGGGCCGAACTGTCCAGCGTATACACCGGGCCGTCTGCGCTCAGGCGGGCATACCAGCTGTTTGTGATGGAGTTCTTGCTGCCAACGGTCAGCGTCCATTCGGTATCTGCCGTTTTCAGGCTCAGCTCATAAGTCGGGGTATCAAAGCCCATGCTGGCAACGTCGGCGTCATCGCTCAGTTCGCGCAGCGCGGTCAGAGCGGTCATGCTGTCGGCAACGCCTTGGGCCTTACTCTGGTCAAGGGGCAGCGCGGGGTCAGAATCCAGTGTCCAGGTATCATCCGTTTTGGTCAGGGCGGATTCCAACGTTGCGCCATCGCTGGCGTCTTTGTAGGCAATCGCGGTCACACTGTCAGCATCCAGGCTGCACAGTGCAATGCTGGTATCCTCTTCCTCGGTGTCTGCATGGTTCAGCACGCCAAGGGCAACGCCCAGCACAACCACCACGGGAACCAGCACAAAAAGGGGCAACATTTTCTTTGTGTTCATTGGCTGTTATCTCCTAAGGTTTCTGCGGCACTGGAAATATCAACGGCGGCGGCGCACCAAAGTGATGGCAATACCGGCCACGATAAAGGCCAGCGGCACCACGATGGTAAACAGCAGGCCAAGCAGCATGGTGGCCTTGGCAGGTACCGTCAAGGTTTCGGCGCTCATACTCTTGCTGTCAATCACCACACCGTTTTCTTCGCCGGTCATCCAGTTCACGGTACTTGTTAGTAGCTGTGCGTTGCCACCAATCAACAACGAGGCATATTCCCTAGCGACATACTCTATCCCCTTGCTGTTCAGTAGATTAGCGCAGTTCACCCACACTACCTTTGCACCAGTGGTGCTGTTGCTGGCGGCAACGGCAATGTTAAAGGGGCCGTTGGGGTCATTTGCGCCCTGCTCAGCGGTGGATGCCTGGGCGTAATCCTGCATGGCGTAAGCCGTGCTACTGGTGCTCAGCAGGGTGGTCAGGGTCAGGTCATCGGTGCTGTCGCCCTTCACAATGCCCTGTGCCACGGGGGTAAAGACATGCATGCCGTCGGTCACGCCCGCGGTGATCTCGTTAGAACTCAAGTTCGGCAAAAGGCACGTCTGTGCAGTGCCGTAAAGGTAATAGTTGCTGTCGTTTTCAATCACAAGGCCTTCCTGGCGGGTCATGCCGTACTCTGCCAGCAGGGCATCCAGGTTGGGGGTGCTCACCGTCAGATCGGTGGTCACAAACAGGTGGCCGCCGTTTTCCAGATAGGTCTTGATGGCAGCGGCATCCAGGGTGGAAAGGTCCGCCTGCGGGTCGTTGATCAGCAGGGCTGCGGCATCTTCGGGCACTGTATCGGTGGTCAGCAGGTTCAGGTCCTGCATGGTAACGCCGGAATTATCCAGCGTTTCGGTAAAATCGCTTTCCAGGCTGGATTCGCCGTGGCCGGTCAGCTGGTACAGCACATAGCTGTTCTCCCGCGTGACCTTGGCAATGCCGGAGGACAGCGCGTTCTCAGCGGAGAAGCTCATTGTGTAACTGCCGGTGGTATAATAGCTGGAATAATCCGCCGTATACATATCATTGTAGTCCACCACGGTGTGGTTATCCCCGCATACAAGGATCACGCTGGAGGAGCTTGCGTTCTGCGCGTCATACTGCTGTGCAAAGGTGGGGTACAGCGCGGGGTCGCGCTGCTGCCAGGTAAAATGGCTGCTTTCGCCCGCATAGCGGTCCAGAATTCGCGTAATGTTGGAATCCTCGTTGCCGGTTTCCGCCAGGTAATAGGCGGTCACATCGGTGTTCAGTTCCTGCAGCATGGTTTTGGTGGTATCGCTCAGGGTGAACATTTTGCCGGTGGAAATATCAAACTGGGTAAACTTGGTGGGCACCGCGCCCACCACAAGGTTGAGCAGAATTACCAGCACCAGCACCACAACGGCCAGCACGCTGGCGTAAGCACCGCTGCGCAGGCTGCGGCGGCGCGCTGCCTGCTGTGCCTGGTTAGGGGCAGGGGCATTGGCCGCGTTCTTTTTCTTAAAGTTCATCGTCGGAACCCTCCCCTCTTTAATTCCAGCGGCGGCGTTCCAGTGCCTGACCCGTCAGGAAGAGGAACAGTCCCGCCACCGATAGATAATACACAATGCCGGTCACGCTGAACATGCCGCCCACAAAATCCGTAAACGGCTGGAACAGTGCCAGCGCGCCAAGCACGCTGTTAAAGCCGGTCAGCAGCCAGGCCGGGCGCAGCTTAAACAGCAGCACCAGCACCACGGCACCGCCGCAGAACACCGCGCTGCCCACCGTGACATTTTTGCAGGCCAGACCGACCAGCAGAGCCACAACCGCCAGCACCACGCAGAACACGATGAATGCCAGCATGTTGCCGCTGGTGAACAGGCTCTTGATGCCGTTCATCAGGTAGCAGATCAGCAGCGCACCAAAAGTAGCCAGGTACGCAATGATCTGGTTTTCCGTCAGGGCGGAGACAAAGGTGCCGATGGCAATGCAGGCAGCGCCCATCAAAAAGTACGCCAGCCAGGTGGCGTAAGCGCTGGTAAGGGAGATGGTGCCAAAGGCCGTGAGCACCAGCGGCATGATGGCCGCTGCCGCCATGGGCACGGCAAACACCGCCAGCTGGGCAAAGTACTTACCCATCACGATAGAAGGGATACCCACCGGGCTGGTGAGCAGCAGCTGGTCGGTTTTATTGCGGCGTTCATCCGCAAAGCTGCGCATGGTCAGCGCCGGCAGCAAAAACAGCATGACCAGCGTGGTAGAATACAAAACGGTTGAAAAATCCGACGTGCCATACACCAGGCAGTTGGCGGAGTAATATAACCCGATAAACGCCAGCATAACACCAATGACAACATAGCCGACCAGGCTGGTGAAATAGCTGCGCAGTTCCCGCTTAAAAATGGCAAACATGGCTCACTCTTCCTCCTTTTGGTCGTTTTCGGCTTCCGGTTGTTCCGGAGTATCATCCGCCGGGGCCTGCGGTTCGGCAGGCTCAGCAGACTGTTCCGGCTGTGCGGCAGCCGCTTCCGGAGCCGGTTCTTCGGTTTCTTCCGGCTGGGCTTTCTCCGGTGCAGTCTCGGTGATCTGTAGGAAGATATCCTCCAAACTCATCGTATCGCTTGTCAGGGACACAACCGGGCAGCCAGCTTCGGCCAGCGCCTTGGACAGGGCCGCGCGCAGGTCTGCACCGGCGGTGCTGGTGGCGGTAAAGCTGACTTCATCACCCTTTTCTGCGGTCACGCGCAGGTCGGTCAGGCCCTCCACCTTGGCGGCAGCGGCCAGAATCTGTTCTTTGGTGCCAAGTGCCGTGGCGGCAATCATGCCGCGGGCAGCCAGCTGGGCGGCCAGCTCTTCCGGCGTGCCCTGGGCGGCCACTTTACCGTGCGCAATAATCAGCACGCGGTCACAGATCGTCTGCACTTCGCTCAGGATATGGCTGGAAAGGATGACGGTGTGGGTCTCTCCCAGGTCATGGATGAGGTTGCGGATCTCGATCATCTGGGCGGGGTCTAGGCCAACGGTGGGTTCGTCCAGAATGATCACCTTGGGGCTGCCCAGCAGCGCAGCGGCAATGCCAACGCGCTGGCGGTAGCCTTTTGAAAGGTTGCGGATCAGCCGCTTTTCCATCTCCTGCAGCCCAGCGCGCTGCACGGCCTGCGCTACATCCTGCACGCGGTCCACTTTTTTCTTTTTGCCTTTCAGCTCGCTGACAAACAGCAGGTATTCCTGCACGGTCATATCGGTATACAGCGGCGGAATTTCCGGCAGGTAGCCGATGCAGGCTTTTGCCTCCTTGGGCTCTTCCTGAACATCATGGCCGTCAATGGCAACGGTGCCGCCCGTGGGCGCAAGATACCCGGTGATCATGTTCATTGTGGTGGATTTGCCGGCGCCGTTGGGCCCCAGCAGGCCGTAAATACAGCCGTCCTGCACAGTGAAGCTGATATCATCGACCGCGGTGTGTTTTCCGTAACGCTTGGTCAAATGCTTGACTTCGATCAATGGATGCACTCCCCTTTTCTTGGGGGCCGCCCGCCGCAGGGCAGGCGTACCCCTGAACTATCCAGAAGTATACTGCCTATTTGTGAAAATTGTGCGTCGTTTTTTTGCCAGGATGTGAAAATTGTGTGCACATGCAAAAGCACCCCTGCGCGGCTGCAGGGGTGCCAAATCAGCTTATTCTTTTGCTGCTTCGTTTCTTTTGCGGGGGCAGCTTTACTTTTTCTGTTTTCTCCGCTTTGCTTCCACAATGACGTCCGCAATGTGCATGGCAACATCATCCTTGCTTTGCAGCGGCAGCGCGGTGGAAACGCTTTCGGTAATCAGGGTTACAACGTTGGTATCCACGCCAAAACCGGCGCCGGGCACCTTGACATTGTTGCCCACAATCATATCCATGTTTTTCTTGTGCAGCTTGGCAGTAGAATTTTCGATCAGATCTTTCGTTTCCATCGAAAAGCCGCAGACAAACAACTGCTCCGGCTTGTGCTCGCCGACCCAGCCCAGAATGTCATCCGTGCGTTCCAGCTCAATTGAAAGTTCACCATCGTGCTTTTTGATCTTATCCTGCGCCACCTGGGCCGGGCGGTAGTCCGCCACAGCGGCGGCCATCACCAGGGCATCTGCATCCATGGCGTTGGCCTTGACAGCTTCAAACAGTTCTGCCGCGGTGGCAAAAGGCACCATTTTGACAAACGGAACCGGCGGCAAGTCGGAAGATGTCAGCAGCGTCACATCCGCGCCGCGCAGCATACAGGCGCGGGCCACGGCATAGCCCATTTTGCCGGTGGAATGGTTTGTCAGGTAGCGCACCGGGTCCATCGGTTCGCGGGTGCCGCCAGCGGAAACCACCACTTTCATGCCCGGCATGTCTTTTTCGTGTTCCAGCTCCCGTGCCACATAGTCCACCAGAACGCCCTCATCGGGCAGGCGGCCGGAGCCCGTATCGCCGCAGGCCAACAGGCCGGAACCGGAGGGAATGACGGTGAAACCGTAATGTTCCAGCGTTTTCAGGTTATCCTGGGTGATGGGGTTTTCCAGCATATGGGTGTTCATGGCAGGGGCCACCAGCTTGGGGCAGTGGGCCGCCAGGGTAACGGTGGTCAGCATGTCATCCGCCAGGCCGTGGGCCAGCTTGGCGATCACATTTGCGGTTGCCGGGGCGATCAGCATCAAATCCGCCGCGTTGGCCAGCGAAACATGGGCCACATCATACTGGAAGTTGCGGTCAAAGGTATCCACAATGCA
>ENA-UEPJ01003434-UEPJ01003434.1-human-gut-metagenome-genome-assembly--contig:-NODE-3434-length-14075-cov-4.496357_pt1 | contig 14075 bp, 17 predicted proteins | sample MGYA00242890_ERZ507896 | MGnify/ENA primary metagenome ERZ507896 (study PRJEB26167, sample SAMN06115508) | human gut metagenome | host: Homo sapiens | place: China:Qinghai | collected 2015-08-20... | reverse complement strand
AATTACGGGATACTTCGTCCAAACTTTCGTTTTGATGATTCCTTATCTGGTAGTTATGAAAGAAAAGATTATAATATTTCCGCGTACCGATACGATATTTTGTTCCCGGAGAGAGAATACTAAACCATAATGTTTTCAACGTGGAGCGAGTATCTATGAGCACGTCATAATGTTCTTCGCGCATCAACCTGAAGACTTTCTTCACGTACGTGAAAAAATGATCGTTTTCCCGACTGGAAAACGTGATTACCCGGTCAACATCCGGGTGATCTTGAAATAAAGGTTCCAGATAATCATTCACGACATAATGGATCTCCGCCTCGGGAAAACTCTTCCTTATCGTGCTGCATATCACAACAGATAACACGGCATCGCCTATCCGCCGGAAGCGAATCACCAAAACTTTTCTTACACGCATCGTGAAATCTCTTTTCCATATAATACAGGATTCAATTCCGGATCGTTATACATTTTCATCTGCTTGTAAACTTTCATGTATTTTCTCCCGGCTTCAATATCCTCCAGTAACAGATCGATTGCAACAATCAAATCACGTTTCTGTTCCAATAATATATGCATTTTATTCTCACATCTACGCACGTGCCCTTGACTCACGTCTACCCGTTGCGTTTCCTGTTCCATGTGATATATCTTCAAACACAAAATAGATAAACGGTCTAAAGCCCAAGCCGGACTTTCCGTGTTTATCGTGGCATGAGGCAACAAGATCACATTTTCATACTTCTTCCAAAAGTATTCATCCAGCAACTCCACCAAATCCGTACGTTTTTGATTCGACTCGTCAATTCGACGCTTGATTTGCAATGCAAATTCAGGCTCAATATCCGGATCGCGTATGATATCCTCCAAGTGCCATTGAATAGCATCAACCCAATTCTTTTGGAACAGATAATACTCTATAGATTCTAACTTGTATGGATTCTTGATGTCGGCATCCGTGCTATCAGCCACATGATAACACAAGGTTGCCCTCTCAAAAATTTGATAACTTAATTCTGCAAATACCATGTCCCGCTCTTTATGGTTTGTTACATTTACAAATATAGCAAAAAGTATTCCAATTTTGAACAATAAAACACACGATTAGATATTTAACAAATCGAATCTTCGGATTTTACTATTCCAAAATTTGTCCGGACATGTTTTAAACACACGGTATCCTTCCGAATCTTTTTATTTTTTCGCAAGGCACTCTCATTCACATAGCCCCGTGCATGATCCAGATGCAAGCAAATAGCCGAATAACGTATTTGCAATCCCCGGATTCCGGCATTTACCAATCTTTCCCCGAACTCCCGATCCTGTCCCCCGTACTCCATTCTCTCGTCAAAACCATTCACCCGGATAATATCCTCCAGCCAACCGGAAGCGTTACACCCGTTCCATGTCGCCCTCGTCGTTGTCAAGAAATTCAAGAGAAAGGCTTTAAAAGAAGAACGAGTCAATTTATTATTACGGAAAGAATTTCTCATCCCGTGCTATTTTAACCAGCGGATATTAAAACAAGCCTGAGACTCTATATCCCGCGAACGAATCTCACGGGAAGTATCCATCGACAACTTGTGATACCCACCTGAAAGGAAGTATCCTTTCTTCCTGAATTTCATGTGCTTCTCAATAAAATCATTCCTCGGGATACAATCTCCATCAGTAAAAACCAAATAATCCGTACTCGCCGCCAAAATAGCTTTATTCAATATTTCACATTTCCGGAAACCTCTATCCTCATGCCACACGTGCTTTAGCGGGTAAGATAGTCGGGGAGTCAACCGTTCCAATACTTCCCGCGTAGCTTTACCGGATCCATCATCCGCGACAATCAACTCAAATTCTTTAAAACTTTGTATATTATATCCCCATAATACTTTTTCTAACCATTCCGGCTGATTATAAGTAGAAACAATAACAGAAACCTGCATTTTCAACACCATATTTTAGTTTAAAAAAATGATCGTTATTTAATTTTCCTCCAAGGCATACAGCCACAATTCCATGATATTATGATAGTAACTGATTACTAGCACAAAAAAATAAAAATGGTTTGTAGGAGATACTCCAAAAATTAGTTACTTTTGGCTATCATTAAAGGATCGTTTATTGATATCTATTTATAAACAAACCGGACGAATAAAAAAGTCTAAGATATATTTATTGTATTGATGAAGAAAGAAATAACTTACCTCGACCGTAATGAATACTATTACGGACCGGCACCCGAAATCGGCGAAGTGCTGAAAGACCAACAACAAAACCAACAAAATCAAAATCAGAATAAAGACCAAAAACAAGTAATCCTAGGATACGGGGGTGAAGACATTCTGAAACAAGTGGTACACTGTTTCTTGGCTGGCGGTACGAAACAAAAAACGCTGCTTATTCCTAAGTTCTCGTGGTGGTACTACAAATCCATCGCCGACGAAGTAAACGGAAGAACCATTTTTTACCCGTTGTTCGAGGAAGGCAACACTTTCAAGTACGATATTCAAAGTATTCGCGAATCGGTAGAAAAAGAAAAGCCGGAAATGGTGCTTATGGCATCCCCCAATAACCCGACGGGCAACTCTTTGACAAAGGAAGAATTACATGAGATACTTTCTTTCATTCCCCGTGAAACGGTGATCGTGATTGACGAAGCTTACGCTTCTTTCGCGAACAAGGATACCAGCTATATCAAACCGTTGATTGAAGAATTCCCGAATCTTTTGATAATCCGCACGCTATCCAAATTTTACGGACTGCCGGGTTTACGTCTTGGATTCGCTTTCATGGGCGCAGACTTATCCGTGTTCTTGAACTATAGTACGAAATATCTCGGCTACAACCGAATCACGGAAGAAATTGGAGTTGCCGTGTTCAAGGCAAGTGACTACTATCAACATATAGCAGACTTGATGGCAGAAGACCGGGAATTATACATGAAAGAATTAAACGTGCTCGACGGCTTCAAAGTGTATAAATCAGAAGCCAACTTTATTCTTGTGAAATATCCTATTGCCATGAAAGCTAAACTTCAAGAAGCCTTAAAAGCAAAAGGATTGATTGTCAAATTCATGAACGAGGAAGACATCAATACCCATATGCGTATCACCTTGGGAACTCAAAAACAGAATCACTTGGTCATAGATACGATCAAAGAAGTTATGCTAAATTCTAAATAATTCCATATACAGAACCACATGACAGACCGGTCATGTGGTTCTGTTTTTTAAAGAAACGTATGAAAGCTGTTATCCTCGCCGCGGGAATTGCTTCCCGATTACGCCCTCTCACGAACGACCGCCCGAAATGTTTGCTAAAAATCGGCAATCGCACCCTACTGCAAAGAGCTATCGACGGTCTGTTAGTCAACGGTATCGATGAAATTGTGATTATCACGGGCTATTTAAAAGAAATGATCGAAAATTTCGTGCAAACGACCTATCCGAATCTCCCCGTGAGATTCATTTACAATGAAGTCTACGCATCAACCAACAATATATACTCGTTATGGTTGGCAAAACCGGAAGTTCTGCAAGAAGAAGAAATCATCCTGCTGGACAGTGATATTCTGTACGACCCGTGTATGATCAAAGCTTTACAGGACGCCCCGTATAATGACTGTCTGGCATTAGACAGCCATAAGCTGGGCGAAGAAGAAATCAAAGTCATCGTGAACGAGGAAAATCAAATCACGGAAATCAGCAAAACCTGTTCCATCGAGAAAGCTATCGGCGAATCTATCGGTATCGAAAAAATATCGAACGCTTATCTTTCAGCTCTCTACACGGAATTGGAACAAATGATCGTAAACGAGGGATTGGATAATGTATTCTACGAACTTGCTTTCGAACGCCTGATCACGCGAGGACACTATTTTTATCCCGTGGACACGAGTAACTATTTCTCCATGGAACTCGACACCGTGGAAGATTTTCAAGACGCTATCAATCGAATACCTAAACATCTACAGTAATGCGCATCGTATTATTCTGTGAGCAAAAATACGCCATCAATATTCTGCAACCTATCGAGGCAGAGGCAAACAGAGAAGGGGGACACTCCATTTTGTGGTTTGTTCAAGAAAAAAACATCCCCCAATTTCCGTTAAAGGACGAAGTAAAATGGACAAACAGTATCCAAGAGATTTATGATTTCTCCCCCGAAGCCATCTTTGTCCCCTGCAATATCGTGCCTTATTACCTGCCGGGAGTGAAAATACAAATATTCCACGGTTACGCGACCGAAAAGAAAGACCATTGGGTCATACGCCGCTATTTCGACACGTATTTTACCCAAGGTCCCTTATTCACGAAAGGCTTCACCGCTCTTGCCAAGAAATACAAGGATTTCGAAGTCGTGGAAACAGGCTGGCCTCGTCAAGATTGGATTTACGAAAATCTTCATACTTTCGATGCCGAGAAAAAAGCGTTGCTGGAAAAACACGGTAAAAACAAACTCGTGCTGTATGCCCCGACTTTTTCACCGTCACTGACCTCACTGCCTTTCATCAAAGAAGGGTTAGTAAAATTGGCAAAAGAGAAAGACGTGCTATTAATCTTGAAATTCCACCCCTTGACAAAAGCCAAGTGGATGCAGGAGTACAAAGAGCTTGCCGCGCAACACGACAATATGCTTTGGGTAGAAGATCACAATATCACGAAATACCAGATCATGTCCGACGTGATGATCAGCGATACCTCTTCCACCGTTTACGAGTTTTTACTACTGGATAAACCGGTTATCACCTACAAGACCATAGCGAAAGACATCTATTGGCTAGACATACAAAACCCGGAAGAACTCCCCGAGGCTTTGGAAAAAGTATCACACGACGAAGAATACATCGCCAAACGCAAATGGATCATTGAGAATTACGATCCCTATCTCGACGGCAAAGTCGGCCATCGGATGCTTGAAGCCGCACGGGATTATATCGCCCGCCACGGGGTGCCAGCAAAACGGAAATTAAATCTTTGGCGAAAATACACGAGTATCAAGAAATTCGGGAAAATTAAGAGGGCATAAAACGCACTCTAGTCCATAAAGTCCGTAAAGTCTATAAAGTCAGAAGGTCAAAAATATACCCGGGAACAATCCAAATCATTTTTTTTCGACTTTAGGAACTGGAGGTTCAACCTTATAGACTTTACGGACCTTACAGACTAGAGGGTGCGTTAAAACGCACCTTATTTCTTTTCTCTTTCCGCTTACGCACCCGTTTATCATGAGCATGAGTCCACTCCTTGAGCAAACGAATCATCTCCTTGGAATCCGCATGAGTCAAACGGGCATATTCATCCGCGATAATCTCTATCATATCATCCGTAGCATTCAACCGATAGAAATTCTTTAACCCCACGAATGGAGATATATGCATGAATTTCACCCGATTCAAATCAACCAAGCTAAATTCCACACCATTACTCGTGCGCTTTATTAACGTGTTGCCCGGGGAATGATCCACGAAATAGACTGATTGTGAATGAAAATAATGTGTAAATCGGGTAAACTCTCTCAATATAAATTCCAGATCAGCCGGACGTTTCTCCCGCAAATCCCGAAACAAATAATCATAGTCCACCTGCAAAGAAATATAATAACTCCGGGTAACCCCCCACGCATTCCGTTTCACGATATACGCCACCGGTTCGGGCGTCCCGATACCTTTTTCCCGGAACAAATTGGCATATTCATAAGAACGTTGAGCCTTTCCTTTCCGGATATACGCGTAAGCAAATTGGTTGATTACATTCGGCACCTTGAATGATTTCACATTCACACGCACCCCTTCTACATCCAGTATTTTGATTACATTCCGGTTATCCTCGATCACCTCCCCCTCCACCTCGAATCGACGGGGAATATCAAGAATGGCTTTCTCCAGTGATTTGTATTTCGGGTTGATCCGGTAATCCATTACTTTATCCGCTCGTAATTAATAAAGGTGTAATCAAACTCGTTCTTCTCGTCCGCCTCGTGAGCTTCCCGGAATACTTCTTTCCATTGATTCGGATCCACAGAAGGAATTAACGTATCCCCCTCGCACTCCTGATGCACGACAGTAAGATACAATCGATCCGCCTTACCCCACAATTCCTTGTAAATAGTACCTCCTCCGGTCACGAAAACCTCATCTTCCCCCTTTGTCAATTCCAAAGCCTCCTCCACACTCCGAACGACCTCACAACCTTCCGCTTTATAATCCGGGTTCCGTGAAATCACGATATTTCTCCGGTTAGGCAATGCCTTCCCCACGGACTCGTAAGTCTTGCGTCCCATCAAAATCGTGTGTCCCGTTGTCAACGCTTTAAAACGTTTCAAATCAGCCGACAACCTCCACACCAACCCATTATCCCTACCGATAACATTATTCTCTGCCGCAGCTACTATAATTGATAAAACCATTCTAATTTTACATTTTAAATTTACGATTTTCTCCCACTAACCCATTTTTAACCGTAAATGATTTCATTTTCAATTTTCCACTTTCAATTTTCAATTAAACAGATATCGCCCCCTTTATATGCGGATGCGGATCATAGCCTTGCAACTCGAAATCCTCGTATTGAAAGTCAAAGATACTTTTCACCTCCGGGTTGATTACCATACGGGGCAAACGACGAGGTTCACGCGATAATTGCAATTTTACCTGTTCAATATGATTCAAATAAATATGAGTATCACCCAACGTATGCACGAACTCACCGGGCTTAAAACCGCAAACCTGTGCGATCATCATGGTCAGCAGGGCATAAGAAGCGATATTAAAAGGTACCCCCAAAAATGTATCCGCACTCCGTTGATAGAGTTGACAGGAAAGCTTACCGTCCGCCACAAAAAATTGAAACAAGGCATGACAAGGCGGCAATGCCATGTTCTCGATATCTCCAGCATTCCATGCACTAACGATCAGCCGCCGCGAATCAGGCGTATTCTTTATTCCTTCCACGACTTGCGTGATCTGATCCAAGAAAGTTCCGTCAGCTTTAGGCCATGAACGCCATTGATAACCGTAGATATGTCCCAAATCTCCGTTCTCGTCAGCCCATTCATTCCAAATCTTCACGCCATGTTCTTGCAAATACTTCACGTTCGTGTCGCCTTGCAGGAACCACAGCAATTCGTATATAATAGATTTCAAGTGTAATTTCTTCGTGGTCAACAAGGGGAAACCCTCTTCCAAGTTGAAACGCATCTGGTGTCCGAACACGTTGATAGTCCCCGTACCCGTGCGGTCTTCTTTTACAGTCCCCTCTTTCAAAATTCTATCCAACAAATCTAAGTACTGCTTCATAATAATTGAAAATTGAAAATTGAAAATTGAAAATGCACATTCCAACTTTCAATCGGATGATTGAACAAAGATAGCTTTTAATTTTAGATTTTAGATTTCAGATTTCAGATTTTCTTATCACCATCAACCCATGCCGAATAGGAAGTAATAGATTTTCCACCCGGGGGTCAGCTTGTATCATATCGTTAAAATCCAGAATACCTTTCGTTTGGGCATCCGGTTTCACATTAGGATCGGCGACTTTACCATCCCACAACACGTCATCAGCAATGATTAACCCTCCCACCCGGACTTTATCAAATACCAGACGATAATATTCCGAGTATTCCCTTTTATCCGCGTCAATAAACACCAAATCAAAAGTTTCATTCAGACGGGGAATAATCTCGCAAGCATCTCCCACGTGAAAAACGACACGTTCCTGCAAGCCGCTTTTCTCGATAAACCCTCGCGTGAAATCCTCCAATTCGTCATTCACGTCAATCGTATGCACCACCCCCCCTTCCGCCAAACCGTATGCTATAGAAATCGCCGCATACCCCGTGTAAGTCCCGATCTCCAACACCCTCCGGGCACCGAGCATCTTGCACATCATCTTCAGAAATTGCCCTTGCAGGTTTCCCGACAACATTCTCGGGCGCAACACTTGCAGATGAGTCGCACGGGACAACTCAGCCAACACGTCGCTCTCCGGTTCGCTGTGTGCCAAAATATATTGCTCCAATTCCGCGTTCAGTTCCAACATACAACCTCCTATTTATATAATAAAATCGATTGCTTTTCTATATCAAATATGTCTTTCGCCACTTGCAACAATACTTCCGACGTAATCTCATCCACTTGGGTATAAATATCTTCCAGACTGTCCACCTTATCGTAAATCAGGAAACTCTTCCCGATAGACAACATCAGATTCTCGTAATTCTCGGAAGAAATAGCCAACTGCCCAACCATTTGCGCCTTCGCGCGCTTCAATTGCACGGGTCCCAACCTCTCCTCGTACAAAGAGCGCATCTCCTTCTTGCACAAACTCAGGCACCATTCCGCGTGCTCCGGGTCGCACCCGAAATAGATCATAGCGATCCCCGTGTCCGAGTAAGGCGTATAGGAAGCCTCGATATTATAGGCAAGCCCGTGGCGTTCCCGTATATTCAAATTAAGACGAGTGTTCATTCCCGCCCCACCCAACAGATTGATCAGTAAAGACAATGCCAACCGATTATCCTGCGTGTAATCATAAGCGATATTCCCGATAATACAATGACACTGGTGCGTATCCTTGTCCAACTCCACGAACCGGGGAGTATAAATTTCAGGCTTTACCCGTGTCTGCAAGGAAGGACCGCTCTCGTAACCGGCAAAATACTTCTCCACCAAACGCACCAACTTGTCAAAGGCAATATCTCCCACCGAACTGATCACCATGCGATTCGGGAAATAATTCCGTCGCACGAAATCAAGTACCATTTCACGGGATATTTGTTCCACGGAAGCCTCGTCACCCAAGATATTCCGCCCGATCGGGTAACCGGAATAAACCAGCTCCTCGAAATCATCGAAAATCAATTCCCCGGGATTATCCTTGTACGAGTTAATCTCATCCAGCACGACATCTTTCTCCTTCTCGATCTCCTTCTCCGGAAAAACGGAATGAAACACGATATCCGCAAACAACTCCAACGCCCGCTCGTAATCTTTCGCCATAAACGTGGCATACACGCAGGTATCCTCTTTGGTCGTGTACGCGTTCAACTCGCCCCCCACGTCTTCCAGACGGCTCAATATATGATAGGCTTTTCGCTTCTCTGTTCCCTTGAAAATAACGTGCTCGATAAAATGAGCCATCCCGAACTCCCCCGCCTGTTCATCCCGGCTTCCCACGTTAATAATCAGCCCGCAATAGGCGGCTTTATTCGGAACATAATTATGGATCAAGCGCAATCCATTTGGAAATATATGTGTTTGATACATTTTACTGAATAAAAAGACTTCCCCCCGACATATTCAAATTCACTCTTCCCGAAAACTTCTTATCGCCGACAAAACCTGTTTCCAAAACAGCATTTTTATTCGTCGTCGGTTTGGTTTCCAAAACAACACCTTGCGGTAACTCAACTTTCAAATTCTTATTCCTGTTGATTTCAAGCGCATACCCGCACCCCTCCATGAAAGTCAAACCCACCTTTGTTGAAGAACTCTTTACCTCTACCGAAGAGAATGAAAGATTGATATTCCTCACGTTCAATTCTCCCCAACGCGTATCCATCCATAGGCTACCGCCGATATCCTGCACCTCGTATTTCGTGTAAAAAGAATTCCCGCTCAAATTCTCGATCATCCCCAAGTAACAAGTACCCCCGGAAGTCTTCAGCGTGAGATTATTCGCTTCCATCAACTGCAACCCCGTGGAATTACAATCCAATTTCATATCCGTACCCTCACCAATCTTTACCTTACAGGATTTGAATTCACCATTAAACACGGCTACTTTCTCCACTTCAAATTCCCCCTTGGATTGCTTCACCGAAAACTCGCCCCCCGACACCGTGTTAGCCTTAAAATTTCCCGACACGATCTCTACACTCAAATCTCCCGTGAAATCGCTCATAGAGATGCCGCCATCCGTACTTAATAAACGCACCTTCTTTCCTTTCGGAACTTTAATATGATAATCCACGCTAACCGTAACGCCGGAGAACGTCTGTTTCAAACTCATATCCTTTTTAAACACGGTTTCCACGTTCAATGCCGCTCCCCGTTCCTTGGCTGTTATCGCGATATACTCAAGTATTTCATCCACCTTGGCTTTATTCTTTGCCTCCACCCACACGCTCGCGGTAATAGCAAACTCCTCTCCTTCCTGACGTATATCGATATTCCCGTAACGATTGGACACGATCAATTCATTAAAGGAAGCCGCCGGAAAACTCTGTTTAAATTCCTTGGTTCCCTCTTCTGCCCGTGCGTTCAGGACAAACAAAACAGCTATCGTGATAAATAATATTCTCTTCATTCTATTGTGATTAATCAAACATCTTTTCTTCATTCTCTTCTATCGCCTTGTATTTCGCCGCCAGATAAGCAATCATCCGGCTAAACGATTCCATAGCCATGGCCGTCTGCGAATTTATCTCTTTTTTTTGTAAACGCAACATCAAATGTCCATAAAGAGCATGAAGTGCCAATTCCACATCGGACACCTCTTCCGGTAAGTTAGTTTTCCGGCGGTAATCCAACAAATTGTTCGCGGTCATCATGAACAATTGCTTGTATTTCATATCTTGCGATTCATGCAACAGGTAGTAATGCAACTCCGTCAATTCATTCACCATATTCTTGACTACTTGTAGATGCCCTCCTTTTACCACCTCTTCCCTCTTCATCATCTCAATCAAGTTATCATACCACTCCCTGATCTCCTTCCGGGTGTCCTCATCTACTTGAAACTGGCTGACCACATTCCGTTCCACTTGCCGAATATCCATCTGCATCGCTCTCAGCATATCCTCCAACTGCCACATATACAAAATATATTCAGCCACATTACTCTTTCTTTTTTCCCGCGCAACTAACATACTAATTTGGGATTTTAGATTTTAGATTTTAGATTGCATATCTCACAAACGCAATTTAAAATTTAAAATCTACAATTTAAAATTCTTTAAGTTTATCAATCAACCTGCGATCCCGTTTTGTCGGGCGTCCCGTTCCTCTATCACGAGCCTCGAATTGCATGTGAGTACCTCGCAGGATATCCAACCTTTCCTGTGGAGTGGTTTCTTCCACGAAATCGACTGCCAATTGTGCAGACATCCGTTTATCCGTTACTTGCTTCACCAGATATTCCCTTTCAATCGGGGGGACCCGCACCTTTACCGTGTCCCCGACTTTCACTTCACGAGAAGCCTTCACGTGCGCATCCCCGATAGACACGTGTCCCTTTCCACAAGCCTCGGCAGCCAATGAACGGGTCTTGAAAATCCGGACTGCCCATAACCATTTATCTATTCTAACCTTCTCCACTGTCTATATCTTTAAATTACAATACTCAAGTTGTAAACTTACGATTTAAAATCGTAAATCTTAAATCTCAAATCGTAAATTATTAAACAGACTCATCGTTTTATCCACCCCGATAAAAACAAAATTTTCAATCACCTCGCCACAATGTTTTAACATGGCAGGCAATCGCTCTTCCTCTCCATCGCTCCATTCCCCCAACACGTAATCCACCTGTCTTCCCTTGGGAAAATTGTCACCGATGCCAAACCGCAAACGGGTATACGCCTGTGTTCCCAACAATTGGTTGATACTCTTCAACCCGTTATGCCCCCCGTCACTACCTTTACTTCTCAGGCGTATTGTTCCGAAAGGCAAGGCCAAATCATCAACAACTACAAAAAGATTCGATAAATCAATCTTCTCCTTCTGCATCCAGTAACTCACGGCTTTCCCGCTAAGGTTCATGTACGTATTCGGCTTCAACAGTATCAGAGTCCGCCCCTTCAACTTCACCGTGGCTACTGCCCCGTAACGCATATCTTCAAAAACAGCATTGGACGCCTTAGCAAAGGCGTCCAACACTCTAAATCCGATGTTATGTCGTGTATTCTGGTATTCGGGACCAATGTTCCCTAATCCCACAATAAGATATTTCATCTTTCTACTTTTTCAAACGACTATTGAGCGCTTTGTGCAGCTCTTGCAGCTCTTGTCAATTTCACTTGAGCAACAACAACACTCTTCGCGTTCACGATATCAATACCTTCGATATGGATATCCTGTACCTTGATAGCTTTACCGACACCCAATGAAGTAACGTCAAGCGTAATTTCATCCGGCACAGCTTTCGGAAGAGCCTTCACTTTCAACTTACGGGTAATCAATGCCAATTTACCTCCGGCTTGAACTCCGGCAGCATGTCCCGTCGTCTTAACAGGCACTTCAATTACCACCGGTTTATCCTCAAACGTCTGGTAAAAATCAATGTGTAATACTTTATCAGATACCGGGTGGAATTGAATATCTCTCATCACAGCATCATAAGACTTACCGTCAAGAACGAGATTCACCAAATACACGTTAGGAGTATAGAGAAGTTTCTTTAAATCCCGCTCTTTTACAGCGAAATGAACGTTAGACTCACCACCGTAAAGAACACACGGAACTTTTTCTTCGTTTCTTACTGCTTTAGTAGCTTTCTTACCTACGTCGCTTCTTACTTCTCCTTTTAATTCAAATACTTGCATATTACTAAAATTGTTGTGCTACTCAAACACGGATTGTTGCCCCGGGGTTCTAAGCCATATCCGCATTCCCATTACACGTTTAAAATTCCCCCGTACTCTAAAATGCGCTGCAAAGGTATAAAATATTTCTCGAAACCACAACTCAAATCAGGGCAAAAGCGTTGAAGCGCTTTTGCCCTCGCCCCCCCCTATGACCTTATGAACTTTACTGACCTTATAGACCTTATGGACTATTCCATTTTACAATGGGTATAAATAAGGGAAAATAACCCTTTTTATCCTGAAAAAAATTTTTTGTTTCAATTATAGATTATATTTTTGCGGCATTATTAACAAAAAAAAATTTTAGAAATGGCTTACGTAATAACTGATGATTGTATTTCTTGTGGAGCATGTGAACCAGAATGCCCGGTAGGAGCAATCTCTATGGGTGATGACCACTACCAAATCAATGCTGATGAATGTATCTCATGCGGGGCTTGCGCTGGCGTTTGTCCTGTAGGAGCTCCGAAAGAAGCTTAATCATCATAAAAAAGGAAAATCAATGGCTGCGTCAAAATTGATGCAGCCATTTTTGTATCATAGCCTAAAGAGAACCCACCGTAATCCTACCCAAGAAATACCGTAATCCTACCCTATCTCCGGTCTTGCTCCGTTCTTCCCCCGGCGTTCCTATTATCTCCAATATAGAAACACCGGAATTAATACAAAGCAACATCGGCAACATGTACTTATTACCCTAGTTCTTGGGTAGGATTACAGTGGGTTCTCTATAAGATTACACGACATCTACCGACAACCTATCGTATTAGGTTTACCTCCTCTTGCCCTTTACCCGTGTACAACCAAATCCATGCGCACGTCCAACTCATCGACAGGCACTTCCTCCACGAACTGGAAATCGAAACAAATACCGACCTTCTTTGCCGCGCGAGTTTCTTTCAATATCTTGTCATAGTATCCCCGTCCCCGCCCCAAGCGGTTTCCTTGCCGGTCAAAAGCGACACCCGGCACGACAATCATATCAATGGAATCGTAATCCGTGTACAATTCTCCCACGGGTTCCAGTATCCCGAAGGACTCTCCCGCTTTCAAAGATTCCATACCCTCGAACACCCGCAATTCAAGAACATCCCCTTTCACGCAAGGAAGCAAAATTCTCTTCTCGCCCGCCCACTTGACCACGTAATCATGAGTAAACACCTCGTCATCCATCGACCAATACGCCAAAAGGGTATGCGCCTCCTTAAAAAAAACATTTTGTTCCAGTTCATTCCAAATCGGACGGGACATCTCGACCTTCTGTTCCGGGGAATATTGATTTTTTAAAACCTTTATCTGCTTACGCAACTCTTTTTTATCCATTATCAACAAACTTCATGAATAACTTATTTATTATCTTGTGCAAAATTCGTACTTTTGCGACAAATAACAAAGTGAGCTGCCAAAGAGTTATCATTTTAATTTATCAACCATCCCCACGAGGGATATAACGTGCAGGATACAATGAAAATAGCAATACCTCAAATAAA
>ENA-UEPJ01003431-UEPJ01003431.1-human-gut-metagenome-genome-assembly--contig:-NODE-3431-length-14083-cov-46.467014_pt1 | contig 14083 bp, 9 predicted proteins | sample MGYA00242890_ERZ507896 | MGnify/ENA primary metagenome ERZ507896 (study PRJEB26167, sample SAMN06115508) | human gut metagenome | host: Homo sapiens | place: China:Qinghai | collected 2015-08-20... | reverse complement strand
TACGTACGGTTCGGTGGCGAGCGTTTAGAAACCTACCGTCCGAAAGGACGGCAAGGCGCTTTGCGCTTAGCCTGTGGTGGCGGCAAGACGCTCATCATGTGCTGTGCCGCCTACGAGATGAAGCGTCTGGGACTGGCGAACAAGCCCCTTATCACCGGCCTGAAGGCGAACATCCACGAGATCGCACAGACCTTCGCCACCGCCTACCCGAACGCCAAAGTCCTCTATCCCGGCAAGGAGGACTTCACGCCGGAGCGCCGTGTCGAGATTTTCCACCGGATGAAGAACAACGACTGGGACGCCATCATCCTCTCGCACGAGCAGTTCGGCATGATACCGCAGTCCCCCGAAATCCAGCGTGACATCCTGCAACAGGAACTGGACAGTGTGGAAGAGAACCTCGAAGTCCTCTACCAGCAGGGTGCGGAAGTGAGCAACGCACAGATCAAGGGCATGGAGAAACGCAAGATGAACCTTGAGGTCAGGCTGAAAGAGCTGCTCCACGAGATCGAAACCCGCAAGGACGACGTGGCGGACTTCAAGCGCATGGGCATCGACCACCTCTTTGTCGATGAGAGCCACCGGTTCAAGAACCTGATGTTCACCACCCGGCACGACCGTGTGGCAGGTCTGGGCAACAGCGAGGGCAGCCAGCGTGCGCTCAACATGCTCTTCGCCCTGCGCACCATCCAGCAGCGCACCGGCAAGGACCTGGGAGCCACCTTCCTGTCGGGAACCACCATTTCCAACTCGCTGACCGAGCTGTACCTGCTCTTCAAGTACCTGCGCCCCCGGGAATTGGAGCGTCAGGGGATCAACTCCTTTGACGCATGGGCGGCGGTGTTTGCCCGGAAGTCCGTCGATTACGAGTTCTCCGTCACCAACGAGGTGGTGCAGAAAGAGCGTTTCCGCTACTTCATCAAGGTTCCGGAACTCGCTTCGTTCTATTCCGAGATCACCGACTTCCGCACCGCAGCCGACATCGGCATCGACCGTCCGGAAAAGAACGAGATACTGCACAACATACCCCCGACGCCCGACCAGAGGGAGTTCATACAGAAGCTCATCGAGTTCGCCAAGACCGGCAATGCCACCGTACTGGGCCGCCCGCCACTGAACGAGAGGGAAGAGAAGGCGAAGATGCTCATCGCCACCGACTACGCCCGGAAGATGTCGCTCGACATGCGGCTCATCGATCCGCTCTCCTACGGCGACGACAAGGACAACAAGGCCACCCATTGCGCCGATATGATTGCGAAGTATTACAATAAATACGCCGGGCATAAAGGCACTCAGTTCGTTTTCTCGGACTTGGGAACCTACAAGCCCGACCAGTGGAATCCGTACAGCGAGATCAAGCGCAAGCTGGTGGAGGATCACGGCATCCCCGAAGACCAGATACGTTTCATTCAGGAAGCCAAGACCGAGAAGAAGCGCAAGGCGATGATCGAGGCGATGAACGAGGGAAAGATACGTGTTCTCTTCGGCTCTACTGAAATGCTGGGCACTGGAGTCAACGCCCAGAAGCGGTGTGTCGCCATCCATCATCTCGACGCACCGTGGCGGCCTTCGGACTTGCAGCAGCGGGACGGCCGGGGCATCCGCAAGGGCAATGAGGTGGCCAAGCTCTATGCGGACAACAAGGTGGACGTGATAATCTACGCAGTGGAGAAGTCGCTTGACAGCTACAAGTTCAACCTGCTTTACAACAAGCAGCTTTTCATCACCCAGCTCAAGCAGAACAACATGGGTTGCCGTACCATCGACGAGGGAGGCATGGACGAGAAGGGAGGCATACCTTTCTCAGAGTACGTGGCGGTGCTTTCCGGAAATACCGACCTGCTCGACAAGGCACGGTTGGAGAAGCGGATTGCCGGCATGGAAGGGGAGCGCAAGGCCTTCCAGCGTGGCAAGGGGGAATCACGCATCAAACTGGAAACTTTCCTGGCGAACCGGGCAAGCAACGATGACATCATCGCCCGTGTCAGGAAGGACAAGGCCGCCATCGAGAGCCGTATGCAGTACGACAAGGAGGGCAACAGGCTCAACCCCTTGAAGATTGACGGCGTGGCAGGCGATGATCCGAAAGTGATTGCCGCCAAGCTCCACGAGATAGAGGACAGGGAACGCACGCACGGCCAGCCGAAGGTCATCGGCTCGCTCTATGGCTTCGACATCGTTGTCAAGACCGACACCACCGTCAAGGACGGTCTGGACTTCTGCGAGAACCGTTTCTTCGTGCGTGGTGAAGGCAACTTCCTCTACAACTATAACAACGGCCGCTTGGCGGTCGATCCGAAAACCGCCTGCCAGAACTTCATCAACGCCTTCGACAGCATCCCCCGCCTGATAGAGAAATACACGAGGGACAACGAAGCCATTGAGAAGGAACTCCCCGTCCTGGAACAGGTCGTCGGGGAAGTCTGGAAAAAGGAGGACGAGCTGAAGCAGCTCAAGGCCGACCTTGCCGCTCTCGACCGCAAGATCCTGCTCTCCCTCAAATCAGTGGATGCGCAGGAAAAAAGCACCGACGGAGTGATCGAAGTCGTGCCCTCCCAACCGGTAACGCCCGACGGACAGGATAACGCCCCCGCCGCCGGCATACCCGTCGCCGATGCTCCGCCCGGCAGTCCCTCACCGGGCAGTGTCCCCACACAGGACACGCCCCCTGCCGAGCCTTATGTCCACCGGATGCCCGACTTCCTCGCCGACAGGCAGCGCACTCCGCCCAAACTAAGCGGAATGCCCAAAAGCATCAGCATCAAAGAGGCAATGGGAGCGCTTGGCGGCAAGCTCGTCATCGGAGGCGTCCCCAAGTCCGGCAACAAGGACGATCCCGATCCTGACCGGCCCGAAAAGCCCAAACCCAAGCTGAAGTTATAGCTCCTGTAACCGAAGCCATAAAAACAACCCCACTCCGCCGGCTTCCCATGAAACAGCGGAGTGGGGTTTAATACTATAAGCCCCAAAAACATATATTATTCCTTATACATACTCAAACCCTTGTTTAGAACAAAAGGAATATCTATATTTGCAGTGTCATCGCTCGAAGAACGAAAGACTTGGTTGCCCGCATTACCGTAAATGCGGTTTTTTTATGCCCTTATTTTTCTCCGTTTATTATTTATTGTGATAATAAAGGTTGATTAATCACAATCTAAACAGAGTTCTGTAATTAATGCGAATTCGGTGGTATCATAAAATAGACTATAAATATATCAAGCTTTTTCGACTTCATCATCATGTTCTGAATCAGGAATAATTGATGCTAATTCATCTTCAACATCCAATCCATATGCGGCAGCTATCTGAGCAATCATATTGCCAAACGTTCCTCTCATTTCACCTAAAGCAGAAGCAAAAGTCCAACTTGCCCAATGATCCCAGTGCTGGGCCTTATATAGAAAATCTTTATCTTTTTTAAATTCCATTCTGTCAGTAAACTTTCGGGCTGCTATCCTCATTGCTTTAACAAACTCAAATAATTTTGAGTTTGCATTCATATTTTGCATTTCTGATGTAAGATATTCTCGTATTTGAATGGCAGATTTAACACAATATGTTGGAGATTCCATTTCACTCGGATTAAAAAGAACTCTCCTGTTTTCTAAGTAACGAATAATTCTTGTTGCTATTATAATCTCAGATTCTATAGGATTCCAAGATATACCAAATATAGGACAACTTAATCCTGTCAATCTATTCAAAATCGCTTTAAATTTCATTCTGTCTTCTTAAATATTTGATTATAACTAATTTATAAATCACATATCTTCCATTGAAAAAAGCCTGCTCTCTATCTCATACTTAAACAAGGCTTTCTTCCGTAATTCCTCTACTTTGAGTGCAAACAAATCCGGCTTGAAATTTTTGGATTGTCTTTTCACCTCTGCCACCAGAGCTTTTTTCTCTTCCGCATATAGTCCGACAATATCTATTTCATCCTGATCTTTATTATTCTTGCCTTGCCACCAAGAGCCTATATCTGCAAATTCCTTGCTTTCCATCATCTGTTGGCGGAAATACATTTCCAGAGCCAAACCGGAGAATGTCGGATAATCCTTTTTTATAATATCTGCCAGGCGTTCAAAATTCTGTATCTCTATATAATTTTGATACTTGATAAAATACCGGAACCAGAAACGCAAAAACATATCCGAAACTTCATAACGGACTGTCTGGGAACCCTCTTTGGAGAGTATGGGCCGTTTCTTCTTTACCAGATTATAGTCTTCTTCCAATCTCTTCAATTGTCCGCCCAGACTCATTCCACCCATAACCGCTTCCATTTCCGGCAGGGTGTTCTTACCATTGGAGATTGCTGATAAGATAGAAAAGTAATTACCGTATTTTTTTCCGAACTCCTGTATCAGCAAAGCCTGTCCTTCAGTCAGAAAGGATGAATCGGGTTGCAACATGAAATCGACCATGCTTTCCATGCTTGTACATCCATTGTCCATAAACTGCTCGATATACTTTGGGACACCACCGGTAAAGGTATAGAGTGCCAACAAGTCATCTTTAGTATAGTCGGCCTTATGATCCGATATGATTTCTTTCAATACGGAAGTAGTAAAAGGAGCTAACTTCATGATACTGTCAGCACGGCCATACAGCGGTTCTTTTGAATCCCTGAAGATTTTATTCATAAGGGTATAGACCGAACCGCTCACGATAAGATTGACATGGCTCTGTTTCCTCAGTCGATCCCAAGTATCCTGCATCAAACTGTAAATCTCTTGATTTATGTAATAGAACTCCTGAAATTCGTCTATAACCAGATTATATTCCATCCGTGTTCCCAAATCCATTAAGAAGCGGAACATTTCTGCAAAGTTGGTAAGTTCCGGTACATAAATATCAAGTGCCTGCCGGATCTCGGAAGTAAATCGTAGACAGAGATCTGTTTCATTGCTTCGGCTGACAAACAAGTACACCGTAGGAGTATCCTCGCAACTCTTGAATATAAGACTGGTCTTGCCGATACGTCGCCGACCGGTAAGGACAGTCATTTGGGAATGCACGGAAAAGGATACTTGGCGAACCTTTTCCAATGATGCTAACTCTTTTTCTCTATTGTAGAATTTCATATCCTTATCATTTTATGTTCGATTTCACTACTGCAAAGTTTACCACTGTAAAATTTACGGCGGTAAATTTTGTAAGCAATAGCAAAGTTACTAATAATTTTGAGAATATAATATGATTAAAGCACTGAAAACCAAAAAAGAGTAAATACTTAACATTTCAACTCATTTACGATACCGTATTATACTAAATCAGTTTCTTGACGCCACTCAAAATAAGTAAAATGCCCAAAAGCATCAGCATCAAAGAGGCAATGGGAGCACTTGGCGGCAAGCTCGTCATCGGAGGCGTTCCCAAGTCCGGCAACAAGGACGATCCCGATCCTGACCGCCCCGAAAAGCCCAAACCCAAGCTGAAGTTATAGCTCCTGTAACCGAAGCCATAAAAACAACCCCACTCTGCTGTTTCTTGGGAAGCCGGCGGGGTGGGGTTTATACTATACGCATAATAGTAAGCCTTTCTATTTCAATTTTTACCAACCATACTTTCTCCAATCATAAAAACATATTAATTTTTTAAAATAAGTAGAATAATCAGGTTTCTTTTTTAGTACTAAAAAGTCATTGAAATTCTTTGATATAAAATCATGTAAAATTTCAAGTTCTTCATCTTTTATATCTAAATAGGGAATTAAAGCGCATACTTTCCAAATAGCATCTGCATAATCTTCAATAGCTTCATTTATAGTTTTTTTCTTTTCATCCTCCCGAAATGAATAAAAATAAAAATCTTCTTTCTTATTAAGAGGAAAATTCACACCTAATTTATTATTGTTATAAGTTTCATCACTTATTATGCCAACCGCCTTTAAATATTTATAGCAAGGAATAAACTTTGTATTTTTACGTAATTCTGGTATTGTCTTAGTTAATATTATTTCATGTTCATAATTTCCATTATTATCAACTATATCTCTAAATAGATTAATAGCCTTTAATCCGGTATATCCTACTGCAGATTTGTATTTATCAATAGCTCCAAAACCATAAACAACTTGAATATTAGGCGTTACATCTATATCTTTTCCGGGTAAAGCATATAATTGTTTTTCCGGTTTTTCAGAGAAGACTATTTCATAGAATTGTTTCTTATATAAACGTAACAAATGTGTAGGTATTCCTCTTTCAAATGTTGCTAAACATTCATATACCGGTTTATATTCATGGGTAATAATACGAGTGACAGGCAAAATAAACCCATGTTCCATAGTAATATCATGTGGCTGAATCATAAAATCAGAGTTTTCATCAGGATTCCATTCTACAAAGAATAAATTATTTTGCAGCTTCTTAATTTTCTCCTGATTAAGACATTTTACTATAGATGATAATATTTCCTTTATATTGCTATCATTTATAGAGTAACCTATGAAGACAATTGGGTGTTCTATAAATATTGTTATTAATTTAGCTGCTAAATATGTGTTTTTATCATTAAATCCATTATAGTCTTCTTTTGTTAAAACCATTGTTTCAGGTTGATAAACACAGCCGTGTACTTTATATATTTCTCCAATATTAAGAACGGATGAAAATATCAACTCTTCTTGCCCTACATATTTAGTTAATTTAGGAAGTAATATTTCTATTAAGTCATCCCAATTTGTTGTTATTATTCCATCTATATTAATCGTTTTAAGAAGCTCTAATTCCTCTGTGTATTTTTCTGGAATACTATTATGTGTTAGCTCTTTTAAGAAAGTTGCAATTTTATATTTAAGCACACTACTTGTGCTTATTGCCTTGTCTTGAAATGACTGCTTGAATTTGTTATCATTAGGTAAATCCCAAAAGGATTTATTTTCTTCTTTTGCTATTTCAGAGGCAATGACAGATAAATCATAAGTCCCTAATGACGTATAATATGCGTTAATATGTTTAGATGCAAATCTTGATAATAATTCTTCCCATGTAGGGGTATTTAAATAGTGTTTTGTAAATCCCGATCCAAGAAATAAAAAAGGAGCACTTTTCTTATTCTTAATTATTCCTATAAGTTCTTCTTTTGTCATACTCAATACAAATTTACTATCTTGGCCCTATAAATCTATCTCCATTAAAATGAATCATATGGTCTGGATTCTCCGCTATCCAAACTTCGGTTTCCCATGCAATATCAGCCACATGTTTCTTGAACTCTGATCTATCAGGAAAAGCAGTAACATATATTTTCCCCGCTTTGCATTCTTTCGTGAAATCTTCCAGCTCGATTACACGTTTGGGAGATACCGGCCCATGCGAAGTAACCACTTCGATTAGGAATAGCCACTCTTTATTACCGTCATAAATGACAATATCCGGCAGTTTGCTGTGTTCTGTGATCGGAATGCCAATTTCTTTTAAAAGCTCCTTGTTACAATAAAGGTCTTTATTGGCAGTATCACCGATATAAAGGACTTTTGCGCCTGCCGCAAAACGAGGTGCAAACTCATTAATGACCGCCGCTTGTACTTCATTATGCTTGCCCGGAGACAGTTTAAATTCCTTACCTTCAATAGTAACCGGTATCATTTCCATCTCACGGCTTTTCTCATACTCTTCAATCAATCGCCCTACCGCATCATTAAAGTTTTGGGCTTTTATTTCCCATTCTTGGGTATTGTATGATTTTATTGTTTCATAGGCTTCTTCTGTCAGTTTGTAATGGGCGTTTGGACTGTTCACCGGTAAAGCCGGATTATCCGGGTTATAATCTACGATACGTGCCTGCAAGAACTGATGAAGCACCTGCCGTCTGAAAGTTTCCCGTGTATTTGGGGCATACGGCTGCTCTTTTTTATAGTTCTCATTGACAAATGCCATAATATCCTTGCTTATTTTTAAGCTCTTGCGGGTGGCATCCGCCCAGTTGTCTTCTTCCTTTAATCCGCATAATGCAAGTAAAGTCAAAGCGGATATTTCATTCTGCTGCGCCGGAGGCAAACCCAACACTGACAATATATCTTGTGCATCACTTATTTTACTCATATTACATAAAATATTTGTTTACAATCTTATTTACGTTCACCATAGAATAATCATTCATGGCAATCAGGTCTTTTCCGATACTTTCAATGACTTCAAGGGGAGGCATGGGCATCTCCCTCAATTCCGTAGCACTGACATTTACATTTCCATTGAATGTTCTGAAATAATTATCGAACAAGTCACTATTCAATAAGGCGGCTATCCCCATTACCTCCATACGGTTCAAGTGTCCTTTGGGACGATAGATATAGTTCAGTTTGTTTTCGATTCCTACATGTGCGCAGGAAGTCATGTTTCCAAAATAAGGTGCGGCAATTAACCGGCTATTATCGTCTTTGGAGCTGAAACGTCGCAACAGAACATAATTCTTGTTAGGTAACAAGGTGGATACAGACATTTCATTTATATGGATGAATTGAGGTTTTCCTTCCTTTACGACAGGATGATCAGCCAGCATCTTTACTACGTTATGCAACCAATATAGTGCTGCTGTTCCTTCTCCGGAGGTTTCACATAATTGTTCCTTTGAACGAAAAGCTACAACCGGGCCGGTGGAAATCTGGATATGATATTTGTTCAGGTTGCCATCCCATGATTTGAACAGCCTGATAATTTTCTCGTCTTCAAGGCTGACCGGCAAATGCAATATCAATTCTTTTGAGGTAAGGTCAATGATTTCTTTCCGCTGTACTTCTTTGATTGCAGGGGTGGCCAAGTCGGAAAGCCCCTCACTGTATGATAAAACGACATTATAATCTGCCCCCTTTTTAGGGGAACATTTCATTATAATTGTTTCCTGAAGCACATTATCTTTGGAAAACGTATCTTTCCGGGTATTGAAAAGGTGGACAAAATCTATCTGTATATGCTTAAACAGGAAATTACGGAACAAACGGAAATATCTTCCCGAAGTGAAACTTCTTGGGGTTATATAAATCATCTGACCTTGTTCCGCAAGCAATAAAGCTGATATGGCCATAAATATAGAGTATATATTAGGCTGTCCGTCTATAATGCATTGAGCCGCTTTCACCCGTTTATCCTCTTTGGAAAGTTTGAAATAGGGAGGATTGGATATGATCAAATCATATTTCTGCAAACTCTCAGCCCTGCCATAAATCGTATCAGAATATAATACTGAATAATTGGATAAAATAAAGTCCTCACAATATGAACGGCAATCAATCCGGACATTATGGCGCATCCCCCATATTGTTATATATTCCAGAACTTTTTGTAATCCCGGTATAAGATTTTCATCGGTTTCGTATGTAACCAACTCTATCTGTTTTACTTTTGATTGCAAAACCAGATTCTCAATCATGGCACATGATAATATGGCAGTTCCACATCCCGGATCTAATACGGAGACAGAATCCTTATTCACACTTATTTGTTTACCCATAAAATAGGCGATAGATACCGGTGTGAAAAACTGACCGTTACTTTTCTTGAAAGCAGCAGTAACAGTATCAGTATATAACCTGCCTATTCTATCTGCGTAGTTAGTAGGCAGCTCGTTCTCATAAGGCTTTATTTCAGACCAACTTATATTCATAATTGCAAAATTAGGAAAAAACCTTTGGATTCTTCTTATGAATGTATTTTTCTTTTTTTGCAGAATCATGATAGATACTTGAGTATTGAGGGAATTAACTTTTCATATTCCGGTTTTTACGCCACGAAACTGGAATATTTTTAGGTGTACACATAAAAAATGATACCCCTCTGGACCGCTGTCCTTTGGAGTATCACCATTCGAACAAGAAAAGAAACTTCATCCTGTTTCACAACTGTATGAAGTCATTGCCATGACAAACACCAATACGCAGTTTGGGATTTCCTGCCTCACGGCAGTAGTTTCACCGGTACAAAGCAAAAACATGGACTTATTCTTTCGGCAGCGGATAGCTCTCGGACAGTTTGTCCTCACGTGCCTGCCGTTTTATCTCGTTCTCGTCAAAGTTGTTGCGGATGAACTCGTGCAAGTCCGACTCCTTGTAATATGTCTTGTGATATATCGAATAGAACTTCAACACCCCGTTATTCCGGTATCGTTGCAGCGTGCGTTTGCTGATGCGCAACAACAGGCATACTTCCTGATTGTCGTACAGACGCTCTCCGTTCAGGTAGTTCAGGTGCTTTTCCCTCGTTTCCGCCTTGTCCAGCTTCCGTGAGATGCGGTACAGCTCACCCATGATACGTTCCATCCATGCTTCAAATTCCGTTTTATCTACTAACATACGCTTTCCTCCTTAAAAGTTCCCGATAACATAATAGCTCTGGTTATCGGATGATTTCAGAATGATTTCTTTCTCACGCATGAACCTGATGTAGCTTTTCGCCGTACGCTCCTTCACTTCCAGTATCGACTGGATTTCTTCCGCAAGCTCCACATAAGTAACAAAACGCCTCCGGCTGAATACCTCTTTGGCCACCGCTACAAGCTCATCCTCTTTGCGCTTGTCCTTTTCCTCTTTCGGCTTTTCGCCCAGATAGACGTGCATGGCCTTTTCTTTATCCCACGAAAACTGCATGATAGGCACATCCAGCGGACTTCCATCCCTTACTTTCAGAGCCTTCACCACCGATATGGCCGGATCGCTGTCCTTCTCTATGGAAAGGATCGCCGCAGCCTTCCGCTGCAACTCGCTTCCCAAGTGTCCCCTCAGCTTCAGCCCGTTGGGGATAAAATGCAGTACCGTAACGATACACGTCTTGTAGATACCGGCCAGCCGGTACAGTTCTTCCACGACGGCTATGCTCTCCGCTTCATCGTTGGCGCATTTTATCAAATCCGCAATCCCGTCTATCACCACCAGATGAACACCGCCGTATTGATAATGGTACTTGTCCAAGCTCTGGATAATGGAAAGCAGGCGTTCTTTCCGGCTCATTCCCGTAAGACAATACGCCTTGAACCATTCCGGCATCGCCTCACGTCCGCATCGCCGCAGCAGGTTGCTGATATTCTTATACAGCTGTACTTCGCTCTGTTCCGTGTCATAGAACAGTACTGCCTTGTTCCTGCCGTTTTCGTGGAGCGTAACGCCCAGCGCATCCACATCCGTTCCGGTGGGACGGATAGCACCGGCAATCAGTGCCGCCACATAGTTACTTTTTCCCGTGCCTTCTCCGCCGGTGATACAAAGCAGGTTGCCTTGAGTTCCGAGAGGCACGTCATTTACCGATACGATCATCTGTGCAATGGGAGGCGGGTTGTTGAAATCCACCTCGCAGGATTTCAATGCCGACATGGTTTCACTGTATAAGGTTTCCAGATAGTCCAGAAAAAGCTTTATCAAATCCTCACGGCTGTTCCCCAGCATGAAGTAGTCCGATACATCCTTTTCCGTCTTTGTACCGGCAAGCGGGAGCAACAATCGTTTAACCCCGTATTCCTTCAGCTCCTCTTCACGCTTCGCCGAGCTTTTCAGCCCGGTACTGTCCACATCATAGAGGAGGATGATATGTTTGAACCGGAATGAAAGCCGGTGTATGACAGCCGCAGGGATAAAAGCCGTTTCCGAATTGAAACAGATCGCATGGAAGCCGTGTGCCGCCAGACTCATCACATCCTTTTCCCCGCCTGTGATAAAGAGCAGATCACCCTTTGCCGGCAGCTGCTCCAGCCCGAAACAGTAGTTGTCGCCAAAATCACCAGCATACAGGAACCGCATTTGTGAACACGGACGGTAAACCTTGATATGCTGTTTCCCCATATATCCGAACATCGGTTCATCGACGCTTGTCATGCAGGAAAAAGGCTTCCTTTCCTGGTTCTCGCTGCTGAACTTCTTCAGCGACACCGTCCGGTACGCTTTCAGAACATTTTCCCCGATTCCCGATTTGCTCCAAAAGGCAAGTTCCGCAGCCGTAAAGGGCTTTTGCACGACAGTATAAGGCCGGACGCTTTTCGCTTTCGGTTCTTCCGATACCACTTCACTCTTTTGGGGGACTTTGCTATGGCTCACATGATATTCCTCATGTGTGGACAGCCCCAAATGCAGATCACGGTTTATCATTTCCATGATCTCGACAAACTCTTTAGGCTCCTTGCAGCTAAGGCCGTTCAGCCTGCCCACCAGTTCAAAGCAGTCCCCCGAATAATCCTCATTCCCGAAATCCTTCATTTTAAATACACCTGCCTTGCGTTCGTAATAAATATTGCACGAAGCCTTCGTATCCTTATAAAAAGGGTTCAGGAAGTTCTTTCCCACCTTGAAGTCCACCGGCAGGTAATAGCGGAATACGGAAATGCCCTTTTCCGTCATTTTCAGTATATCATCCTTTCTTATCATTGCCGGTTCTCGTTAGGTAGTTCTTGCGAAAATCCTCCAATGTTTGAGGCTTGCACCGAATGGTACGCTCTTCCAGACAGCGTTCGACCTCCGACAGCTTGTACATACACCGTCCACGCAGCATGGAGTAGCTGATCAGGTTTTCATCCCTCAGGCGTTGCAATGTACGTGTACTGATTCCCAACGCTTCCGCCAGTTGGTTGCTGTCCAGCCAAGCCTCCTTTTTTTCTTCCGAAGGCAGCTGCGCTTCGGCTACATACCCGGCGATTTTTTCAATCTTCCCTACAAGCGCTTTATACGCTTCACTTTCAAATGTAATAACTTCCATAACAAACTTAATTTTTAATGTTTGCTGCAAAAGAATAACAATAAAAGGCAGCGCATGGGATACTATACGTGTACTACACCATGATTTTTTCGGTTCAGCGAAAAAGGAGGGGGAACCGCTTCACATAAATGGCGGTATCGAGGCGGACGGCAAGGCTGTAGGACTGATGCAGCATCCGCCCGGTGCAAGGGGCAAACCTATCCATATATATAGGTTCGCCCCTTGCACTGGGGATCTTTTTTAAAGATTTAATAATCAAATGTTTGGAAAATAAAAAGTAATGCCCTATCTTTGCGGTATCAGAGAACGGCTGACAAACGAATGCCTCTCACTGACAACAAGCGTTCCTATAAATCGTTACTAATTCGTTACGGTACAATTTTTTAAGGTTTACAAGAGCTTATAAATCAAAGATATAGACCGCTACGGTGAAAGCCCCAGGCGGATCACTGAAAACAAAAGAAAAATCAAGCAAATCCCTGATAATCAGACATTATCAGGGATTTATTTTTTCTGGCAGGTAGCAGAAAAAAGCCGTTTCAAGCATATTATTCCGAACACAGAAAATTAATTTTGTAAATTAAAAACGTTACGGTATAAAAAGTACATTTAGAATCCTCTTCTATTTAAAAAAGAACGAACCGAAGAAAGACGGACAGTGACTATTATAGTACGTATAACAGTCGATGGAGAAACCAAGCAATTCAGCATGAAGAAAACAATTCTCCCTGAAAGATTGGGATATAAAATCAGGTCGTACAGTTAATAAGAGCGGAAAAAACACTAGTGCCAAAAATATCCAAGTCGAATAAAGAACTGGATGATTTACGTGGTCAAATCTTCATACAATACACCAAGCAGCTAAACAACAATGGATATGTAGAGCCGAAGAAGTTACGCAATAACGTATTGGCTATAGAGGAAAAGCAATACAGCCTACTCACTTACTTTACGGAACATAATTGCAAATATAAAAATAAGATAGGAACAACACAGTAGTAGTGACTTGTTTTTAACAGTGGTTACCTAAAAAATATAAAAGTCACTACATATATTATTTCCTAAAAAACAACAGTAAAAAATTATATAATTACTATATTTGTAAACAGTAAATTAAAAGGAGGACATAAACCATGTATATATCAAAAGTTTCATTAGTAAACTACCGTAATTTTGAAAATTCTTTTTTTCTCTTTAACAAAGGAATAAATACAATTATAGGAGAAAACGCATCTGGTAAAACCAATCTATTTCGAGCTATTCGCTTAATTTTAGATGACACTTTGTTGTCATCAGCATATAAACTAAATGAAAATGATTTTAATCGTAAGTGGTGGAGAAAACATTTATCCGGTTCAGATAGAGGACTTCATCAGAAGATTTAATAAAGTTAAAGATGT
>ENA-UEPJ01003430-UEPJ01003430.1-human-gut-metagenome-genome-assembly--contig:-NODE-3430-length-14084-cov-3.721925_pt1 | contig 14084 bp, 16 predicted proteins | sample MGYA00242890_ERZ507896 | MGnify/ENA primary metagenome ERZ507896 (study PRJEB26167, sample SAMN06115508) | human gut metagenome | host: Homo sapiens | place: China:Qinghai | collected 2015-08-20... | reverse complement strand
AAACAAAGCGGCACTATTGTTGAAAAAGCACAATTTATGAGATTTTCTGCTTTAGCACTTGAATTTGTTATTAAAATAAGGTAAAATGATATAGTAACAAGTACGGAGGGAAAGCATGAGATCTATGAATAAAATACAGCTTACAACAGCTTTGATAAGCCTCGGTAAATTTTCATCTATGTCTTTTTCTACGCCGTATTATAAGAATAAGTGTATTTTTTAAGCTGTGCAATTGGATTACACAGCTTTATTTATTTTCTGAAAGGATGTTCGTAAATGAAAAAAGTAGCCATAGTAATGGGCAGCGATTCCGATCTGCCTATCGTCAAAAAAGCGGCTCAGGTGCTTAAGGACTTCGGAGTTCCTACAGAGCTTCGTGTTCTCTCCGCTCACCGTTGCGCCGCAGAGGTTTCCGAGTTTGCAAGAAACGCCGAAAAGAACGGCACAGGCGTTATCATTGCCGCCGCAGGCAAAGCCGCTCACCTTGCCGGAGCTATCGCAGGTCAGACTCCCCTGCCCGTTATCGGCATCCCGATAAAAGCAAGCGCACTTGAGGGCATAGATGCACTTCTGTCTACAGTACAGATGCCCGCCGGAGTTCCTGTTGCTACAGTAGCTATTGACGGTGCGGCAAATGCGGCATTCCTCGCCGTACAGATCCTTGCGGTATCAGACGATGCCCTTATGGAAAAGATGAAGGCATACCGTGCAGCACAGACCGCAAAGGTTCTTGAGGCTGACAAAAAAATGGAGCAGGTACTTGCCGAGCTTTGATCGGTGTACTATATATAATGTAATCAATAAATACGGCACAGCCGCTGAAGAAAGGATAAACAAAATGGAAAAGAAAGAACAGCTTTACGAAGGAAAGGCAAAGAAGGTATTTGCAACCGATGATCCCGACCTTGTTATCGTATCCTACAAGGATGATGCAACAGCATTCAACGGCCTCAAGAAAGGCACTATCTCAGGTAAGGGCGTTATCAACAACAAAATGACGAACTATATGTTCGGTCTGCTTGAAAAAGCAGGTGTTCCCACTCACCTTGTTAAAGAGCTGAACGACAGAGAAACACTCGTTAAAAAGGTTTCTATCGTTCCCCTCGAAGTAATCGTAAGAAACGTAGCCGCAGGCAGCTTCTCGAAGAAGCTCGGCATCGAGGAAGGCACAAAGCTCCTCTGCCCCACACTTGAATTCAGCTACAAGAATGACGATCTGGGCGATCCTTTCATCAACGACTACTATGCGCTTGCACTCGGTCTTGCAACAAAGGAAGAGATCGACCTTATCTCAAAGTACGCTTTCAAGGTAAATGAATTTATGCTTGACTTCTTCAAGAAGCTCAACATCGACCTTATCGACTTCAAAATTGAATTCGGTAAGACCTCAGACGGCACAATAATCCTTGCCGACGAGATCTCTCCCGACACCTGTCGTTTCTGGGACAGCACAACTCACGAGAAGCTTGACAAGGATCGTTTCCGTCGTGATATGGGCGGTGTTGAAGACGCTTACGCTGAAATAATGAAGCGTCTTATGGGCGAATAATCCCGACAATTGAAAAGAATCTAACAGGAAAAGGCAGGATAATATATGGGTGGATTTTTCGGTGCGGCGTCAAACAACGACTGCATAACCGACGTTTTCTTCGGAACAGACTATCACTCCCACCTCGGAACACGCAGAGGCGGTATGACCGCATACAGCCCCGACAGAGGCTTTCAGCGTGCTATCCACAGTATTGAAAACTCACCGTTCAGAACAAAGTTTGAACAGGACGCTACGGATATGAGGGGAAAGCTGTGTATCGGCTGTATCAGCGATACCGACCCTCAGCCCCTGCTGGTGCGTTCAAAGCTCGGTATTTATTCGGTATGCAGTATCGGCATAATCAGAAATGCCGAACAGCTTTCAACCGAGCTGCTCGAGAGCGGCTGTGCAAACTTTGAAACAATGAGCAGCGGCAGTATAAACTCCGGCTCGCTCATCGGTGCGCTTATCGCACAGAAGGACAATTTTACCGACGGTATAAGATATGCCCAGAGCAAGATTGACGGTACAATGTCCCTTATCATTCTTACAAAGGACGGAATTATCGCCGCAAGGGATCAGTACGGCAGACTTCCTATCATTGTAGGAAAAAGGAGCGACGGATACTGCGTATCCCTCGAATCATTCGCATTCCAGAAGCTCGGCTACAGCACATATAAAGAGCTTCGTCCCGGCGAAATAGATATGATAACTGCGGACGGCTGTGAAGTGCTGAGCGACGGCGATGAAAGCAAAATGCATATATGCTCGTTCATGTGGACATATTACGGCTATCCGAATGCGGTATATGAGGGTGTGACCGTTGAAACGATGCGTACACGCAACGGCGAGATCATGGCGGAGAACGACATAAAGAACGGCAAGCTGCCAGACGTTGACTATGTATGCGGTATTCCGGATTCGGGCGTACCTCACGCAATAGGCTACGCAAACAGGAGCGGTATCCCGTTCGCACGTCCTTTTATCAAGTACACTCCCACATGGCCCAGAAGCTTTATGCCTACCAACCAGACAATGAGAAATCAGGTAGCTAAAATGAAGCTGATTCCGGTCCATGAGCTTATTGAGGGTAAAAAGCTGCTGTTCGTTGACGACAGCATAGTAAGAGGAACTCAGATGAGAGAAACAGTAGAGTTCCTTTATGAGAACGGTGCTAATGAATTACACATGCGCAGCTCCTGTCCTCCGATAATGTACTGTTGTAAGTATCTCAACTTCTCCCGCAGCACATCGGAGATGGAGCTGATTGCAAGACAGATAATTGATGAGGCCGAGGGTGCAGATGGTATCAGATTTATCGACGAGTACAGTGACACAAACACAGAGCGTGGAAAGAAACTGCGTGACGAAATATGCCGCAGACTAAAGCTGACATCGCTTGAATTCCAGTCGCTTGACGGAACTGTACGGGCAATAGGCAAGCCACAGTGTGAGCTTTGCACTTATTGCTGGGACGGAAAGGAATGACTCCATTGACAAGCGGTTTGCATGAAGAATGCGGCGTGTTCGGTGTTTTCGCAAAAGAAAAGACCAACGTTGCCGCAACAACATATTACGGATTATTCGCATTACAGCACAGAGGACAGGAAAGCTGCGGCATCGTTGTGAACGATGACGGCGTTTTCAACTCCTACAAGGACACCGGTCTTGTGAACGATGTGTTCACTCCCGAGCGCCTTGACGGACTGGGACAGGGCAATATGGCGGTAGGTCATGTGCGTTACGGCACGACCGGAGCAAACGCACGTCTTAATGCCCAGCCTATTCTGGTAAATCATTATAAAGGAAGAATGGCTCTCGCCCATAACGGAAACCTTGTAAACACTTACGAGTTACGTCACGAGCTTGAAAAGCAAGGCTCTATCTTCCATACAACAAGCGACACAGAAGTTATAAGCTACCTTGTAACAAAGGAACGGCTTGAAGCTCCGTCTATAGAAGAAGCTCTCAACCGTGCGATGAATAAGATAAACGGCGCATATTCGCTCGTTATCATGTCGCCCGCAAAGCTTATCGCCGCCCGTGACGAGAACGGCTTCAGACCGCTCTGCTACGGTATAACAAACGAGGGAACATATATAGTTGCCTCCGAAAGCTGCGCTCTTGACTCGGTCGGCGCTAAATTCGTAAGAGATCTGCTCCCCGGCGAGATTGTTGTATTCGATGAAAACGGAGTACGCTCAATAAAAGATCATTGCGGCAAGCGTCCGCATACTTTGTGCGTTTTTGAATATATCTACTTTGCACGTCCCGACTCGGTCATAGAGGGTGCATCCGTGCACGAGGCAAGACTTCGTGCAGGCGCATTCTTAGCGCTTGAGCATCCCGTGCAGGCGGATATAGTGATCGGTGTTCCCGATTCCGGTATAGATGCCGCCATAGGCTATTCTCACCAGTCGGGTATCCCCTACGGCATCGGCTTCATCAAGAACAAATACATCGGCAGGACCTTTATCTCTCCCGGTCAATCGTCAAGAGAAGATAAGGTGCGTATAAAGCTGAACGTTGTTGCCAGTGTCGTAAAAGGCAAACGTGTCGTTCTTATAGACGATTCTATAGTAAGAGGCACCACAAGCGGCAGGATTGTAAAATTACTGCGTGATGCGGGAGCCACCGAGGTTCACATGAGAGTATCCGCTCCACCGTTCCTCAATCCCTGCTACTACGGTACCGACATAGATTCGAGAGAACACCTTATCGCTTGTCATCATTCGATAAAAGAGATCAGCGACATAATAGGCACAGATTCGCTCGGCTATCTGAGCGTGGAAAACGCAAAGAAGCTTGCGGTACACGCAAACGGCTGTGAATGCGGTTATTGCACCGCTTGTTTCAGCGGAGAATACCCCACGGATATTCCCACGGAAATGCACAAGGATAAATTCGACAGAAAAATCAGCGAAAGCAAAGAAAAAACCACCACATAAGGACATCAGTCCCCAAACGGAAGGAATTATTATTATGAAGAACAGTTTTTCAGAAAGCTATAAAGCAGCAGGCGTTGACGTTACCGCAGGCTACGAAGGTGTTCGTCTGATGAAAAAGGACGTTGAACGCACCAATATCCCCGGTGTACTTACAGGCATAGGCGGATTCGGCGGTCTGTTCCAGCTTGATATTGCAGATATGAAAGAACCCGTACTCGTTTCGGGTACAGACGGTGTCGGCACAAAGCTCAAGCTCGTAATGCTGATGGATAAGAACAATACAATCGGTATAGATGCGGTAGATATGTGCGTAAACGATATAATCTGCTGCGGTGCAAAGCCTCTTTATTTCCTTGACTATATTGCTATAGGCAAGAACGTACCCGAAAAGGTAGCCGCTATAGTAAAGGGCGTTGCTGACGGCTGTGTACAGTCAGGCTGTGCGCTTATAGGCGGTGAAACCGCTGAGCATCCCGGAATGATGCCCGAAGACGAATATGACATCGCAGGCTATTCAACAGGTGTCGTTGACAAGTCGAAGATAATCGACAACAGCACCGTAAAGGAAGGCGACATCATAATCGGCCTTGCTTCCACAGGCGTTCATTCAAACGGTTTCTCTCTTGTAAGAAAGGTGTTCAACATAAACAGCAAGGAAGTTCTCGATGAAGTCCTCCCCACAGGTAAGACGCTCGGCGAAACACTCCTTACACCTACAAAGATATATGTAAAGCCTATTTTGGAGCTTATCTCAAAGAAGAACGTAAAGGCTATCTCGCATATTACAGGCGGCGGCTTCAACGAGAACGTTCCCCGTTCACTCCCCGACGGCTTTACAGCAAAGATTACAAAGCACAGCTACGAAGTGCCTTATATCTTCAAGCACTTACAGGAAGTCGGAAACATCTCCGAACACGATATGTACAATACTTTCAATATGGGTATCGGTATGACCGTTGTAGTTGACAAGGACGATGCCGATGAAGCTGTACAGATACTCAGAAACGCAGGCGTTGAAAGCTACTGCATCGGTGAAATAATCAAGGGTGACGAGGGCATCATAATTGAGTAATATGAAAAATATCGTTGTACTTGTATCGGGCGGCGGAACTAACCTGCAGGCGCTTATTGATGCCGAAAAGTCCGAGGGACTCGGCGGAGGTAAAATCACCTGCGTTATTGCGTCAAAGCCCGATGCCTACGCACTGACAAGAGCCGCAGATAACGGCATAAAGACAAGAGTTCTCGCAAGACGTGACTATGCCGATGTTGCCGCTTACAGCAAGGCTATGGCTGACGCTTTAAAGGAAGAGCAGGCCGACCTTGTTATCTACGCAGGCTTTATGACAATACTTGACGAGCAGGTATGTGATGCGTTCAGGTATAAGATGATAAACGTCCACCCCGCCCTTATCCCCTCTTTCTGCGGAAAGGGCTACTACGGACTTCACGTTCACGAGGAAGCGCTTAAAAAGGGCGTAAAGGTAACAGGCGCTACCGTTCATTTTGTAACAGCGGAATGTGACGCAGGACCTATCATTCTGCAAAAGGCAGTTGAGGTCAGAAACGGCGACACCCCCGAAATTCTTCAGAAACGTGTTATGGAGCAGGCTGAGTGGAAGATTCTTCCCCGTGCCGCACGTCTTTTCTGCGAGGGAAAGATAACCGTAAAAGACGGCATAACCGTTATCGACGATTGAACCTTATGTCAGCATTATTCCGATTAAACGGGATTTTGAGGACGTTATAACAAGTTATATTCAGGAAACTGCGTGTTCCACGCAAAACCGCAACAGGAGGCTATATGGAAGTTGTAACACTTGAAAAAGAGCTTAACTCTCTTGCTTATCACGGCAGAGGCATCGTGATAGGAAAATCCGCAGACGGCACAAAAGCGGTAATCGCCTACTTTATTATGGGCAGAAGCGAAAACAGCCGTAACAGAATTTTTGTAGAGACTATATTAAAGCTTCTTTCTTTTATCTTTTTTGTTTTCCATAAGACGCCTAAAAAACGCTTATATATCATTCATGCACCCGTAAGAGTTCTCGGCAACAAGACGATAGTTACAAACGGCGACCAGACCGACACTATCTATGAGCTTATGGACAAGCAGATGACATTCGAGCAGGCTCTCAGAACAAGAGAATTTGAAGATGACAAGCCCAACTACACACCGAGAATTTCCGGTATAGTCCACCTTGACAACGGCGATATGAATTTCGCAATGTCTATCTTAAAGAGCGCAGACGGCGACGGCTCATCATGTCAGAGATACACCTACGCTTACAGCAATCCTTTAAACGGCAAGGGCAAATTCATTCACACCTACAAGTGTGACGGCAACCCCCTGCCGAGCTACGAAGGCGAGCCTAAAACAGTGGTTATTCCCGATACGGATATAGACACGTTCACATCAATGGTATGGGAAAACCTCAATGCCGACAACAAGGTTTCACTCTTTACACGTTATATCGACATTGCCACAGGCAAGTACGAATCACGCATAATCAATAAAAACAAGTAAGCGAAAGGAACTTTACTACAATGAACGAACTTCAGTTAAAGTACGGCTGCAACCCCAATCAGAAGCCGTCAAGAATATTCATGGCAAACGGAAATTCACTTCCTATCGAAGTGCTCAACGGCAAGCCCGGTTATATAAACTTTATGGATGCTTTCAACGGCTGGCAGCTGGTAAGCGAGCTTAAGAAAGCTACAGGTCTTCCCTCCGCAACATCATTCAAGCACGTTTCGCCCGCAGGTGCGGCTGTAGGACTTCCCCTCACAGACACGCTCAAGAAGATATACTGGGTAGACGATCTCGGCGAGCTTTCACCCCTTGCCTGCGCTTATGCAAGAGCAAGAGGTGCCGACAGAATGTCATCATACGGCGACTTCATCGCTCTGTCGGACAAGTGCGACGTTTCAACGGCAAAGATAATACAGCGTGAAGTTTCCGACGGTGTTATCGCTCCAGATTACGATCCCGAAGCGCTTGAAATTCTCAAGTCAAAGAAAAAGGGCAACTACAATATAATCAAGATTGACCCCGAGTACGTTCCTGAGCCTATCGAGCGTAAGCAGGTTTTCGGCGTTACTTTCGAGCAGGGCAGAAACGAGCTGGGTATTGACGATAAGCTGTTCTCAAACATTGTGACCGAGAATAAGAATATACCCGAGAGTGCAAAGATAGATCTTGCAATAGCAATGATTACATTAAAGTACACTCAGTCAAACTCCGTAGCTTACGCTTGCGGCGGTCAGGCTATCGGTATCGGCGCAGGTCAGCAGTCAAGAATCCACTGCACACGCCTTGCAGGTACAAAGGCTGACAACTGGTACTTAAGACAGTCGCCTCAGGTTATGGGCTTACAGTTTGTTGATAACATAAGACGTGCCGACAGAGATAACGCTATCGACCTTTACATCGGTGAAGATTATATGGACGTTCTCGCAGACGGCGCATGGGAAAACATCTTCAAGGTAAAGCCCGCCGTATTCACGACAGAAGAAAAGAAAGCTTGGCTTGCAACAATGAAGGGTGTTTCGCTTGGCTCAGACGCATTCTTCCCCTTCGGTGACAACATTGAAAGAGCGCACAGAAGCGGTGTTGAATACATAGCACAGCCCGGCGGCTCTATCCGTGATGATAATGTTATCGACACCTGCAACAAGTACGGTATCGCAATGGCATTCACGGGAATCAGACTTTTCCACCACTGATAAGCTCAGTAAACGGGCGGCACGTCCGCCCGTTATTTTTAAATTACAATAAAGGTATCACTATGTATTTCACTTACACAGATAAAGACATCCTTGACGGCAGATTTGAATTCAGGCAGAGCGGTACGTTTCGGGTACTGTCACAGTTTGCTGCACTGAAAATAGCAATAGCGTGTATCTTTGAAGTGATGTTCGCCCTGTATTCACTGGGTGTACTTTTCGGCGGAGGCGCAGCAGCAGGTAACATATCGATCATAATAATAAAAATTGCTCTTGCCGTAATTCTGCCGATACTGCCGATATGGTATATACTCATAGTTGCAGGCGGCGAACAACAGTACAGCTACTACGCCGATGAACGTCTTATGCGTATTGCAAGCAAACGCCATACCTATATTTTCAGATACCCGGATATTGAAAGCGTAACGTACAAGCCTATGACCCTATTTACAAAGCAAAAAGGCTTTACCGTGACGGTTACTACCAAAACTACCACGCTGTTATTCCGATACATAATGCCGACAAACGCAGAATTTTTCACAATTCAGTCCACACCGTTCTATATTCTTCAACATCCGCCGATAAAAGCGGAAGAAAGGAAAGACCGATGAAAAAAGCACTGTTATTGATTTGTACCGCATCAATTCTCGCAGGAATGTGCGGTTGCTCCAAAACGATTGAAAACCCGCTTGGCATAAATCCGGATAGCCGGACCACATCATCAACAACCCCCGTTCCCCAGACAGTGACACCTCAGACTACCGTAGTAACTACTGCGGCAACATCAACGCAAACTACAAAAGCGGAAACAACGACCGCAAAGCCCGAAACCCCGAACACGTCAATTACCGACAAGTCCGAAACAATAAAACCGTCCTCTGCCCCTGCACAGTATACCCCCGTAGGAAGTCCGACCAAGTATAAAATAAACAAATTTTCTCTGATGTACGATGACGGAGTATACTTCAATACCGGCATCAGCGAATATGAAGAAGATAAAAACGAGCTTTATCTTGTACATTATTCCGATGACGGCGAGGTCACATCCAATATCGTTGCTATGTGCAGCGATGAGGACGAAGATACAAATGGCAGAACGGTAGCCGAGATCGGCGAGGAATTCATGAGTTATTATGTCGTCGGTGATAATGTCGATTCATCGACCAAGAGCATGGTTAAAATCGGCAACATCGACGTATTTTACGGAACTGTAAAATCTTCTGACGGAGATAATTCTGTTGCCGCAACACAGCACATATATTTTGCCCGTCACGGCAATAAAGTGTACACATTGATTGCTCTGCACCTTGACAATAACGAAGAAGCGGTCACAAAAGCACTTGAATACACGCTCGGGTCAATGTCGTTTGACAATTCGGTAAACACATGACAGCAGAATTAAAGTCATTATCTGCTTCATTGACCGCTCCGAAGCTGCCCGATAATCTTTTTACGGTAACAGATATTGATGCCGAGCTTTCAAAAGTGCGTGATGACGAATCGGATTTTATTGCGGCGGATTTTTCGAGGCTGATATGTGCCGAAACCGATTTCTCGGCTATCTGTTTCAGAAACTGCCTGTTCCACGGATGCCGCTTTACAGCCTGCGATTTTTCCGGATGCACTTTTATAGATTGCGTTTTCAAGGGCTGCGATATTTCAAACAGCGATTTTTCCGAAAGCTATTTCAAAGCCTGCTCGTTCATCTCCTGTAAGGCTGTCGGGACGGCTTTCAGATACTCGTTTTATAAAAATGTCAGCTTTGACGGCGGCAGCTTTGAGTTGTCGGATTTTCAGCGTTCAAAGCTGCAATCGGTAGCTGTGACAGATACCGACTTCTCCTCCGCTCTGTTTTCTTCGTGTGAGATAAAACAGACGGGGTTTAAAAACGTTACGCTGGCAAGGTCTGTGTTTTTCGGCACGAAGCTTGCAGGGCTTGACTTCACCTCCTGTAATATCGAAGGTCTTACCGTTTCCGATACGGGAGCGGAGCTAAAAGGCGCAAAGGTCGATGTGTGGCAGGCGGCAATGTTCGCAAAGCTGCTTGGCCTTATCATCGAATAATGAATAAATCAAAAGAAAGAAAGGTATTTTTAACATGAACGTACTTGTAATAGGCGGAGGCGGAAGAGAACACGCCATAATAACAGCCCTTGCAAAATCTAAGAAGGTAGACAAGCTGTATGCCGCACCCGGCAACGGCGGTATCTTGAAATATGCCGAGTGCTTTAATGTAAAGGCAACCGATATTGACGGCTGTGTTGAGCTTGCAAAGAAGCTCAGACCCGACTATGTATTCGTAGCCCCCGACGATCCGCTGGTTATGGGTATGGTGGACAAGCTAAACGCAGAGGGCTTCAAGACCTTCGGACCGAGAGCAAATGCCGCTATTCTTGAGGGCAGTAAGGTTTTCTCGAAGGCTCTGATGAAGAAGTACAACATTCCCACTGCGGCTTACGAAACCTTCACGGACGCAGACGAGGCTATAGCATATATCAAAAAGCAGAACAGCTTCCCTGCCGTTATCAAGTGTGACGGTCTTGCACTCGGCAAGGGCGTTATAATCGCAAAGGACGAGCAGGAGGCAGAAAACGCAGTACGTTCAATGCTCCTTGACGGAAAATTCGGCAAATCCGGCAGTGAAATAGTTGTCGAAGAATTTATGACAGGTCCCGAAGTAACCGTTCTTGCGTTCACAGACGGAAAGACAGTAAAGCCTATGATAAGTTCTATGGATCACAAGCGTGCTTATGACAACGATGAGGGTCTTAACACGGGCGGAATGGGTACGATAGCGCCCAACCCCCTCTACACCCCCGATAAACAGCAGGAATGTATGGAAAAGATATTCCTGCCTACTATAAAGGCTATGGCGGCTGAGGGCAGACCGTTCAAGGGTTGCCTTTACTTCGGTCTTATGCTGACCCCGAACGGCGCAAAGGTAATTGAATACAACTGCCGCTTCGGTGATCCCGAAACGCAGGTGGTTCTCCCCTTGCTTGAAACGGATATTATGGATATAATCGAAGCTGTCTGGGAAGAAAAACTCGATACGCTTGACATCAAGTGGAGCGATAAATCGTGCGCCTGCGTTGTAATGGCAAGCGGCGGCTACCCCGAAAAGTACGAAACAGGCAAGGTGATAAGCGGACTTGACGAAAACGGTCAGTGCGAGGGCGCATTCGTTTACCACGCAGGCACAAAGCTGGAGGACGGAAAGTTCCTTACGGCAGGAGGACGTGTTCTCGGTATTACCGCTTACGGCGATACATTAAAGGAAGCACTCGACACAGCTTATAAGGCGGTGGATACGATCAGCTTTGAAAAGGCGCATTACCGCCACGATATAGGAAAAAAAGCTCTTTCCGCTTTAAAATAATTCCCGAAAACACTTGCATTTCATTTCCTTTTATGTTATAATAGCATTTGCGTGTTAGAATAATTTTGGGTTTGTACGATAAACAGATCTCGGACTTACCCGTATTCCTATAAGGAGGACATATAAATGGGAATATTAGAAATAATCAGTGCTATTGTTCTGATTGTTGCCTGTGTTTTCATCGTACTCGTGGTACTTATGCAGGATACAAAGCAGGGTATGTCGCAGACGATCACAGGCGGTAGTGCAGACAACTATTATCAGAGAAATTCAGGCCGTTCAAACGAGGCTAAGCTGAACAGACTTACAAAGATTGCCGCAGTGATTTTCTTTGTTGTGGCTCTCGTTGTTAACTTCGTCGTTATGTACAGCGGTAACTTCAGCAAGTCGGATAATTCTTCGACAACAAGCTCCGCAACATCATCTGTAACATCTTCCGTTACAAGTGACGATTCATCAACTTCATCAGCATCTTCCGTTGCTTCATCGACAGATTCTTCCGCTTCTTCATCTGACGCTTCTTCTGCTGATTCCTCAGTAGCCGAATCCTCATCTGAAACAAGCACAGAAACATCTGCAGAATAATTAATGCTTTTAAAAGCTGTCGCACTGCGGCAGCTTTTTTTTGTATATGCCTGATTGTTCCGGCAACGTTCGCCGGATATAAGTAAATGCTGAGTTGTTGAAAAAAATGCCCTGTTATGGTACAATATGATCAATGATTATTAAAAGCAACTTACAGACAAATCGGAATTCGGAGTGATAATATGAGTCTTTTCAATGATAAATACAATGCTTTTCTTGCAGAATTCGGACAAGGGAGAAAAATGGTTCTTTCGACCTCTGAAAATAATAAAGTATCATCAAGGATGATGAGCGTTATTCAGGTTAATGGTAAATTCTATTTTCAGACAGATGTTACTATGAAAAAATATCATCAACTTAAATTTAATAAAAATGTCGCTTTATGTATTGATAATATTCAAATTGAAGGGATATGTGAAGAAATAGGTCGCCCGTTGGACAACGATTTTTTCTCCGACATATTTCAAAAATGCTTCAAGGGTTCATTTGACGCTTATTCTTCATTGGAAAATGAACGACTGTTTGCTGTAAAGCCGTTATTTATTGAACGATGGATATACGATGGCAGTATCCCATACATCGAATCATTCAATATTACAAACGAACAATACAGTTGTAAAAAATATGTCAGCTTATAAAGAACGGAACAACCTTTTGCAAATCATCCGACATCAGATTTCACACAAAATCTTATATGCTCTAAGGCTGTTTTAAGCTAACCGCACTATAATATCAATATCATAAAGGACGGTGATATTATGAAGCTCCTGTTTGCAGAAGATGAGGTCAGTATGGCTGAGGCTGTGACCGACATTCTGACCTATCATAATTATACGGTAGACACGGTTTATGACGGTGCCGACGCTCTTGATTACGCAAGAGCCGAGCAGTATGACGGGATAATTCTTGATATAATGATGCCGAAAAAGAGCGGCTTGGAGGTGCTTAAAACACTAAGGAGCGAGGGAAACACCACGCCCATTCTCCTGCTTACCGCAAAGGCTGAGGTCGAGGACAGGATAGCAGGGCTTGATATGGGTGCGGACGATTACCTTCCGAAGCCGTTTGTAATGGGCGAGCTTCTTTCCCGTGTCAGAGCAATGCTCCGCAGAAAAGACCGGTTTACGCCCGATATAATGACATTCGGAAACGTGTCGCTCAATCTCAGCAGCTGCGAGCTTAAAGGACCGTTGCAATCTATCGTCCTGCCCAAAATAGAATACAAGCTGATGGAGCTTCTTATGCTCAACAAGGGCATCTATCTTTCCACTGAGGATATTCTCGTAAAGGTCTGGGGTTATGAGAGCGATGCAGAGAGCGGCGCAGTATGGGTATATATATCATATGTAAGAAAACGTCTTGCCGCTATCGGTGCGGATATTGAAATCCGAGCCAAGCGCAGTGTTGGCTATACTCTTGCAAAGATCGGGGATGCTGACTGATGGTAAAACAGCTGCAGAAAAAGTTTATCATATCCGCTATGCTGGCGGTAACAATTCTGCTTGTCGTGGTTATCGGCGGAATAAACGTTTTCAATTATCTCACCACCAGTGGCGATAACGACAGACTTATGGAAATGCTCTGCTACAGCTTTGAAACCTCAACAAAGTGGAACGCAGATACAACCGACAATACTCAGCCCCCGCAGAGCATAAACGGCACTAAGCAAAATACATCCGATGCATCCGGCAATCAGAATGATAACGGGTTTGTGCCGCAGAACAACGGCACTAAACCGCCCGACGATAAAAAGAACAACGGCTTTGGCAGACACGATAAAAACGCAGTGGATTCTGCACGCTATGCCGCCGTTGCGATTGATAAAAACGGCAATATCATAAGGACGGATGTAACTCATATATCCTCGCTTACCGAGGAAGAAGCGAACGCTATTGCCGAAGTACAGGAGGAACTG
>ENA-UEPJ01003423-UEPJ01003423.1-human-gut-metagenome-genome-assembly--contig:-NODE-3423-length-14120-cov-19.958556_pt1 | contig 14120 bp, 7 predicted proteins | sample MGYA00242890_ERZ507896 | MGnify/ENA primary metagenome ERZ507896 (study PRJEB26167, sample SAMN06115508) | human gut metagenome | host: Homo sapiens | place: China:Qinghai | collected 2015-08-20... | reverse complement strand
GAAAACCTGAAGCGGTGAAATCCGCTTAATCACAGGATAAAGTGGCATTTCCTACCCACAGAGGTGCCTGAAGATCCAGAAAAAACGGCTTTTCGCCGGGTTTCGTAAAATTTCTTCCGAAGTTCAAAAAAGTTCTTGCATCGTACACCGGTGTACGGTGTACAATCTTATCGCGAAAAAAGAGAGGCGAAATGGCATGTTGGCCGGAGCCGCTCCGGTGACATTTCGTGTCGAAAAAAGGACGTTTCATGCAGACGGCCCCGCAAGGCGCGGAAAATATGCTACACTGAACGTCTAAAGCTGAAAAACTGTCCGGGGGCGCCCCCGGACCCGTAGGGAGGACTCCCTACGGGAAGATCTCTGTCCGCGGGAGACTGATTCGGACGGAGACGGAAACGAACAGGAGGAGATCTATGAAGAAGCGTATCTTGAGCTGTCTCATGGCGCTGGCCCTGTGCCTGACGCTGCTGCCCACGGCGGCGCTGGCAGAGGAGACGGAGGGGACGGCGCAGACGCCCCCGGCCGTGGAGGAACCGGCAGACCCGGCAAACAGGGAAGCGAAGCAGGAGAACCAGCCTGCGGAACAGGAAGAACAGCAGGAGAACTCGACTGTAAAGCAGGACGAGGCCGTGGCCACCGTGCAGGCGATGATCGACGCTCTGCCTGACGCGGCGGTACTGGACGGCATGGACGATGAGGCGCAGGAGAGCGCCTGCCTTGCTGCGTCCGAAGCCTATGAGGCCTACGACGCCCTGACGGAGGACCAGCAGTCCGCCCTCACCGGTGCGGAGAAGATGATCGCCATTCTGGAGTGGACGACCGAACAAGTCGCGCTGGCGGCGAATGAGGACTTGTCCAGTCATACGAACCATGACGACTGGACGGCAATCAGCACGGCGACGGAACTGACTGGCATCGACAAGGCCGGTAACTACTACCTGACCGACAATGTGACGCTTACCGAAAACGAAGCATGGAAGCCCGCGGACGGCGTGGTGCTGTGCCTCAACGGCAAGAGCATCCAGGCGAGTGGCAACTTTGACGTCATCACCGTGAACAACGGCGTCACCTTCACCCTCTGCGACTGCAAGAGCAGCGGCAGTACGGGCAAGGTCACGCACAGCAACGGCACCGGCAGCGGCGTGTATGTGAACGGCACATTTAATATGTACGGCGGCAGCATCTCCGGGAACAGCGCCATATATGGCGGCGGCGTACGTATTGAAAGGACGATTAAAAACCCCGTATTTAATATGTATGGCGGTGAGATCACCAACAACAAGGCCGCCAGCAGCGGCGGCTTTGGCGGCGGCGTGTATGTGTGCGACGGCACCTTCAAAATGTCCGGCGGCGAGATCACCGGCAACACGGCGACCAACACCGGCGGCGGCGTGTATGCGGCCCGCAAAGGCAGTAAAATTACCATGTCCGGCAATGCCCGCATTGCGGACAACGAGGTCACCGACAGCGACGGCAAGGGCGGCGGCGTGTATGTGGGCACTGCCGTTACGTTCACCATGTCCGGCGGCAGCATCACCGAAAACACGACGAGCAGCGGCAACGGCGGCGGCGTGTATGTGAACGGCACCTTTAATATGTCCGGCGGCACGATCGAGAACAACACCGCTACCATTTACAGCGGCGAGGCCTACGGCGATGGCGGCGGTGTGTATGTGAACGGCGGCACCTTCACCATGGCCGGCGGTGGAATCACCAACAACACGGCCACCAGCCGCTTTGGCGGCGGCGTGTGTGTGGGGGAGAATGCCGCCTTTACCGTAAGCGGAAATGTGGCGGTCACAGAGAACCTATCGAGCGGCGCCGCCAACGATGTGTATCTGTTCAGCGGCAAGTACATCACGGTCGATGAGAAGCTGGACAGCACGGCCAGAATCGGCGTGACCTGCGCGGTGATCGACTCCGGCAAGTCTGTCACCGTCGCAACCGGCGCGAAGGGCAGCTGCACGGAGGACAATTTCTTCGCCGATAAGGGCGAGCCTTACGACATCAAGGTGGAGCCGGGCACTGGCACCAACAACGTCAATGTCAAGCTTTACAACGGCCTGCCCCATGAGCACTACCGCTGCAACGGCAAGGACGCTGAAACCGGCGGGGACAAGTGCACCGGAATCGGCGGCCACACAGAGGAGAAGGGCGTGCTCAGCTTTAAGCCGTGGAGGAGCACGACCCAACTGCCCACAATGTCCGGCGAGTACTACCTGACGGAGGACGTAACGCTTGACAGCGCTTGGAGCATCAAAGGCACTGGCGGAAAGCAGGTACGGTTCGTGCTCTGCCTGAACGGGTACAGCATTCGATTGAAAGACGGTGTAAACAATCATGTAATCAATGTCGGGAAAGGCGGGACGTTGGCACTGTGCGACTGCGATGGCAGCGGCAAGAATAACGGAATAATCACCGGCTCGACGAACGCTTCCGGCGTGTACATAAACAAAGCTGGCGCTTTCGTTATGTATGGCGGCAGCATCAGCGGAAACGATACCGGCGTGAAGAATAACGATCTGTTTCAAATGTACGGCGGTTCCATCACGGGAAATGACTGCGGCGTGGAGAATCTCTCCGGCACCTTTACCATGTACGACGGCAGCATCACCGGCAACCGGAATACCAAATACCCTTACGGCAAAGGCGGCGGCGTGTGTGTGGAGGGCGGCGCGTTTGATATGCACGGCGGCAGCATCACCGGCAACGCAGTCAGCGGCAGCACTCAAAGCTGTGGCGGCGGCGTGTACGTTGATTCTAACTGCCGGTTCACCATGGACGGCGGCAGCATCACCGGCAACACGGCGGGTGACTATGGCGGCGGCGTGTATGTGAACAGCAACGACTTCACCGTCTCCGGCGATGTGACCATCAGCGGCAACACGGCGGGCAGCAAGACGAGTAACGTTTACCTGCCCAGTGATAAGACCATCACGGTCGGCGGCAAACTTGGTGAGAATGCCAAGATCGGCGTGACCACGGCGAACGCGCCTGCCGAGAACAGCTATCTCACCATTGCCAATGGCGTAAATTATACGCTGACGGAGGCCGACCTGAACGCCTTCGCCAGCGACAGCACCTACGGCAAGCAGCTCAACGGCAACAGCGTCATCTTCACCAACGGCGACCTGCATATCCACGCCGTTTGCGGCGAGAGCTGCACGCACAACGGCGCGCACAGCAACGCGGTATGGAAGCCGCTGACCTATAACGCGGAGACGAAGACGCTGTATTACGGCGGGACGGCAGCTTCCAAAGAGAGTAAGGGCTTTTACAAGCTCCCCGCAGGCAACTACTACCTGACCGGCAACATCACGGTCGATAACTACATTGATATTACCGGTGATGTGAACCTCTGTCTGAACGGCAAAACGCTTTCGACGTCTTTGGTTAATACGACGGGCCAAAGCATTGCTTTCATTCTCGTGGATCAGAACCGCACGCTGACTCTGTGCGACTGTGATCCCAAGGGCGCGGGTACGATCCGGACTAAAAACACGCTCACCTACGGCGTACGGACCGGCGCGAGCGGTAAACTCGCCATGTACGGCGGAAAAATCACGGGCGTGGAGTGCGGCGTGTACGCCGCAGATCAGTTTGCCATGTACGGCGGCACCATCACGGGAACGAAAAGGGGCGTGTACGCCCCAAAGCAGTTTGCCATGTACGGCGGCACGATCACCGGCAACACCGAATATGGCGTGCGCCCTGGCGACACTGCTACGATGATCGTCGGCGGCGACGCGAAGATCGAAAGCAATGCAACGAATGTCGATTTGTGTGCGGCTACCATCACCATCGATGAGAGCCTGACGCAGGATGCCCGCATCGGCGTGCGCCTGCTCCCGGATGACGTGCCTGCTGGGACTGCCAAGAAGCAGTTCGCCACCGGCGCGAACAGCTCTGCCCTGAACTATGGCGCCATCTTCTCCTGCGACAACGGCAGCAAATACGTAGTCAGCAGGGACGTGGACGGCAAGCTGCACTTCGCCCTGCACCAGCATAGCTGGAGCTACAAGGCGGACGGCGCGACCATCACCGCCTATTGCGTTGCAACCGGCTGTTCCCTGGAAGGCGGCCTCGGCGGCACGCTGACTCTGGTTCCCCCGACAAACCCGACTTATGACGGTCAGGTGAAACGGCCAGAAATCAAGTCTGACCAGGCTTGGAATGATAATATCGGAGCGTGGAAAGGAGCCTCCACATACGATCGAAACGGTATAAATGTAAACAGCCCCATTGATGCCGGCGAATATAAGGCTCGATACTATGTCACGGGCGGTGAAAATGCCGTTGCGGAAGTGACGTATACCATTGCGAAAGCTACGCCGACGATCAATTGGCAGGGCTATCCCTACAACAAGACCTTCACCGGCAGCGAGATTGCCAACCCCCAAAAAACCGACATCATAATTCATGACGGTAAGAACAACAATTTGGATTTGTTCACCGAGATTGCCTTCAAGTGGTATGAGGCAACCAAGAACGGCAGTAACTACACTAAAGCAAATGAAACACCACTGACCGCTAACCCCATCGACGCGGGCGATTACATCATTGAAGCCACCATCGCAGCGACCAACAACACCGAAAGCGCCACTATCACAAAGGGCTTGACCGTCAATAAAGCAACCGACCTTGGCGGTTATGATAAAACCGTCCCCGTTGCAGTGGATATGTATCCCTCTTCCGCTGAAAAGGTCTACACGGCGGATTTGGACAAGATTCTGGCAGAGAAAGAGATTCGTTCCGGCGGCTCTCTGGCGCTTAACGCAACGTTGGGTATTCAAACCCAATCGGATTGGGTAAACAGCGCTGTTTTGGAAGGCACTACTGTAAAAATCACCATGAAGGCACTGCCCAGCACGAATACGGGTTTAACAGCCACCGTAAATGTCAATTTGACCAGTCGAAACTACAAGATTATTCCGGTAGTGATCACGCTGACTCTGCAAAAAAAGCCCACGGCCAACGATATCACCGTTTCTATGGGCGACTGGACCTACGGCGGGACTGCAAATGCGCCGGTGTATACTGTGCCCGCTGGCGTGACGGCAGAGGTCACCTATGCCAAAGCGGATGGAACGGTTCTGGGTGAGCGGCCCACTAACGCAGGCGACTACACCGTGACCGTGTCTTATGAGACCGCCACCGAGATCCACACCGGCAAGGCGAATTTCACCATCGCACCCAAGACGCTGACGGCGGATGATCTGACCCATTCCGGCCCAATTACCAAGGTCTACGATACCAATACCGATGCGCCCAGCGGCCTTAGCGTTTCTGTAAAGCACGGTTCTCTGGTGGGCAGCGATACCCTCGCCGTCAGCGGCACGCTGAAATACAACAGCGCCAATGTCAACGAGGCAAATCAAATTATCTTTACCCCGACTGCCATCACTACCGGCAACTATGCGTTGGCAGACACCGAGGTGCTGACGATCACCGGGGCCACCATCACCAAGGCCAAGCAGGCTCCGCTGACCGTGACCTCTACCACTGCAACCTACGGTGAAGACCTGGCGCTGACCACTGATGGCGGCAGCAGCACTGGTGCGGTGACCTACACCGTGACGAACGGCACTGGCGAAGCGACAATCGTTGACGGCAGCAAGCTGCATCCCACGAAGGCGGGTACGGTGTCCGTCACCGCGACCAAGTCCGGCGGCGATAACTATGAGGACGTTACCAGCCCCACAGCGGCAATCACCATCGGTCAGGCGGACTATAACGGAACGGCGTCCAAGACCGTAAACATTGTCAAGGGCCGCAGCACTGCGCAGACCGGAACCCTGACAGCAGCAGACTTTTTCCGGGAAGGGCAGATGCCTGCCGATGCTGCGATCGACAGCGTAACACCCGGCTTCGGCACGATGATGGTGGGCGTGACGGTGAATGCTGAAGCTGGTCGTGCTTTGGAATACCACAGCAACACGAACATCACGGCCACGGAGGACGAAACCTACACCGTCACCATTGCCACCACGAACTACAAGGACATCGAGGCAACGCTGACCTTCCATCCCACGGATAAGCTGGTTCAAGACGGCTTCAAGTTTGAGAACGGCAGCGTGACCAAGACCTACGGTGACGAGGACTTTACCCTCGCTGCCGCCGGAGCGGCTGCGGGCAGCATCGTCACCTACGAGAGCAGTGAGCCTGCGGTTGCCACCGTGGACGGCACCGGCAAGGTCACCATCAAGGGTGCGGGCACGGCGGTCATCACCGCCAAGGCGTCCGCCACGGAGGATTATGACGAGGCGGCGGTGACTTGCACCCTGACGGTGGAGAAGAAGCCGATCACCATTCCCACGGCGGATGCCACGGTCTTCACCTATAACGGCACGGAGCAGACCTACGCTCTGGCGGAGGATGGCGCTTACACCATCACCGGCAACAAGCAGACCAACGCCAACGAAACTGGCTACGACGTCACTGTGGCATTGAAGGACACCGCCAATACCCAGTGGGCGGACGGAACGACCGCAAATAAGACCTATACGTTTGTCATCGGCAAGGCGGTCATCACCGTCAAGGCCAAGGATCAGACCGCCTATGTGGGCGACAAGGTCCCTGCGCTGGGGGCGGACAGCTACACCGTTTCCGGCCTGGTGGGCGAGGAGAAGCTGACGACCCAGCCGACGGTGAAGTACGTCGGCGCGGACGGCAGCGAAATTGCCCCCGACATGAACAAGACCGGCGAGGTCAAGATCCTTGCCGGCGGCGCGGCGGCCTCCGACAACTACACCATCCGCTATGAGGACGGCAAGCTGACGATCACCACGCGCCCCTCCAGCGGTGGCGGCGGCAGCTCCAGACCCTCCACCTACCCCGTCAAGGCGGAGGTGAGCAAGGATCCTGACGGGACGGTTTCCCTCTCCAAGACCAACGCGGCCAAGGGCGACAAGGTGACCATCACCGTGAAGCCGGAGCGCCATTACGAGGTGGACGAGGTGATCATCCGGGATTCCAAGGGCAAGCAGCTGGCCGTCAAGGACAACGGCGACGGCACGTTTACCTTTGAGATGCCCGCCGATAAGGTGACGGTGGAGCCTACCTTCTCCTGGGTGAATCCCTTTGCGGACGTGGCGGACAGCGCCTATTATGTTCGCGCTGTGGAGTGGATGCTCAAGCGTGAGGTCACCCAGGGCACTGCGGAGACTACATTCAGTCCCAACCTGAACTGCACCCGGGCCCAGATCGTCACCTTCCTGTGGCGGGCGGCCGGTTCTCCCGCGCCGAAGGGCACGGTCAGCTTTGCGGATGTTTCCGCAGGCAGCTACTACGCCAAGGCGGTGGCGTGGGCCATTGAAAACGGCATCACCGGCGGTACGGGCGATGGTCTGTTCAGCCCCGATGCCACCTGCACCCGCGCTCAGTCCGCGGCGTTCCTGTACCGCGCGGCGGGCAGCCCCGCTGTGAGCGGCAATGCCGGGTTCAGCGACGTAGCGGCGGACGCTTACTATGCGCAGGCTGTGGCGTGGGCCAAGGAGCACGGCATCACCGACGGCATCGGCGGTGGGCTGTTCGGCTCCGCCAACGACTGCACGAGAGCGCAGATCGCCGCGTTCCTGTGGCGGCTGTACGCGGAAAAGTGAGATCAAAACCTCTTATAAGAAACCTCCCTGGCCTTTCGGCCGGGGAGGAATTTTTTATGGGCGATAAGCCGGGCCGCGTATGAAACAGGGGGCTGGCGGGTCATGTGAGCCGCCAGCCCCGGTGTTTTACTTGCCCTGATAGGCGCGATAGAGGAAGGTGACGATCTGCGCACGGGTGCAGGGATCGCCGGAGCCGAACAGACCGTTGGCCTTGCCGTTGGTGATGCCCTTCTTCACAGCCCATTCCACTGCCTTGGCATAGTATGCGTCGGCGAGAACGTCCGCGAAGGTGGAGGCAGCCTTGATTTCCGCAAACTCAGCGGTGACGGTGACCTTGCTGTCGGGCATGGTGAAGGTGTACTTGCCGTTCTTTTCGGTGAGCTTCACCTTGCCGCCCTTCTGATCCAGAACCTTGATGGTATCCAGCTCATAGCCCTTGTCGGGCTTCACGGTGACGGTCACGGTGTCGCCGCTGCGGGCGTTCTTGGGAGAAACGGTGATGGAGCCGTTTTCGGTCTTATCCGTGGTGACGGAGTACGGTGGCTGACGGGGACGAGACGCCCCATGCCCTGACGGTGCTGATCCCGAAAAGCACCTATGACCGCATCGTGCTGAAAAGCGTGGCGGAGATCGCCGCCGTGCTGATGCTGCTGGTATTTTTTGCCGTGGGCTGCTGCCTGCTCTATACCCGCCGCTATTTCAGACCCATTCTGGAGGATCTTGTCCATGTCACCGCTGCGGGCGGCGAACGGAGAAAGCCCGTCTTTGAAGAACTGCTGCCCATCTCCGAGAAGTTCCGATCCCACGAGGAGGCTGTGACCGTCCTGAAGGTAGAACGGCAGGATGCACAGGACCGTGCCGAGCAACTTTTGGGCGAAAAGCTGGGCCTTCAGGAGCAGGTGGAGGGCATGCAGGGGCAGCTGGACGATTCCCTTACGGAGATCCACCGTCTGGCCCACCTGGGAAAGAAGGAGCTTGACCCGGCTGACTATGAAAACTTCCTGAAGGGCTATGCCAAGCTGAGCGCCAAGGAGTTGGAGATCTGCGAGGCGCTTGTCAGCGGTCTGAGCACCCGCCAATGCGCGGAGCGGGCCGGCTGCGCCACCAGCACTGTCGATACATACCGCAAGAGGGTCTATGAAAAGACCGGCATCCACAAGGTACGCCAGCTGCAGCTCTGTGTGGCACTCATGCGGATAGAGTAGCAGGAGAAACTATAAAAAAGAGACAGGCTGCGCCGGAAGGCGCAGCCTGTGCTGTTTTCTGGAGGGGAGGAGGAAAGGGACAAGGAAAACCTTCTAAAAGTGAATCAATTTGTAGGAAATTTTGCACCTATTTCTGATGTGAGAGTTCCCTAAATCGTTCAGAACGCTTTCTTGCCGATTTTCCCACATGAAGGTCGGGAGTGGTGCCGCCTTGGTTCTCATAAGACGGCACGTAGCAGAAAGAAACCAAGTTTCCAAAATTTGCTCGGACAGTCCTGAAATCTCACAACAAGATATCATTGACATCTGGAAGAAAACAGTAGGGGATGGGGATTGAGTGTACTTACAAGAGCGGATCAATCCTGCGGGAACTGTAGAATGATACCATAACCTATTTGCTCAGATGAAAACCCACATGTGAAATCACATGTGATTTTTAAGTTAACAAGCCGGTTTTGGAGAAAGGTTACCAATTCATCCTCGGTAAAGTTTCCTTCCAAATTATTGGTAATGACATGAGAATATGTGCCATTTTCGTTTGGCTTTTTTTCTGCTAAAATATCTTCTCGAGTTGGTTTCAGCAGGTGAACTTTAAGTCAGAAAAACAGGCCTCAGTCGCAGTACATATTTAAGGACTGGAACGCCGTATAGGGTATCCTTGGACATACCTGTAATGAGTGCAATAATAGCCAAAGGTAAAACGGCTATTGTTACCTGTATCTGTAGGATCACAAATGAACTGTCGGTAAGTGGCAGATCTGTGAGCAGCCATGGTGGTAATGGCAGGTGAAATATTTGCCAGATAATTACCGTTATAAAAGCTAAACCTACAAAAACGCAATAAGCAAGATCACATTTCTTTCTTACACTTACAGACTTCATTCTATTGCCTCCTTGAGGCCGCTGCGGGTTTAATCGGCGGCCTGATTCTATACGTACAATCCATTCCTCACAGAGCTTTGTTTAATTATACCATTTGTCACCTAACGGCTCAAGACATCAACCTGCCCGATAAAGGGAATCGAAAATGGCTGACTCTGTTGGAACGGAGGCTCTTTTCAGCTACGTATCAAATTTCGTCATGCCACGCCTGCTAAAGGACGTCAGACGCGATTGCGCTCATAAAAAAACCGGCATCATGTCATCTGACATGATGCCAGGGGAGAGAGAACCGTTGGCCAGAATACCTGTTTTTGCTTTCCGGGCGAAAAATGCGTAAAGCGACAAGCTGCTGTTCAACCTGACGGCAGGGAGGGAGCCCTTTGATGAATATGCCGGCCGAAAACTATACCTTGACCGTTAACCGTCCGACACCCTGACCGCTGAAAACGGACACCCTTTCCGCTGGTCCTACACCAAGGCCGTGGTGCATGCACCACCACGTCGGTCCACGGACACCGCCCAAATGGTGCACCCGGCCGCCGGGGAAATTACTCTGTCATACCCATGCGCTTGCGCATTGACTCGCCCTCGATCTGAACCGTGTACGCGTTGTAGATGATCCGGTCGCAGATCGCGTCCGCCAGAGTTGGATCATACAGATTTTCATGCCACTCACTGGTGTCATACTGGGAGCAGAAGATGGTGGACGCCACCTTGTTCCGAGCTTCCACCAGCTCCAGTACATCCCGGGCTTCTGCCTCCTTCAGCGGGTACAGCAGCCACTCGTCCAGAATGAGCAGCTTCACCTTTTTCAGCTGCTTCATATATTCCCGATAGGTCCCATCCCTCCGGACTACAGCGATCTCTACCAGAAGATCCGGCAGCCGGAGATACCGAGCGGCGCAGAAGTTCCGGTTGGCCGCCACACCCAGGGAACAGGCCAGGAATGTCTTTCCAGCACCGGTAGCGCCCAGGATGATCACATTTCGTGCCTCCTGAATGTACGAACAGGATGCCAAGCGGAGGATCTGCTCCCGGTCCAGATGCCGTTCGGCAATATACTCGATATTCTCCACGCTGGCCTGTGTATCTGCATAGCCGGCCTTCTTGATCAGGCCAGTGAGCCGGTTGCTTTTCCGCGCACTCCATTCGGCATCCACCAGCATGGCGAGCCGATCCTCGAAGGGCACATTCCGGAACTGCGGGTCTTCCAGCTGGGCAGAAAGCTGCTCTGCCATGACGCCCATGTGGATCTCTCTGAGCTTACGAATCGTTTCGTTACTGAACATTATTTCTTCCCCCTTCTGTAGTACTCAGCACCACGGGTAAACCTGTGGGCCTTCTGAGGCACAGGTTCTGGATCCACATCTTCCGTCTGAAGCAGGTCCTGCTCAGACTTCAGAATAGCCTGTACACTTTTCAAGCTAGGAGAAGGGGTGAAGGTCAGAGCTTTTCGACAGGCGTCCTCCAAGCGGACCACAGAATAGTGGTCAGACAGCTTTAGGAGGGCCATGCAGGATTTGTAACCCTGCTGCTCTACCTTGTGAGCAGTAAGGAATACTCGCACAACAGCGGCAGTATTTTCGCCAATAGAGGACACCCAGCGAAGGAACCGTTCACTGTTCCATTGGAGGTAAGCGGTGTGCTCCGGAGACATATGCTCCTCAAGCGTACTGTACTGATTGGGGCGGCCATACAGCCGAAGGTGGGAGGCCACTCTGGTACCGCAGAAATAGATTTCTACAGCGGAGCCGGTGAGTCGTACATCCACTTTCTGTTTGATGTATTCGTATGGGACCGAATAGTTCATGCGATCCACTGAAATGTGGTAGTTATATTGCACCGTGGCCGTTTTCCTTTCTGCCAGCTCAAACGGATTTGGCGGTAGCGGCAGAAGGAACAGCTTTTCTTCCTCAAAGTCAGAGGCTCTGCTGCCATCTTTCTTCTGAAACGGCTTGTGATTGAAGTCAGCCAGCTTTTCCCAGATTGCACGATTCAGTTCATCCAAGGAGAGAAACTGACGGTTCCGCAACGCAGCAAGGATCCAGGTGGAGACAACGCCAACGGAGCCCTCCACGAACGCTTTGTCCTTCGGTGTCCGTGGACGGGTGGGGATAATTGCGGTGCCGTAATGTTCCGCCATTTCCTGGTAGGGCTCTTTGCTAAAGCACGCAAAATGACATAGAAAAAGCGCAAAGCAACGAGCTGGTTGCTTTGCGCTTATCAAAGTATATTTTGATTTTTCTATCTTACAGATTGGAATGACTTTTGATAAATGAAAACATGCTTACATCGCATTTAATTGAGTTGAAAGACTATCCGGGCTTTGAGAGTTAGCCTAGCGGATGAGGAGAGCCGCCATTCCGGCTGGTTAGCACCGGAAATCCGGTTCTGAGAGTCTCGCAAAGGTTTACTTCGCCAAGCTTTCCTTCACGAATAATGACTCCCTATGCCGGATGCTGTACTTGGCCTTCCAACGCATTGTGAATTGCTGGAACACCAGATGCCAGAACTGAGATCTGGTGCTCAGCCAACTGGAGAGCATGTTCACCAATCAGGCCATAGTCTGACTCCCTTGCCATCGTATGTCACAGTGGTCAGACTGACATTCACACCGACGCGGAGCACATACTGTTCTAACCGCCCATGGTTTTCAGCAAAAGGGATTCAGCCCAGAACCCGCCCTGCTTTCTAGCATCATTATGGGCTTTAGTTGAAATCACTTACACAAAATTTTTGTCAGGCCGTTTTAGTTGTTTTTCAGCCAAGATTTGTACTTAATTTCCTTTCCAGATAGACTGTAATGATACCAAAATGCAGCAAATGGACACAGTCGCTCTTTTTCAACTTGTTTCCAAGGAGATCTAAAGCAGTTCTTGTCCAGGCAAGGATGTTGATGCACTTGGCAACTCTCATACATAAAGCATTTCCCTTTTCCGCCAAATGCATCGTATACCGCAATAGGAACCAGAAGGTAAGACAAATCCGTTTCTCCTAAAGAAAAGCACTCTTGGTTTCGATTCCGAATTAAAGGCATACCAATGTCGTATAGAAGCCGTCGCAAATATTTATCACGTTGATTATTGTCAAATCCCATAAATTGGGATATAGGTACAGCGTATGTATCTCTATAGTTCTGTGCCTCTTTGATTGCTCGTTTGAGCCATTTATTCACTTCTGAGAATAGAGTGTTTGCCGGATATAAGAAGTCAATCGAGTCTCTAGTTTCCCGAAGCCTTTCTTCATAATTTTTATCAAGAAATGCAACTTTTTGTAGATAGATATCCCGTATTTTGCTGATGTCAAGATCTGCGCGCTGGTTCTTCTTCATATCTAGGACGAATTTATAAAATTCCAAGCCACTATGATAATGCCGCAACGACAGCTCCGCCAGCAACACAATGACGTCCTTCCGTTTAGCCAGCTCCGGATACATATACTCACAGAACATTTCGCACGCATTGTATGGAATTTCATGCTTTCTTGGCTGTGCATGAAATTTTTCGCTTTCGATAAGATATGCAATGCTCTCCTTGATGCATTCGTTTCCAAACACATAGGGAGTCTCTTTGTCATCATAATAGATACTTATTTTTGTTATTTTGTCATGAACATATTCATCGAGGCAATCTTCCGGTTCCTCTATAATCTCAGATATGTGGTGAATTTTGCGATACTCGTTGTCACCGCGATAAAAAACCTGAAGTTGAGTCTCTGCATCAGCATTTTCCACGCCAGAGATACGCGGTACCTCTATCGATTCTTCGGAATGAAATGTTTCATAAATGTCAGCTTGGATACTCTTTGCAAGCCAATTAAACACACTCAATCCGGATGTCGTTGTGATGTCTTGCAAAAAATGAATATACTCATGAACAAACGTTGCAAGGTCCTCGCCCCTTAACTGCTCGAATAAGTCTCCTTCTGTCAAGCCAATGTCAAGACCGATTGTAAAAAAACCTGTCATATACGAACCAAAATCATCGTTGGAAACACGGACCAGGCTCTCGTTCATTTGCATTACCCCTTATTTCATTAGTCAATATATGATCTTCTGCACCCAGTACGAGCCGGGAGACTGGTACGAGCGGCTGCATCCTAATTCTGAGAAACGCAGCGCTATTGCAGAGGCCATTCTGGATCGGATTATCCATAACGCCTACGAAATCCTGATTGACGGAAAGATCTCCATGCGGGAGCGCCATGGTCTGAGAAACCGGGAGGAATGACATGACCCTGACCCGTGAATTGCTGGACACCAGATATGCCTGGTGGTTCCATAACAAGCGCAATGCCGAGCAAGCGGGAGATTTTGATAATTTTCTCTAAAGAGTTGGACGATTGCTTCGAATGGAGGTCCCGTCAAGATTTATGCGCAAAATTGTTTGCAGGCTCCGGCTGAATGAAGTCAGCCGGCAATAGAGGCATCGTC
>ENA-UEPJ01003418-UEPJ01003418.1-human-gut-metagenome-genome-assembly--contig:-NODE-3418-length-14155-cov-3.590922_pt1 | contig 14155 bp, 19 predicted proteins | sample MGYA00242890_ERZ507896 | MGnify/ENA primary metagenome ERZ507896 (study PRJEB26167, sample SAMN06115508) | human gut metagenome | host: Homo sapiens | place: China:Qinghai | collected 2015-08-20... | reverse complement strand
CCGCGTGTCGGCTTTTCTGCGTCCCGGTAGGGACGCTGCACCCCAAAGGCATAAAAACCGCGCGTTGGAGCGCGTGTGACGAGGTACGAATGCGATGCACCGGTATGCCCGTATGTCAAAACAGGATTGAATGCAAGCAATCAACGGAAGCGAGGTTGCGCTTACATTTTAGGACAAACCTCCGCTGCGGGGAAGCATGGCATTATTCGGATACACCCTCGGCGGTAGCTGCCTCAGGTGAAGTGTCAACATCAGAAAGCAAGCTGCACAGACCAGCGGTTCCCTGCATATGCAGCTTATTCATTGACAAGCGCTGCGAAATGTTCTTTTTCTTCCCATTGTACTCAAGCAGCATGGCCTCGGCATATCCCATAGAACCGGGGCAGCGCTCCTTCGACATTCGCACAAGCTGCTTGATTGAGAGTGCGCCGACCCTTTCTTTGAATACCTCATCGTTCAACTGGTCGCCAAACGTATAAACCAGACGTGTGATTCCGTTCAGAATATTTGCAGAGAATGAGTTTTCATCGCCTTCCCATGTTCCGGCACAGAGCCGAAGAACACGGCTGAGCATATGATAGCCGTGGGTTTGATAAATCTGTTCGAGCGTTGATACAGCGCAAATTACGCAGGGAGCCTTTCTGGTTCCGAGAGAAAGTCCGTATGACTCTAAAAGATCTCTGATAATAAGCTGATCGTCATTTCCAGCCTCAAGGTTTGCGGTGAACACCTCATAAGGACTCAGACGTTTTACAAATTTCTGCTGATTTGCGAAAATGTCGGCCTCATGCTCATAAACGAGTTCATCGTATATCATGCACCATACTGGCGTATCGCGGGAACCGGAAACCAGAGCAACGATTTCAATTGTGTGCTGCCCGTTAAAAACATAATTGACGCCGTCTCTGCGGCTGACCTTCACCGGATTGATCTGATATGGATCAAAGTTTGCGGCAGCATTTGCAATATGAGCCTTTGAGAGATTTCGTTGGTACTTCTGGTTGGAAACGAGATTCTTGATTGGGATCTTTTCAAAGTGGACGTTTGGTACGAAAACGCTATGGTCTTCCATGTCATTCTTCCTCTAGTATCTGCAGCATTTCACAAGCCTTATCGACCAGAACGTGCAGTTCTCGGACGAGCGCGGAACGTGCAGCAGACGAAATAATGGACAGGTCTGTTTTGGTCTGGATGCGGTGAATGGAACCCGTCCATGAAGGAATGGTCAAGGTAAGGCCAGTGATGTCTGCGTCCGGGTCAAACACCGGCATATCCTTGATCGATTGGCTTGCACCGCTTAGCGGCTGTTCTAATGTACGGTTGATTGCAGTCCTTGTTTTCTTGAATTGAACAAATGGCTGCTGCTGCATTCTTCGGATCTTCCGATCAACCTTTCGCATTTCAGCCGGTTCCAGTTTTGAAAGGGCAACAATGTTTTTGTGGGACACTTTATATTGGCCGGAGAGTATCTTCGAACCAAGCGCGGGTTCTGCATCTGCAATTTTATCAACGGCTCTCGAAAAAACTGCGTACTTTTCTACAGTCCCGGCCGAAATGCAGTTCTCATCTGCGATTCTATCTGCAGTTCGATGGCGCGAAGTGTCTGGACTGTCCTGCTTGTCGGGACGCGGGGACACAGGCAGAGAATACTGATTAAGCCCGCTTGGATTTTTGATCTTGGATACAAACTTTTCAGAGTCATATTGCTTGCCAATCAGATATTTTCTGGTTCCCTCCGAAAGGTTCCGACGGCCAAGCTGATTCGCACAGATCCATGCGATGGCTTCTTCGCGGCAATAAAAGTCTACCTCCGTCACAGAAAAGGGAATACGGTGCCGCATACAGATCTCATAGCGATTGTGGCCGTCGACCAGCGTCCCGCGCCAGACAACGAGCGGGTCGCGGCAGCCATCGGCCAGGAGATTTTCTTCAAGCTGCAGGTATTCTGTCCGCTGCAGCGGGGGAATCAGATTTTTGAACTGGGGATCAATGATGAGCGATTTCGGCATCTTCATAATGATACGAACTCCTGCTTATCTACCCGCTGTAATGTTTCAAGCGGAAACACCGCGACGCGCTTCGAGGAAATGACACTTCCATGCAGACGATAAGCACATCCGTCTTCAAGCTCTGGTGCAAGCACACGAAGACGCTGTACAAATAATCGGCTGTATAGCTCGTATGATCTTTCGGACTGCATCCGGGAAGCGACAATACGATGCCCCTGTTTGCCGGGTGTCCCTTTTTCAACAGGCTGTATGGCAACCAGCTTTGCTTCCGGGTTTACGAGCAGCTGGATCTGGCTAGGAGATCCAAGCTGACGGAAAAGCGCCTTATGAATCCGAATCCCATATTTCTTTGTGTCGACAGCCAATGTTACCTCACTGCAAGCATGCTGGGCCATTTTACATTTCCTCCATTGTTAACTGCTGAGGCAGTTCCTGCGATTTGTCCGGCAATGCGATCTGTACCTTTTGGGACGATTCTTTGATGGAGTAGACTGCATATCCATCAAAGATATTAACCTGCATGGATTGCTGATGCTCCTTATACGGAAGACCAAATTGATCTTGCCATCCGGAAGGAAAGACCGGCGTTCGTGCAGTCTGCGGCTTCGCTCCTTCGGGAAGGGCTCGCTGATAAACTTCCGTTGCGGTCAGATCGAACGCAATCATATATTCGCCATTTGCGTGAATCAACCGGCCAAGCAATTTGTATCGATAGTCCGGGTTCCAGTCCATCAGTGAAAACATTTTTGCAAAAAACAGCTTACAGGTTATTTGCCGCGGTGAACGCTTCTTCTTTGATATTCCGCACCACGCAAAGCTGTCTCTCGCGTTTTCAACGCAGGGACGCAATGCCATGATTTTAGTTTCCTGATTTACGAGAACCTGAACAAAGGAGGCCTCCGGGAACTTGTTCAGGCAAGCGCAATTTACATAGAACTTGTAATTGTTGAAGGTCACAGACGGCTCATGCAAGTGCGCAAAGAATTCTCTGCGGACGACTTGAAAACCCTCGAAATCAAAATCCGTACCCATGTCAACAACTTCGTCATTTGTGCTTAGAGACGGGACATCAGAGAAAGCGTTCATGGGTACAGATGCGCTGTCTTCGGTTGGAGCAAGAATATCTGCGTGCCGGATATCATTCCATGTTTCCATTGCGGTCCTCCTGCGGCATTGTACCACCCAGTTCTTTCATAATATATTGTCTCAATTCGTCAAAATCCGTGACGTGAAGTTTTTTGCCGGTTTCAAAGAGCTGCCCCTGAAGATTGAGTGACCAGTTTGATCTGGTCATATGTTCCAGAGCAGAAAGGGAACATTCGTGCAGATAGAATTCTTTTCCGAACGTGCCGACCCACTGTTCAGGGATTGCCCGGACGTGTTTTCCGAGCGTAGAAAGGGGATGGATCGTTTCTTCGTTTGCGCTTGCCGCTCTCACAGAAAGCTCCTGTGACCGGATAAAGGTTTCGGAATCAGCGACATCGAAAATATAGACAAGCTGCCCGGCATCTTCACAGAGAATTCCGTTTATACGATATTTGCACGCGGTATTCCAGCCAAACAGGTGAAAGATTGTGTCGCTGAATGCAGCGGCTGATATTTCGCGCGGCTGCGGTTTTCCGCTATAGTTTGATGAAATTATGACACCGCTTCGGTTGGACGAATCCGTGGGTCGAACGGCAAACTTCATTTCAAGCGGATTGATCAGCAATTCGACATATCGCTTTGCACCGAAATGCCGGACGCACGCAGCACTGAACTTTACCTTTTTATCCGCGAACGTCACAAACGGCTGACTATGTGTGCCTAAAAACTCTGTTCTGGTTATTTCAAAGCCGCGCAGATCAAAATCGCCCGCATTAACCGCAAAGGTTGCGTCTGCCGGGATCTGTGAAGGCGCACCGGCTGCGGGAATGTCTGTATACGCGCTTCTGGACGCACTCAGATAGTCGCCCTCTTTGAAGCCGGACCACCTTGGATTGATGGAAACAAAGCCTTTCAGCAAACCGTCATGAATGACCCGGAGCTCCGGCAGAATGGACTTGTTGCCGTATTTGGCATTGTCCAGCATTCGCTGAACTGCATTGAAATCATCACGGCGTATAATGGCGTCATGATGGTTATAGTAGCGGCTTTGTGGTTTCTCTCCGCGATTTTTCAGCGTCCGGTGCGTTCGATAGTTTTCTGTGACGGTTTTTCTTGTAAGAACGTCCCCGCAGTGCCGCTCGTTGCGAAGGATCGATACGATGCCGCTGGATGACCAGCATGATTTTCCGAAATATGTGCTGCGCGCCTGATTGGTAAGGGTATCGGCAATCTGCTGGGCAGAGTAACCGTAGAGGTACATATAGAAAATAAGTTTAACAGTAGGTGCTTCATCCGGATTGATTTGAAGATGGCCGTCTTCGTCGTGGGTATATCCAAACAGCTTCGGCGTAAGCGGGACTCCGTGGTCAAGCCGCATACGCAGGGATGTTTCCATACTTCTGCTGCGGGTGTGCGATTCTTCCTCAGCCATTGTTGCCTGAAAGGTAAGCGCCATCTGTGAATCATCGTTCAGGGAAAAAATCGCTTCCGATTCAAAGAAAACGCCAACGGGAGGCCGCCTCTCGGCCAGTGAACGAACGGTTCCGATGAAATCTTCTACGTTGCGTGCAAAGCGTGAAACACTCTTTGTGACGATCATGTCAATTTTACCGGCCTTGCAGTCTGCAATCATCCGATTGAATTCATCCCGATGCTTCAGAGAAGTGCCGCTGATCCCTTCGTCGGCGTAGATGTTCACAAGCGTCCAGTTGGGGTGGCGTGTAACAAACTCCTCGTAATACTTCTTTTGCAGCTCATAGGATGTCGTTTGCCGGACATCATCCGTTGAGACACGAACATAAATAGCAACCCGCTGGTTTACGTCATTGTCATAGTAATCAGCCTGCTTTTTTGCAGGGATATATTCATAGTTTTCGGGATCGATCACCACATTGTATCGCTGCTTGATCTGTTCCTTTTGCCGCTCCTTGCGTCGTCTGGCTTCCGAATTATGCATCTGAATGTTCTCCTGCTAAAAGAAGACTTTCCTCGGAAATATTGTCCGGGAGGACTGACCAATGATCGGGGAACATGCCCCAATCGTGCAGGGTATCCTGATAGCAGGAAGCCATCGTAAAAATATCTTCGGATACAAAATAGATGCCAACTGGTTTCGCCAACGCTGCGAGGATTCTTGCAAGAAATGTGATCTCGTAGTCCTTTTTGGAAACGTTGGATACCTTCTGTGTGATGATTAAATTGACTTTGCCGCGGAAGCAATCCTGTAAGAGTCTGCACCATTCCGGTGCGCTTTCCATGTTCGGTGCGGTGGCTCCTTCGTCTATGTAAAAATCAATAAGCTCCCAATTTGGGCAGAGAGCCATGGTGTCCTGATACTGTTTCACATGGTAGTCCAGATAGTCTACATGCTTCGTCTGGTTGAAGTAACGGATATAGATTCCGACCTTGTAATGCTGCTGGGGATTTGGACGTTCTCCCCGAAGATTGCTGAGCAATGTCCTGCACGGGGAGCGTAATAGGGGTTGCATAGATTGATCTGCTGAATTGTGAGACAGACTCTGTGCTGCTGAAGATGCTTGGCTGTCAGATTCAGATGCTGCTGTTTTCAGAAGCGAATCCTGCGCTGCTTGATCCTGCATATCGGACATTTCATATCCCTCGCAACAATAAAATTATTTGATTGTATTTTAGCCCGCGCGAATGCAAAAAGAAATAAACTGAGAGTGAAGATATCCACTCACAGTGAAGGTACAGAAAAATCGGGCTTTTACAACTGAAGTTTTTATGTGATACTGAAACGATAGAAAGGCAGAATCGGCTGATTTTCTCGATCATTATAATACTTCCGACTTTTTTAAGGAGGTATTATTTATGGCATTCAACACAGAGGCATTGGGAAGGCGTATCGGAGAGATCAGAAGGCGACGGGGCCTTTCCCAGATGGCGTTGGCAGAACAGATTGAAAAAGCGCCTACATTCATCAGCAGCATTGAAACCGGGCAGCGGGGCATGAGCATCGAAACGTTCGTATCCATTGCCAACGCGCTGAACGTATCAGCGGATGCGCTTTTGATAGACAGCATTGAGAATACGGAGCGAATCTCCGGTTCCTTCTTTGCCGCCGCTGCTTTTGACTGCAATGAATTTGAGCGGCGCGTTCTGCTGGAACTGCTGATTGCATCGAAAGAAGCGATACGGAAAAACAAGCGCTTCTTGCGATATGAGGACGTGAAATGAAAATAATTCCAGCAAACTATATTTTCCGCAAAAGTGATTACATTTTCATAAGAGGCGCGACTTTTGAACGCAAATCCTGTATAATACGAAACAGATTAACTTATGGGCAGGAGAGCTTATGATTTTTTACATCGCAGATATGCACTTCGGGCATGAGAATGTGCTGCGGTTTGACGACCGGCCGTTTTCGGAAATCGGGCAGATGGACGAAACGCTCATCCAGAACTGGAATGCTCGCGTCGCAGACGATGATACCGTCTATGTTCTAGGAGACGCTTTCTGGAAAAGCGAAGAAAGCAGCGTGAAGATCCTGCAGCAACTGAACGGACACAAGCATTTGATTCAAGGCAATCATGACCGGGTCAAGGGCAAGCTTCGTCTTTATTGGGAAAGCATTGCGCAGTACGCAGAAATCAATGACGAAAACCGCTTGGTCATTCTGAGCCATTACCCAATGCTGTTTTATAAAAGCCAGCACCACGGAGCGGCGATGTTGTACGGGCATGTGCATAATTCGAGAGAGTGGCAGCTCGTGGAGAAATGGAAACGTGAGCAGTGGGCGCTGGGAATCCCTTGTCGGCTTATAAATGTCGGCTGTATGCTGGACTATATGCACTACACGCCGCGTACACTGACAGAACTGCTGACAGCCGAAGCAATGCCGGATATGGATTTGCTTGCGCGAATTGAGGAAAGCGCTGCCCAATACGAAAGTGCAAAGACACGGGTTTATGAACTGTGCAAACAGGCTGTAGATGAGGTTTTAACCGGACAGCTTACCGATGAAGCGCAGATCGACCGGCTGCTGGACAGGGTAATTGAGTTCGGCGACGACGCCCGTTTCCGTGAATTGTCCAAACAGCTTTGCCGTCATATCTATCATCATTACCCAAAACTGATTGGCAGTTTCCCCAGCATGTTCCGAGCACTATTCGAGGAAAAGGAAACCTGAAACAAAAACAGGAATCAGATTACACAGCGCCCCGGAAAAACAGTTACCAGCCGACACGCGCCCGCGTGTCGGCTTTTCTGCGTCCCAGTAGGGACGCTGCACCCTGAAACCATAAAGCCGCGCGTTGGCGCGCGTAACGCGAAAGGAGACACTATGGAGAAAAGAACCTATCAATCCCTGCGGGAACTCCCGCTTATGCTGAGCATGATGGACGTTGCATCCGTTCTCGGAATTTCCAAGGCAGGAGCCTATACCCTTGCCCACAGCAGAGATTTTCCTGCGTTCCGGGTTGGACGCAGGATCGTCATTTCACAGGAAAAATTTCTGGACTGGCTGGAAAAGCAGGCCGCGGAAAGTTCTCTCACTTAGGACTAGCTATTTCGCTGTCTTTGTGATATTCGTTTGAGCTGCCGAAAGGAGGAACGCAAATGGCAAAAAAGAGAGTCAATGGCGAAGGCACCATTGGAAAGCGAAAAGATGGTCGCTGGGAAGCGCGCTACATTGCAGGTCGTGACCCAGAGACGGGAAAGCAGATTCGAAAAAGCATTCTCGGCAAAACACAGGCTGAGGTTCGCACCAAACTGAAAGAAGCACTGGCAGAAGCAACCGAGATCGATGTGGTCAAGTCGAGCGAGTACAGCGTGTCCGGCTGGATGCAAGCTTGGTACTCGCTGTATGCGCAGCCAAATGTGCGCGAGACGACCGCGCGCTACTACAAGGGTTATATCGATCACCATGTAATCCCGCGTTTGGGCGATACTCCGTTAAACAAACTGACCTCGCTGGATATCCAGCAGTTCTATAAAGACCTGCTGGAAAGCGGCAGGATGCGGGAGGACACCAAAGCCAAAAAGCCCGGTCTCAGCAGCACGACCGTACATGGCATCCACGTCATGCTGAAATCCGCGCTGAAGCGCGCGGTGCAGGAACGGCTGATTCCATTCAACCCGGCGGAATTCTGTATCCCGCCCAAGGTCACGAAACCGGAGCTGCAGGTGATTCCGTCGGAGCGGTATCAGTCCTACTTGACAGCCGCCGAACAGCGCGGTGTCCTGCCGATGTTTTATCTGGAGCTGGCTACGGGACTTCGGAAAGGGGAAATCGCGGCGCTGCTCTGGTCAGACTTCGACGCGCAGACAAAAACCATCCATGTGACCAAGCAATACCTGTTCTATAACGGGCAGGGGACTGTTTCCCCGCCGAAATCGGACAGCTCCACCCGCTACGTCTCAATCTCGGATGAAGCGGCCAGACTGCTGCAGCAGGAGCACGAGAAACACCCGAATAACCCCTATATGTTCCCGTCCCCGGTAACCGGCGAAATGTACCACCCGGACGCCATCGTGAAGATTCACCGGAAGATCTGCAAGGACATTGGATTGGAGCGCGTCAGATTTCATGACTTGAGACACAGCTTCGCCACGACCGCGCTACAATGCGGCGTGGACGTAAAAACAGTCTCCACCATGCTCGGTCACAGCAGCGCAGGCTTTACGCTGAATGTCTACACGCACTCGACCAGCCGGATGCAGCAGGAAGCAGCGCGGATCGTCGGCAGCGTCATGCCCAAGATGCAGGAGCGCTGAAAAACGCGAAGAACAACGCCCGGCTGCAAAGTAAAAAGCAGTCGGGCGTGGGCATATCTAATAAGAAGATATTGAGGTATCGTCAGAAAATTAATGTTTTCAAGGCACGAACACGGTGTGGGAAGTTGAAACGCAAATATACAATTAGATAGATAGATTATCTCAGTTTTATTCGCTTATTGGAACAATCTGCTCACTTGCTCGTCGACCCGTTTCTCGTAAGGATCAAACTGGTCTTTATCATATTCCGTTTGGCTGTCATAACAATCGATCAGCTTAAAGGGAACGCCAAAATCGCTCACTTTACGAGCCTTAGGGGAAAGTGCGTTGTATTCAAGCTTCTGTAACAACAGCCCCAATCCCGAACCAGTCTCTTGATGTGGCAACTGGCACTCAAATAGAATGGCACTTTGTACCGCATTTTTCAGGGCGTCCCTCATTGCCACTGCCTCCTAAATGTTAATTTCCGGAATTAAACTTAACGAGTTTTTCCCAGTCAATACTTCCATCCTCAAAGCAGAATTGCTGTGTAAACTCCCGAACCAAGCGGTTCGACGCTTTCTGGTAAGAGGTATCGAAATCGTCTACATACTTCTCCGGTAGCTTTTCCATGTAACGGATCAGCTTAATATAAAACTCATCATCACCTGTCAACTCTGCCCAGAAGTCTTTTCCGGCAAGCTCTATATAAAACTTAGGCAATCCCCGGGTAGAAGTTTTTTTCTTTCCGTAGCCGTAACCAACAATGGGAACAAATCTCTTTTGGGCCTGCTGTGCCAATTTGCTCGCAGCTATAAAATTCTGTTCCTGCTTCTTTCGGCTATCCGCATTAAAAACGCTGGTTCCCGATTTCACAGCAATTGCATAAATCGTATTACCACGTTCAACCATAATATCTACACCTTCCGCCAGAGCTTTCTGTCCCTGTGCTGCGGCAGTAGCAATGGGTTCAAAAAACACATTGCCGAAAATCGTTTCCTCGGAAGAAGAAACGAAGGCAGACAAAATGGCATCAATAATTTGTGCAGCGCCGTTCATAGCTTTGGCTCGGAAAAGATATGGATTTTTGCGCTTCATGACCGCTTTAATATTCAGGCTGTCTGTTTTTTTAATCAGATTAGTATAGAAATTATCTAACGCAACGGCAATGGCTTTTACGATGGCTTCTTCGTTGTAGGAATTATTTATTGACATAGCAACTTCCTCCTATTTCCAAAGCGAATTTAAGTTTTTGATGGATATCTGTTCCTCTAAATCGTTTTGTTTGAATTGCAGCGGATTGATCTGCGGCGGAAAGGACGGCTTTACCTAACGCCTCCGCCAATCCTACCGGAACTGCGTTGCCAATCTGACGGTATTTCTCTGCGCTCGTTCCCACGAATATCCAATCATCAGGGAACTGCTGTATTCTTGCATATTCCCGTATGCTTAAGGGACGATTTTGCGTGGGATGGCACATCATTGTTGCTTTTTGAACAGGAGATGTTACCAGTGTAGGCGAGGGCTGGCTATAAGAAAGTCTACGATAAAAACCTACCTTGCCTCCGCCAGAGTCATACGCACCGCCCATAGCTAATTGTTTTAGATTATCGGGAAGGTCTCGCCAGTTTCCACCTTCGGGAACAAGTCTCAAATAAGACAAGCGTTCTTCGCTAAAGACGGCACACTCACCGCAATCATGTTCCAAGTCCCGTATGGTATCGCCCAGTGTTTTCCAACGATAAGAGACATTTTGGTGCACTTGGAAGTGTGTTGGTATTGGCATAAAAATGTCTTCATTATCACGGCTACCGATTAAAACAAAGCGCTCTCTAAACTGAGGGACACCATAATTTACAGCGTCCAAAACACCATATACCGTTTTGTAGCTCAGTTTCTGAAACTCAGACAGGATAATATCCAAAACGGTTCCTAATTTCTGTTTTGGATCATCCTTGTCCCGATCCGCAACAGGAACATGTTTCAAAGGTGCTGACATAATTCCTTTTACATTTTCCATGATAAAAAATCTTGGACGGATGTAATCAATCATCCGAATGAAGTCCATAAAAAGACTTCCCCTCGGATCGTTGATACCTAATCGTTTTCCAGCAGTAGAAAACGGTTGGCAAGGAGGCCCGCCGCAAATTAAAAACGGTTCTCCAGGAGCCAATCCCACTTGTTCCAACAAATCGGCCGGATCAATATCTCTTATATCTCCACTTAAAACTTTGTGGCCATTTGCTCGCATCGTTGCGACACACGCCGCATCAAAGTCCTGGCCAATAACGATATTTAGTCCGGCTTTTGTGAGACCTATATCGAGGCCCATCGCACCAGAAAAGAGCGATATGACATCGCGATTTTGAGGATCTTTCTTTAGCTGTAACATACCCGTTTGATTCTCCTATTAAATTTTCTCGCCATCTGGAAGAACGAAATTGCGTTCAAATGAACAGCCGACTGTTTCTGCTAAATACTCCAAATCGGAGACAGTAAAACTTTCTCGTTTCATTTTTGCATTGAAGTTTTGAGGGGTTGTTCCCATACGTCTTGCTAATTCTGATACGCTAATATTTGAACGGACGCATAGAACCTTTATCTGCTCGGAAATGGTCATTACGGTACTCCTTGATAAAACAAAACTTGAATTTGAAAAAATAAAATTAAGAATTTACATATTAAAAGTAGTCCATTCTCGGCATCATGATAGCACATATTGCGGTTATCTGCAACAAAAAAACGATAATTATCGAATAACGGGGGTTGAGTGATCCCAATATCAGGTGTGGCTACATTTACTGTGCTTGCTGGCTGGCTGGTCTACTGTTTTCTTTTCGCTATTGCACATCTTCCTACTAATCTTGTGGGAGTAGCGTTATCGCACCTTGATATTCAGCCACCATGGTTTTCGGAAAGTAATTGCAGATATTGAGGCAGGCATTGTCAAGTGGGCTATTATCAAGGATATCTCGCGTTTTGACCGTGATTATCTGCAAGCGGGTATGTATACGGAAATTATGTTCCCAGAGCATGATATTCACCTTAGCAAGACCAACCGCAAACGTATTTAGCATAAGGATATCGGCGTTCTGGAAATGTCCAAGATGTTTGACGCGAAGCAAAATGAAAGAAAGGGCATAGCTAGAGCGATACAGTTTCGTCTTTGTCCAATAATGCTTTCTTATTGGGATGCCCTGTGTCGCGTTTATTTTCCGTCCTGTCCAAACAGGCACGATTTGTCCCATCGCCGTTGGCGTCAGGGTTGGCGTCAATGTCTCTCAGAGAAAGACAGCAGGCCGGGCGGCTCTGACCATGACGCGCGGTCAGAAGAAGCGGGAAAAGCAAAAAATAGCACCGGCTTACGCCCGAAAATTGTCGTGTGTGAGCCGATGCCGTTTTTGCAAAAACTCATAAAATAGTTCGGAAATCGCCGAGAAAAAAGCAAAACTCCGCATCTTTCGATGCGGAGTTTGGTGGGGGAAGGTGGATTCGAACCACCGAAGTCACTGACAACAGATTTACAGTCTGCCCCCTTTGGCCACTCGGGAATTCCCCCATATTCAGTTCGCTGTTTGCTGAAAGGATTGGAGCTGGTAGACGGACTCGAACCCCCGACCTGCTGATTACAAAGAGTAGAAAAATTCTGAAAATATCGTTTTCTGGACGTTTTTGATCGTTTCCGCTGGAACTGAAATACTCTTTCGCCCCCATGTTTCCACTGCTTCCGTCCGCTCGTTTCCTCGTGTGGGTCAAGGTGTGGGTCAGCCGCTTTAACGAGTCCACCGTGTAAAGACATCTCCGAAGATGGGCTCTCACGCAAGCGCGATCCTTGCCTGTGCTGAAATTCAGCCTAACAAGAGCGCCCACCACGCGCAAAAACTGCGCCGCAGTAATCAAAGATTACAGAAAATTTAAAGCAAGGTTATCTCAAAATCATTTGCGGCAATGTGTTCGTCACAGAAATCGCGCAGTTCCATGATTCCCGCCTCGGAGGTCTCCCAAACGGTTTCAAGGTCAATGTTGCCATATTCATGCGCAACGACATTTCGCATACCCCGGATGGCGCGCCAGGGGATACTGGTATGTAAGCTGATAAATTCCGGAGACAGATGCTTTACAAGCTCGCCAATCTGCATCAAGCAGAGCGCAATCGCGTTGCGATAGGTCGGATTTGTGCAGAAGGTGTGATAATCATGCGCATACTCAGTATGCGTAAACATGATGTCATTACAATAACCCTGAATTTTCTCAAGGATCTGCGTGTCACGACTTTGTGCGGTCATATAAAACAATTTCCTCCCCGGCAATTTGATCCAGAAACCGTTGATCCAGACTGCCTGTTGTCAGCAAATCCAAATCTTTTCCAAGGCTGTCTTCGAGATCGCTGTAGAGCGCGCCCAAAGCGAACATACCGCGAAGGTTTCCCTTGTCGACGCGCAGATCGACATCACTGTTTTTTGTGGCCTCGCCTCTTGCGTAAGAACCAAACAGATAAATACGCTCCACGCCGTGCCGCGCGGCAATCGGTGCAATGATCGCGCGCCGCTCCACGACAGAATAAATCTGTTCCCGCATACACAACAACCTCCCTCCACAAATAGCAGAATCTCTATGGTTAGAGTATACACCAAATTACTGATGGTTACAAGTTATAGAAACGCACATTTGTCAAAAGGAAACCCATACCGAACACGCCGCTGCCGATCAAGGCGGCGGTTATTTTTTATGCTGCCTAAAAAATTTTTAAAAACAGGCTGTTCAAAACGCAATTTTCTGTCGGATCAAATAGGGGGACTTTTCAAAACCGCCAACGACGCATTTTCGAGTGAACATTTTGTGAACTTTTGCGAAAAGGGTTCTAAAAAGTGCGTTCTCGCTGCCTACCACATGAGAGACTTTTTCGGAGGGGTTCGAACAGGCAACGCAGGCGCGGAAATGTAAATGATCTGTGAATTTTCTCGAAAAGGCTTCTAAAAATCGCGTTCCCGTGGCCTATGCAGTGAGGGGATTTTTTTCGGTGAGACACCGCTCAAAACGCAAAATTCTGTCGGATCAAATAGAGGGCGTTGTTGCTGGACGTAAAATATCTTCCCCTATGAATAAGAAAATTTGCGAAGGAGGGTAACAAAAACGGCTTTTAGTGTCGGATTAAATAGGGAGATGTTTTGACCGGCGAAAAAATTTCCGAATTTTTTGAAAACAGGCTGTCAAAACTGCGATTTTTATCCCTACTAGTAATGAGAGGATTTTTTGCGACAACCAAAATTTTCTCGTACAAACGTCGCAAAAGTTGTGCAATTAAAGGTGCGGAGAAAATCTTTTGAAAAAAGTTTGGTACAAAA